>ENA-UOWE01002593-UOWE01002593.1-activated-sludge-metagenome-genome-assembly--contig:-NODE-2593-length-19747-cov-5.080693_pt1 | contig 19747 bp, 18 predicted proteins | sample MGYA00249841_ERZ761562 | MGnify/ENA primary metagenome ERZ761562 (study PRJEB28883, sample SAMN05720200) | activated sludge metagenome | isolation source: Anaerobic digester | place: Japan... | reverse complement strand
CCACGGCGACGCGATGCCCGGCCGCGCGCCCTGGAAGACGGCCTCGACAAAGCGCTCCTCGTCCAGAATGGCGGCGCGCAGGAGTGCCTGGGGATCGCTGTCGGTCATGGCTGGCTATGGGGCTGCGCCGGGGAGCTATTCGCCCCACTCCAGTTCTTGATCGCCGATGAAGACAGTGTCGCCTACCCGGACGCCCGCCTCGGTCAACGCGGCGGTGATGCCCAGGCGCTCCAGCATCGTTTGAAAGCGCATCAGTGAATCGTCGAACTCGAAGTAGGTCATGGCGGCGACGCGCTCGATCTCTTTGCCGCTGACGCGCCAGACGCGGCCGTCCTCACGCGTGATCGTGAAGGCGCGCTCTTCGACTCGCGGACGAATGACGATCGGCGCGCCCTCGGCCGGTGTGGTCGCGGCCGTGGTCGCGGTCACCGGCGCGGCCGCCAACAGGCGCTTGACCTCGTAGAGCATCGGCCGGATGCCCTCGCCGGTCACCGCCGAGATAGCCATGAAGGGGTGACCGGTGGCGCTGATGGCCTCGCGCACCAGCGGCTCCAGCGCCTGCACGTCGGGCAAATCGATCTTGTTGAGAACGACCACTTGCGGCTTGTTGGCCAGATCGGGATTGTAGAGGGCCAGCTCGTCGTTGATCATGGCGTAGTCTTGTAGTGGGTCGGTGGCCATGCCGTCCAGCAAGTGGATAAGCACGCGCGTGCGCTCGATGTGGCGCAGGAAGTCGTGACCCAGCCCCACGCCGGCCGACGCGCCTTCGATCAGCCCTGGAATGTCGGCCAGCACCATCGTCTCGTAGTCGTCGAGAGCGACGACGCCGAGGTTGGGCTGTAGAGTGGTAAAGGGGTAGTCGCCGATCTTCGGCCGCGCGGCGCTGACAACGGACAGCAGCGTCGATTTGCCCGCGTTGGGCACGCCGACGATGCCGATGTCGGCAATGAGCTTTAGTTCCAGCCGCAGCCACAACTCCTCGCCCGGCTCGCCGCGCTCGGCCACGCGCGGGGCCTGGTCGCGGCTGTTGGCGAAGTGGATATTGCCCCGTCCGCCCCGGCCGCCGGCCAGCAGCACAACTTCCTGCCCGACCGTGGTCAGGTCGGCCAGGGTGTCGCCCGTCTCCGCGTTGCGGATGATCGTACCCGCGGGCACTTCGATGCGCAGGTCTTGGCCGTTGGCCCCGGTCATACGTTGCACCGTGCCGTGGACGCCGTTGCCGGCACGGTGGTGCTTCTGGTGCTGCAGGTGGATCAGGCTATTGAGGTGGTTGGTGGCCACAAAGACAATATCGCCGCCGCGGCCGCCGTCGCCGCCGTCTGGCCCACCCAGCCGCACGTATTTCTCGCGGCGGAAACTGATCATGCCGTCGCCGCCGTCGCCGCTGCGGACGTGGATTTTGGCCTCATCGTAAAACATAGGCTATCCGGTGCTTATTGTTCGTTACTGGCGCTGTTGAGCAACTGCTGTAGCGCCGCCAGACGCGGATCGATTGCTGCCTCGGCGCAGCCACAATCGCCCTCGTTGAGGTTCGCGCCGCACTCCTGGCACAAGCCCAGGCAGTCGGGCCGGCACAACACCTTGATTGGCAGGCTTAGCAGGCTCAATTCACGCACCAGCGGGGCGAGATCGATCATGCCATCCTCGCCAACGCGGTTCTCGCCCGGCGGCGCGCTCTGGGGCGGGTGGAAGAATAGTTCATCGAGGCTGAAGTCCAGAGGGACGACTGTTTCCTCCAGACAACGGATACATTCCAGGACGGCAGCGCTCTCCAGTTGCCCCTGAATGTAGATGCCTTCGGTGGTTCGGGTGGCGGTGATGACGCCCTTGAGGGGGGTTAGCGTCAGATCATCGCTCAGCTTGATGCTGGGATAATCCAGTTCGATACGACGGATCGTCCCGAAGTCGGCCTCCAGCAGGAAACCGAAATTGAAGCGCAAACGGGACATCTTCATGGTAAACCTTCCGACTTGGTACGGGATAGAATGGGAGTATACCACACCCGCGCCTGGCTGGCGCGGGTTATACCGGAGGGTGTTAGCAGTGATTAACCTACCACCAAGACCGCCGCGGCTCCTGGTCGCCTCGCACAACCGGGGCAAAGTCGCCGAATACGCCGAGCTACTGGGCGACCTGCGCGTGGGCTGGCTGACGCTGGACGAGGCCGGCGTGACCGAGGACGTGCCCGAAACGGAGGACACCTTTCGCGGCAACGCCACGCTGAAGGCCACGGCCTACGCCCGGCAGACCGGCTTGCTGACCCTGGCCGATGACTCCGGGCTGGAAGTGGACGCGCTGGGGGGACAGCCAGGCGTGTGGTCGGCGCGCTATGGCCAGCCGGGCTTCTCCGCGGTCGATCGCTACCGGCTGTTGCTGCGTAACCTGGCCGGCGTGCCCTGGGAGCAGCGCGCCGCCCGCTTCCACTGTGTCATCGCCCTGGCCGCGCCGGACGGCGAAATCCTGGGCACGGCCGACGGCGTCTGCGAAGGGCTGATCACTTTCGAGCCGGCCGGCGAAGGCGGCTTCGGCTATGACCCGGTCTTTCTGCTGCCTGAGCGTGGGCTGACGATGGCCCAGCTGCCGGCGGCCGAAAAGAACCGCCTTAGTCACCGCGCCCGGGCCACGGCGGCCATCGCCCCGCTACTGCGGCGCGCGCTGGCCGGGGAGTGAGCCGGCTATCTCGGCCAGGAAGGCGGCCATTAGCGCGGCGACCTCGTCGGGCCGCTCCAGCATACTGAAGTGGCCCGCGCCCTCCAGCCGCGCCAGCCGGCCGCGGGGCAGGCCGCCGGCCAGCGCTTCGGCCGCGCGCGCCGGCACGAGCCGGTCGGCGGAGCCGGCAATGACCCATGCAGGCAAGTCGATACCGGCCAGTTGCGCCCGCGCGTCGAAGCGGTGGCAGGCCAGGAAGTCGCCATAGGTAGTCATCGCCCCGACGCTCAGGATGGCCGCGCGCACCTTGCGCCGCAGTTCGGCCGTGGGAACGGCCAGGCCGTTGTCGGCGAAGCCGTACTCGACGATGAAATCGGCCGCGGCCTCGAAGTCGGCCAGGCTGCCGCCCAGCAGGGCCTCGTTGGCGCGCAGCCGCCCCGCCGCGCCCAGCAGCGCCAGCCCGCGCAACGCCGCCGGCGGCTCCAGGGCGATGGTCAGGGCAATAGCCGCGCCCATCGAGTGGCCGGCGATGACCACATCGGGTAAGGCGAGTGCGTGGACAAAGGCCGCGACCGATGCGGCGTAGTGGGCAATGGTGCGGCGGCCGGGTGGGTCGGAGCGGCCGTGGCCGGGCAGGTCGAGGGCCAGCACGCGCGCCCCGGCCAGCTGCCGCAGCGGGCCAGGCCAGACCAGGTGTGAGCCGGCCGCGCCATGCAACAGAAGCAGGGCCAGGCCGTCGGCCTGGCCCTGGTCGCTATAGAAGAGCCGGCTGCCATTGGCGTTCAGGTAGGGCATGCCGCCATTGTAGCCCATGCCGGCGACAACGACAGTGCCAAGTGCAGGGCTATTCCAAAGTCGTCTAGCGACCATTGACCTGACAGGTGAGCGGCCAGTCGTTCTCTGGTGCAAGTACGATTCGTGGCCGCTCACCTGTCAGGTCGGCGCGCCTGGGGTGACCTTGGCAATGCCCTGGTGCCAAGTGGCCTGCGCCGCGCCGATTGGTACAATGGGCCGCAAGCCGGGAAAACGCCGCCCGGCCGGAACCCAACCATGAGCAAATTCATCATCGAAGGAGGGCAGCCGCTGCACGGCACGATGACGGCCAGCGGCAACAAGAATGCCGCCCTCAAACTCCTGCCGGCCTGCCTGTTGACGGACGAGCCGGTGATTCTGCACAACATTCCCGCCATCCGCGACGTGGAGAACACCACCCTCATCCTAAGCGATCTGGGCGCTGAGGTGACGCCGCTGGGCGGCGGCAGCTGGCGCGTCCAGGCTTATAACGTGGTCAAGACGGAACTGGATGCCCGGCTGGCGGGGCGCACGCGGGCTTCGTTTGTCTTTGCCGGGCCGCTGTTGGCCCGCGCCGGACGGGTGTGTCTGCCCATCCCCGGCGGCGACGTCATCGGCGGCCGGCCGCTGGACACGCATATGCAGGCTCTGAAGGCCCTGGGCGCGACGGTCAACATGAACCGGCGCGGGACGTTTGAGATCGAAGCGCCGCAACTGCGCGGCGCGGGCTATCTGCTGCTGGCTGAGGCCAGCGTGACAGCCACCGAGAATGCCGTCATGACCGCCGTCCTCGCCCCCGGCGAGACGATTATCGACAACGCCGCCTGTGAGCCACACGTGCGCGACCTGTGCCACTTCCTCAACCAGATGGGAGCCAACATCGAGGGCATTGGCAGCAACCGCTTGCAGATTCAAGGCGTCAGGCGGCTGCACGGCACGGAATTTCGCATCGGCTCCGACTTTATGGAGGTCGGCAGCTTTATCGGCGCGGCGGCCGTGACCGGGGGTGAAGTGCGCATACGCGACGCCCAGCCGCGCAACCTCGGCATGATTCGTCTGGTCTTCGAGCGCCTGGGCGTGCGCTGGCAAGACGATGGTGAGGACATCCTTGTGCCTGGCAACCAGGAGATGGTCATCCAGGAAGGGTTGGGCGGGCGCATCCCGGAGATCAAGCCCATGCCCTGGCCCGGCTTTCCGCCCGATCTGATGAGTATCGCCGTCGTCATCGGCTCACAGGCTAACGGCTCCGTCTTGCTCCACGACTGGATGTACGAGAGTCGCTTTTTCTTTGTGGATCACCTGACGTTCATGGGCGCGCGGGTGGTGCTGTGCGACCCCCACCGTGTGCTGGTGCAGGGGCCAAGCCGGCTCTACGCCAACCCCGCCGGCGTGCCCAGCCCGGACATCCGCGCTGGCATGGCCATGGTGCTGGCGGCCCTGTGTGCCCGCGGCACGAGCATGATCCACAATATTCAGCAGGTTGATCGCGGCTATGAGCACATTGACGACAAGCTGAGGGCCTTGGGAGCGCAGATCACGCGGGTAGAAGAGTAGGGAAGGCGTGAAAACGGGCGGCCGCCTGTTGCAAAAGACAGGTCTGCCGCTATAATGAAGTATTGCATCGACGGGCCATTATGGGTTTGTCGTGACGGTCTGCCGTGCAGACGTCCCCTATGCGCTACGAATAACCGGATCGCAATGACAGGGCAACGCGCCCTTGTTTTTTTGGAGAGTGCATCATGACGAAACGTACATATCAGCCGAAGATTCGCCGCCGGATGCGTGTGCATGGCTTCCGCGAGCGCATGTCGACCAAAGGTGGTCGCGATGTGCTCCAGCGCCGTCGCCGCCGGGGTCGCCGTGTGCTGTCGGTGTCTATGAACAACCACAGCAAGCAGGTGAACTGGAACGGCACGTCGGCCACGGCCTATCGCTCCGTCAAGCGCCACGGCGGCGGCTGAGACGGCGCGCGTATTGTAATGTTCCATGCTGCCGACGTCCTTTCGACTGCGCCGCTCAGACGATATTGCGCGCGTTCGTCAACGAGGGCGGCGCTGGCAGCACCCTTTGATCGTATTGTTTATCGACGTTCAGCCGCAGGAATCGTCGTCTGTCAGTCGCTTCGCCTTTGTCGCCGGGCGCCGAATCGGCAAAGCCACGGTGCGTAATCGGGCTAAGCGAAGGTTGCGAGAGATCGTGCGTCATCATCTGGAGACACTCGAACCGGGCCACGACTGTTTGGTGGTGGCCCGCCCGGCGTCGGCCTCGGCCGACTATGAGGCGTTGGAACGAAGCGTTCTGGAGTTGCTGACGCGCGCCGGCTTGCGACGGTCTGACGATTGCGGGCGATCGCCACGGGAGTTACCGCTGTGAAACAGATCGCCTTGCTGCTCATTCGACTATACCAAAACACACTCTCTCGAGTGCTTCCGCCGAGTTGCCGGTTTACGCCTTCGTGCTCTGTGTATGGTTATCAGGCGATTGAGAAGTATGGGTTTCTGAAGGGGGGCTGGCTGGCGCTGCGGCGCCTCAGCCGTTGTCACCCGTTCAATCCCGGCGGCTATGACCCGGTACCTTGACGGAGGTGTTCATTGGACCACATGAGTCGGCCGCTCGCTCGGCCCGCACTGCGGCTGCTGCTAATCGCGGCCGCTCTCTTTCTGCTGACCGGCTGCGGTAGCCGGCTGGCCACTACCAACTGGGCCGGGCTTTCTACGGACGGACGGCTGGTCTATCTGGCGTTCGGGCCGCAAGTCCTGGCCTACGATCCGGCGGCGCAAGCACAGGCCTGGATTCACCCGGCCGCGTCTACCGGCGCGGCCTTCTTTGCGGCTCCGGCCGCGGCCGATGGTCGGGTTGTCTTCGGCGACTATGGCCACTCAGGCGGTCTCTTCTCCCCCCGCGTCACTGTGTCCGTCTATGCCCTGCAGGAGGGCGATAGCGCCGGCGCGTCCCAATTGTGGGTCAACACCAGCGACGCGCGCGACAAGATCGTCGCTCCGGCGCTGCAAGTGGGCGAGCAGGTCTTTCTGGGCACAGCCGACAACCATATTCTGGCCCTCGATGCGACGAGCGGCCGCCTGCAATGGGATTACCAGACGGGGCACGCCATCTGGGGCCAGCCTGCCTTCCGGGATGGCACGCTGTACGTGGCCTCCATGGACCACTCCGTCTACGCTCTCGATGCGGCCACGGGCGAGTTGAAGTGGAGCCAGGCGTTGGGCGGGGCGCTGCCCAGCGGCCCGACCCTGGGCGATGGCCTGCTCTACGTCTCCAGCTTCGATGGCAACGTCCATGCGCTTGACATGGCTACTGGCGAAGAGCGCTGGGCCGCGCCCAGCGCCGACAACTGGGTTTGGGGCGCGCCGGCGCTATTGGACGGCACGCTCTACTTCGGCGACATCGGTGGCACGCTCTATGCTGTGGATGCCGCCACCGGCGAGCAGAAGTGGACGCAAGAGACGCAGAACGCGATTCAGACCAGCCCGGTGGTCAGCAATGATACGCTCTACGTCGCCTCCCAGGTGGCCGCGGAGACGCCAACCGGAGCCTTGACAGCCTACAACGTCACTGACGGCACGCAGCTCTGGTCGGAACCGACGACCACGCCGCTGTACGCTACGCCGGTGGTGGTCGAGGACGCCTTGGTTGTCTCCACGCAGGACGCCAACGCCTTGCTTATCGGCTATGATCTGGCCAACGGCCAGGAACTCTGGCGCTATGCGCTGCCCCAGACGTCTAACTAGCGCGCGAGGACACCATGTGGGATACCCTGATCGTTAACCCCATGATCAACGCCCTGTTGTTGTTCTACAACTTCCTGGGGCAGAACTTCATCTTGGCGATCGCCTTCCTGACGATCCTTATCCGCATCATCACCTTGCCGCTGAACCTGAAGCAACAGCGCTCGATGATGCACACGCAGGAACTCCAGCCGGAGATCAACGCGATTCAGAAGAAGTACCGCGATAACCCGCAGAAGATGCAGGAAGAGTTCAAGCGCGTTGGCTACAATCCGGCCGATACGCTCAGCGGCTGCATCCCGACCCTGATCCAGTTCCCTATCCTGATCGGCCTCTATCGGGCCATCACCACGATTCTGGGCACGACGCCGCAAGCCCTGTTTGAGCTTGTGCCCCGCGTCTACCCGGCCATCAACCTGACGAACCTCATCCCGGTCGAGAACAAGTTCATGTGGCTCAATCTGAGCCAGCCGGACCCGATCTTCGTCCTGCCGATTGTCGTCTTTGTCAGCATGTTTATCCAACAGAAGTTGCTGACGCCGGCGCCGCCGAAGGGGCAGACGCAACAGGACAACCCCACCGCAGGCATGTCGCAATCGATGATGTACACCATGCCGCTGATGTTCGGCTTCTTCTCGCTCCAGTTCCCGGCCGGCCTGTCGATCTACTTCATTCTGGCCAACGTCATCGGTATCGTCCAGGGCCTGTACCTGCAACGGATCATGAACCGCGAGCGCGCCGAGCGCGCCGCCCGTGGCGAGACGCGCCCGTATGTCGTTGAGACAGAGAAGAGTGCCGCCAAGAGCCGCCAGTCGGCCAATGGCGCTGGCGAGAGCAAGACCAAGGTCACGAACAACTCGACGGCTCCCCGGCGGAAGAAGGGTTCCGCAAAACGGTAGGCGATATGTCACCAAGCAGTACTCATGAGATTGAATCGCGCGGCGCGAACGTGGACGCGGCCATCGACGCCGGCCTGCGCCGCCTGGGCCTGGCGCGCGACCAGGTGACCGTGACGGTTATTGACGAAGGCAGCCGCGGCCTGCTGGGCATTGGCAGTCGCGAAGCCATCGTACGCCTGTCGCCCGTGGCCGCCCCGCCCGCCCGCCCGGCCGCGGCTCCGCCGCCTGTGGCCCGCCCGGCTGCGCCCGCCCCGGCGGCCCGTCCCGAGCCGGCCAGGCGCGCCGAACCACCGGCTGCGCCCGCCCCAGCGGCCCGTCCCGAGCCGGCCAGGCGAGCCGAACCACCGGCTGCGCCCGCCCCGACGCCTTCGGCCGCGGCCGTCCCCAGCGCCGGCGAAGCCGAGGAGGTCGCTTCGGCCGACGAGTTGGCCGAGGAGCAGCAAGCGGCTGTGGCTATCCTGTCGGAATTGCTGGAGAAGATGCACGTGCCGGCCAGCGTGTCGGCGACGCAGTCGGAACCCGACGACCTCACCGGCCAGCGCGTCAACGTTATTGCCATTCATGGCGAAGACCTGACTATGCTCATCGGCCCGCGGGGCGAGACACTCGACGCGCTCCAATTCCTGGGCCGTCTGATGGTGGCCCACGAGCTTCACCGGCGGGCGAATTTCGTCGTCGATGTCGAGGGCTACCGGCAGCGGCGCGTGCTGGCGCTGACGCGGCTGGCCGAGCGTATGGCCGACAAGGCCCGCCAACGCGGCGAACCGATCAGCCTGGAGCCGATGACCGCCTATGAGCGGCGCATCATCCACATGGCCCTGCGTGACGCGCCCGACGTCTATACCGAGAGCGCCGGCGAGGGCAAGCAGCGCCGCGTGCGCATCTACCCCAAGGCGGAATAGCCGCCGGCGGCTTCACCCCCGAACGACAAAGGCCGGAGCAGATGACGCTCCGGCCTTTCGCTTTCCTGCTTCTGTCGCGTCGCCGGCTAGAGACGGACGACCTTGGCCTGGGTCACGGCATCGATCTCGGTCAGAGCGCGCAGGGCCTCTCCGGCCGGTTCGGCATCCAGGTTGATGAACGATAGGGCTTCGCCGCCAGGCTTGTTGCGGCCCAGCCGCCACTCGCCGATGTTCAACCCATAGGACGCCAGCAGCGTGCCCACCTGGCCGATGACGCCGGGCACGTCGCGGTTCTGCATGATCAGCACAACGCCCTCGGGGCGGGCCTCCAGCCGGTAGTTGTCCATCTGGGCGATGCGCGGCTCCGCGCCGCCGAAAAGGACGCCGGCCAGCAGCCGCTCGCCGTTGTCACAGACGGCCCGCGAAGCGATGAGGTTGGGGTAGTCAAGACTGTTGATGCCCACCGTCTGTGTCATGGCGATGTTGCGGTCGTGGGCCAGCACCGGCGCGTTGATGTAGTTGACGGCGACATCGGCGTCCTTCTCCAGCAGCCCCTTCAGCAGCGCCGCGCCAATGGCGCGCACCAGGCCGCCAACGACATCCCCCTGCACCTCGACTTCGATGCGGCGGATGGGCCGGTCGGCCAGGCCGGCATGCAGGCGACCGAGCGTCTCGGCCAGTTCCAGGTAGGGGCGCACGGTGGCGTAATCGCCCTCCAGTTCGAAGGGCATATTGACGGCATAGCTGTAGTCCGTGCCGCGCAGCGCGGCGACAACCTGGCCGACGATCTGGATGCCGACGTCGCGCTCGGCCTCGTGGGTACTGGCGCCCAGGTGGGGCACGTGGACGACGTTGGGCAGACCGATGAGCGGATGGTCGGCCGGCGGCGGCTCGGACGAGTAGACATCCACAGCGGCGGCCTTGATCTTGCCGCTTTGCAGCGCCGCGGCCACGGCGGCTTCGTCCAACAGCTTGCCGCGCGCGGCATTGATGAGGATGACGCCGTCCTTCATCTGGGCGATCGTCTCGGCGTTGATGAGCTTGGACGTCGACGGGTTGAGCGCGGCGTGGAGGGTGATGTAGTCGGACTTGGCCAGCAGCTCATCCATCTCCACAAGCATAACGCCCATCTCGCGCGCCGTCTCCTCCAGGGCGATAGGGTCAAAGGCCAGCACCTCCATGCCGAAGGCCTGCGCCCGCTCGGCCACGAGCTTGCCGACGCGGCCGAAGCCGACGATGCCCAACACCTTATTATAGAGCTGGACGCCGACAAACTCGCTGCGTCGCCACTCATGGGCCTTCAACGAGGCGTGGGCCTGGGGAATGTTACGGCTGACAGCCAGCATGAGGGCCATGGTCAGTTCGGCCGTCGCCATGCTGTTCGCGCCGGGCGTGTTCATGACCACGACGCCGCTCATCGTGGCCGCCTTGACATCGATGTTATCGACGCCCACACCGGCGCGGCCGACGACGCGCAGCTTCTTGGCGGCGGCCAGCACGTCGGCCGTCACCTGCGTGCCGCTACGGACGATCAGCCCGTCGTAGTCGGGGATGACGGCCAGGAGTTCTTCCTTGCTCAGCCCCGTCTTCACGTCGACGGACATGTCGTTGTGTTCTTTCAGGCGCTCCAGGGCCGCCGCGCCGAGTTTGTCGGAAACGAGTATGCGATACATAGTGTACCCCTAAGCGGTAAGGAATTCGTCCATTGCGGCGAACAGTGTTTCCAGTTCGGCCGGCTGGGTATCGCCCATGTGGGCGATGCGGAAGGTCTTGCCCTTCAGATCGCCGTAGCCGTTGGAGATGACCATGCCGCGCGTGCGTAGGAACTTGTTCAGGGCCGAGATGTCGATCTCGCGGTTGTTGCTGACGCAGGTGACCGTGGGCGACTCGTAGCCGGCGGCGGCGAAGATGTCGAAGCCCTGGTGGCGCGCCCATTGCAGCGTCTGGTGGCGCATCTGTATGTGGCGGGCGAAGCGGTTGTCCATGCCTTCGGCCAGGATGTCGTCCAGCTGGCGGTTGAGGGCGTAGAGCAGGGACACGGCCGGAGTGGCCGGCGTCTGGTTCTTGGCAATCGACTTGGCCAGGCTGATGAAGTCGAAGTAGTAGCCGCGGTCGGGCACAGTCTTGGCCTTAGCCATGGCCCGGTCGGACACAGCACAGAAGGCAATGCCCGGCGGCAGGGCGAAGGCCTTTTGGCTGGAGGCCAGCACCATGTCCAGGTCCCAGGCGTCCATTTCGATGCGCGCTCCGGCCAGGCCGCTGACGGAGTCCACCAGGATCATGATGTCGCTCCCGTTGGGCAGGGCGCGGACGGCGCGGGCGATGTCGCGGATGTTGCTGGTGACACCGGTGCTGGTCTCGTTGTGGACGACGGTCACGGCATCAAATTCGCCTGTGGCCAGCCGCTCAGCGACCTGCTCCGGCAGGATAGGTTGGCCCCAGGGCACGTCGAGCACCTCCGTCGCCTTGCCGTTCAGGCGGGCGACGTCGCTGAAGCGCTGGGCGAACGCGCCGTTGACGCAGGTCAGGACTTTCTTATTGACGAGGTTGCGCACCCCCGCTTCCCACAGGCCCGTGCCCGACGAGGCGGTGATGAGGACGGTCTGCCGGGTGAAGAAAACTTGGGCCAGCTTGGGCAAGATTTCGCCAAAGAGGTCCAGGCACTCCGGCATGCGATGGCCGACCATCCATTGCGTTTGGGCGTCAAGGATTTCGGGGCGGACCTCTGTCGGTCCAGGAATGAACAGTTTAATGTGTTGTTGGCTCCGGGTTGAGGAAGGCTGCCCGGAATCTGGATTCAAGGTGTTCATCGGTAAATGTCACAACTCCTGTATGGATCAGGTATAGGGCTTTCGTGCTCAGGGTTTGGTAGTGCATCGGCCAGCTGCGCAGGAGGCGCAGCGCGACCGGCCCGCCGGCCAATGGCAGCAGCGGGGCCAGACTGGGGCAAGTGATGTAGGCGGGCGCGGCGGCCTGCACTTTCGGCCGCGCGACCACGCCGCCGTAGCCGACAAAGAGATCGACCGCTGCGCCGGCCAGGAGATCGCTGTAGCCGTCGCCAATCAGCAGCGAGCGGCCGCGTTGCTCGCCCAGCAGTTCGCGGACGATCTGCGCCTTGCCGTCGCTGACCGTCAGCGCACCTTCCTGGTGGGCCAGGTAGCGGCGCTCGTCCCCTTTCTCCCACCAGCGGCCGGACAATTCGTTGTATGTCAGGCCCACAGCGCGAATGCGTTCGCGGGGGATGCCCAGGTAGATGCCAAACTCGATGACCGGCTCGGCCAGGCCGCCGCTGATGATATAGACCTTATGGCCCAGTCCTTGCAGGGCGGTGACGACGCGGGCGGCGTCTTCGACAATGTGGCGCTTGTAGCTGCGGCGGATGTCGAGGACTTGCTGCTGGGTCGGGCGCACGGCGCGCAGGCGCTTGTCATACACTTCGCTCAGGTCGAGCTGGCCGTCCATGGCCGCGTCGGTCAGAATTCGGACGCGCTGCCCCTTGCCGACCGATTCGGCCAGCACGTCGATGCCTTCCACAGCGGTCAGCGTGGAGTCGCAGTCGAAGAAGACGTGCTCATAGTGGGGCCAGCGCATTGGCATTATCGGTCCGGTTGGCGTGCCGGCGGCTGTCGGGACGCGGTGTCAGCGGGGCACCTGGTGTGCCGACTCGTGATTTTAGTCACTAACGCTGGTTTTTGCCAACGGATTGCGCGGACGCGCTATAATCAGGCTAAGCTGCCTGCGAGGCCATACCCATGCCCATCACTCTCGCCACCTTCAGACGCAACATCGATGCGACCATACTCGGCCGCGGGCAAAGCTATTATGACAACGGCCATGTGATCGGGCTGGATGAGCTAGACGCCAACCGTTGGCAAGCGGAAGTGGCCGGGACCTATCCCTATACCGTCACGATCCACATCGCTACTGACGGCGCACTTAGTTGGGCTTGTTCCTGCCCCTACGTTGACGGCCCTGTCTGCAAGCACGTCGTCGCCACGCTCTATGCCATCGAAAGCGCGCTCGATCCGGCCGCTCCCCAGCCGCGCAAAAGTCGCCAGACCCGCACCGATCAAGTGCGCGAAGCTATCAGCCAATTGACCCATGACCAACTGGTTGCTTTGCTCGTCGAACTGGCGAATGGGGATCGCCAGATCGCCTACATGCTGCTGGCCCGCTACAGTTCACCCACAGGCGACAAGCTGGCCGCCAAGCGCCTGGTCAAGGACGCCCTCAGCTTCGGCCGCGATCGGTACGGCCTTCTCGACTATCGCGCCACGATAGAAGCGGCGCAGTCAGTCGGCCGGCTGTTCAGCCGCGCCAACAAGTTGCGCGAGGCCGGGCAGGTCAATGAAGCCCTGCTGCTCTATCAGGCTATCCTCGAAGAGGTCGTGCCCGCGCTGCAGGAAGCCGATGATTCATCTGGGTCGCTGAGCGGTTGCGTTGAGATGGCGCTGGAGGAGCTGGAGGAGGTCGGGGCGCACTTGTCGCCCGCCGGACGCGTGGCCTTGTTTGGCTACTGCCTTAGCGATGAGATGGCCAAGGTAATGGCCGAATGGGAGTGGCGGTGGGCCTTGCTGCAACTGGCCGGCCGGCTTATGACCACCCCGTTGCAGCGGGCAGAGCTTTTCGATGCGCTAGACCGGACAGCTCTGCGCCATGACACGGATTCATGGATTCGCGAGCACGACCGCACCCAGGCAGCTGAGATCAAGTTCGCCGTTATCCAGCAGCAAGATGACGAGGCAGCCGTGCAAGCCTTTCTGGAAGCTCATAGTGAGCAAGAGGAGATGCGCATTCGGCTGGCTCATTTTTACATCGATCACGGCAACCCGGATGCGGCGCGGCAGGTGTGTCAGGTGTGGCTCGACGATCCGCCCGCTCATAAGTTGGGGCGGCGGCGCGATTTTTTGGAGATGCTCCGCCTGATAGCAGAGCGGACAGGAGACAAGGCCGACATCATGCGCCAGACCGCCGCGCTGTTCCTGGAGACCGGCGATATGACCATCTACCAGCAGCTCAAGGAGATGGTCGGGCCGGAGGATTGGCGCGTCTACAGGCCCGGCCTACTGGCGCGCATGGAGACCGAGGGCGGGCTGCGGCTCAATCGGGGCGCTGTCTATGCTGCGGAGGCGATGTGGGCGGAGCTGATGGCCGTCGTTCGCAGCCACCCTGACAAGGCAATCGTCTGGCATCAACAGTTGGCCCCGCACTACCCCAAGGAGTTGAGCGCTATCTATAAGCAATTGGCCGGGCGGACGCTGGATCAGCACATGAATCGCGCTGGCTATCAGAACGCGTGCGCCTATCTACTGCGAATGCAGGAGGTAGACCCGACCGGCGCAGCGGCGGTAGTGGCCGGTTGGCGGGCGGAGTATAAGAATCGCCGCGCCCTGCAGGATGAGTTAACCAGAGCCTTCGGCCCGCCGTTTGGGTGATTTTGGGTGATGTCGATCGGGGGGCGGAGGGTCTTAAATGGGGTGTAAATATAATTCAGCAAACCGCCTTCATCTGACGTCACCCGTGTTTTTCTCATTCCTGTTCCACCAATCGCGCCAGTCCCTCCTCTAACCCCACCCGCGCCCGCCAGCCGATGAGCGCCGCGGTGGCGGCGGCGTCGGCGGCGTGGCGGGGGGCCTCGCCAGGGCGGGAGGGCAGCGCGCCGGGCAGCGGCCGCCCGCCGCGGCCAACCAGCGCATAGAGCCGCTCCACGACCGCGCGGACGGTCGTTGTCTGCCCTGTGCCCAGTTCGGCCGTCGCTCCCGGTGGCAGGTCGCGGCCCAGCAGCGCCAGCAGCCCGGCGGCCACGTCATCGACGTGAATCCAGTCCTTCTCCTGCTGGCCCGCGGTCATGGGGAAGTCCTGGCCGGCGCGGGCGGCGCGCAGGGCGGCCGGCAGCAGCATCCCCGGCGGCTGGCCGGGGCCATAGGCCTGGAAGATCATCGCCCCGTGGATGGGCCAGGCGGCGGCGCGGGCGTACATCGCGCCGAAGGCCCACGCGGCGGCCTTGCTGGCGGCGTAGACGTTCGACGGTTCCAGCTCGGCCGAGGTGCGGGCGACGATGAGTTGCTGTATCGCCGCCGCGCCGTCGAAGCAGGCGCGCAGCAGGTTGAGCGTGCCGGCGACGTTGTGGCTGAGGGCCAGGCGCGGGTCGAGGAATGGGTCGCTGACGCCGGCTGCGGCCAGGTGGATGACCCGCTCCGGCCGGGCCTGGCGCACGGCGCGGGCGGTCAGGGGATAGTTGCGCAGGTCGCTGTAGACGACATCCAATGCCGGCCGCAACTGTCCCAGCGGCGCGGGCAGGGCCGCGCCGGCGAATTCCTCCAGCAGCAGCAGCGTCACGTCGGCCTGCTCGACCAGATGTGGCAGCAGCGCGCGGCCAACGAAGCCGGTCGCACCGGTGACGAGGACGCGCGGCCGGCTCATGGGCGCAGGTAGGCGTGGTACCAGCGCAGGGCCTCTTCCAGGCCGGCGGCAAGGCTGTACTGCGGCTCCCAGCCTACCGCCGCCAGCGCCTTCTGCGGGCTAAGATACTCGTCCTGAATCTCGTGCTTGACCTCATTCAGGATGAGCGGCTGCCAGTCGGGGTGCTCCGACAGGGCGATGATCGTCCGCACGACGTCGAGGGCGGAGACGGGGCAGCCGGAGCCGAGATTGAACGGCTCGCCGCGCACGCCTGGCTCGGTCAGCCGCTCGGCCAGCATCAGGTAGCCGCGCACGGCGTCGGCGACGTAGAGGTAGTCGCGCCGGAAGGAGCCATCGGAGCGGATGACCGGGCGCTCGTGGTGCAGGAGGCTGCGGATGGTTCCCGGAATCAGCCGGTTCCAGCTCACATCGCCGCCGCCGTAGAGGTTGGAGCAGCGCGTGACGGCGATGGCCAGGCCGAAGGTGTGGGCGAACGATTGAGCGATCAGATCGGCGCAGCTCTTGGAGACCTCGTAGGGGTGGCGGCCCTGCAGCGAGTAATCTTCGCGGTAGGGCAGGTTGAGTTGCTCGCCGTAGGCCTTTTCGCTGCTGGCGATGATGACGCCGCGCACCGTGGGTGTCTGGCGGATGGCCTCCAGTAGCAGCCACGTGCCGCGGATGTTGGTCTCGAATGTGGCTACCGGTTCGCGGTTGGCCACGCCGACGATCGTCTGTCCGGCCAGGTGAAAAACCGTGTCGATGGCGCAGTCGATGAGCGTGCGCTGGAGGAGGCTGTAATCCAGCAACTCGCCCGGCACCTGCTCGACGCGGTCGATCAGCCCACTGCGGACGAGTTGCGACTCCGGCTCGTGCTCACGGACGAGGCCAACGACTGACGCGCCGCGCTCCAGCAGCGCCGCCGTGAGCCAAGTCCCCAGGAAGCCGGTGCAGCCGGTAATGAAGACGCGTCGCCCGCGCCAGAAGTCGGCTTCGCCTGCGTCGCCGCTCAAATGGCGTCTCCCCGGCCCGTCGCGACTAGGCCCGTTTGGCCAGCGCGATCTCGGCCGCCCGCAAGGTATTTTTCATCAGCATGGCAATGGTCATCGGGCCGACGCCGCCGGGCACGGGCGTGATCGCCCCGGCGACTTCCTTGGCCGACTCGAAATCCACGTCGCCGACCAGGCGATAGCCACGCTTGGCCGTTGGGTCCTCCTTCTGGTTGATGCCCACGTCAATGACCGCCGCGCCGGGCTTGAGCATATCGCCGGTGATCATCTCGGTTTGGCCGATGGCGGCGATGACGATGTCGGCCTGGCGGATGTGGCCGGGCAGGTCGCGGGTGCGGCTGTGGCAGATGGTGACGGTGGCATCGCGCTTCTGCAAGAGCATGGCCACGGGCAGACCGACGATGTTGGAGCGGCCGACGACGACCGCATCGGCCCCACGGATGGGGATGCCGCTTTCTTCCAGCAGGACGATGCAGCCGTAGGGCGTGCAGGGGATGAACAGCGGGTCGCGGCCCTTCATGGCCAGGCGGCCGATGTTGACCGGGTGGAAGCCGTCGACGTCCTTCTCCAGGCTGATGCTGTTCAGAACGGCCTCTTCGTTGAGGTGCTTGGGCAGCGGCAGCTGCACGAGGATGCCGTTAACGTTGGGATTGGCGCTCAGTTCGGCCACCAGCTTTTCGACCTGCTGCTGGGTGGCGTCGGCCGGCAGTTCGTGGCCAAACGAGACGATGCCCAATTCCTCGCAGGTCTTGCGCTTGCTGCGCACGTAGGTGGCCGAGGCCGGGTTCTCGCCGACCAGCACGGTCGCCAGCCCCGGCGTGTAGCCGTGGTCTTCCTTCATGCGGGCGACGGCCTGGCGCACTTCCTGGCGTACCTTCTCGGCGATGGCCTTTCCGTCAATGATCGCTGCGGTCATGGTAAATCTTTCCTCAATGTGGGTGTAGTCTGGGTGGGAAACAGAAAGAGCCTCTACCTGATGTCAGAGGCTCATGGATCGGCAATCAATTGGCGGCCCGCGTTCCCCTTACTTCGGCAGCAGGTTGGTGCCCATGAACTTGTCGAGCCAGATAGCGATGGCCAGGCCAATCGTCAGCGTCGTGAAGAACATGTAGATGGGGCCATATTCGGCCGGGGTCGTGCCGATGAACATGGTGATCAGCACTGTCAGACCAAAGGCCACGCCGAAGGAGATGACTGCCAAGAGTAGACGTTTGAGCAACATGCGGGCTTGCCTCCAGTTGTGTAATCCATCACAAACCGAGGCAATTGTAGCAGATAAGACCATGCCGACAAGCAAAGCGCGGGCTGCCCAAAAACAATAGTTCGTTAGATATTTGCCTAATGTACTCTAGGTTATGTGGTATAATGGAACGACCTTAAGGGGGTTTTGCGCATCATGAGTGAACAAGCGAGTTCGGTGCGGGCGGCCGGCAGCGCCACGTGGCAGCTGCTGGGCTACCTGCGCCCCTATCGCCGCCAGGTCAGCATCGCCTACGTGGCCATGCTGTTGGGTACGGGCCTGAACTTGATCGTGCCCCGCGTCATGGCCTGGGCCATCGACTATGGCCTGGCCCAGCGGCAGGCGTCGTATCTCTTCCTTGCTGGCGGCATCATCATGGCTATCGCCGTTGTGCGCGGCGTCCTTGGCTTCGCCCAACGCTACTACGGCGAGTGGCTGACCCATCGCGTGGCCTACGATCTGCGCAACGACTTCTACAACGCGGTGCAGTACCAGCCCTTCGCCTTCCACGACCAGAGCCACACTGGCGACCTGATGAGCCGGGCCACGGGCGATATTGCCGAATCGGAGCGCTTCGCCGGCATCGGCCTGATGGACTTCCTATCGACGATGTTGCTGCTCGCCGGCGTGGTCGTCGCCATGCTGCTCCAGTCGGTGCCGCTGGCGTTGCTGGGGCTGATTCCGCTGCCCATCCTGCTGCTCACCACAACGCGCTTCGGCCTGACCATCGAGCCGATGTTCAAGCGTATTCAGGAGCAAATGGGCGTGTTGTCCAACGTCATGCAGGAGAGCCTGACCGGCATCCGCGTCGTCAAGGCCTTCGCCCGCGAGCCGCACGAGCTGGACAAGTTCGACCGCGAGAACAACGAGTGGTTCGCCCGTCGCGAGGGCGTCATCAAGAAGTGGGGCAACAACTGGCCCTTCATGACCTTCCTGATCGCCATGAGCATCTTCCTGCTGCTGCTCTTCGGCGGGCCGGCAGCGCTCGACGGCCGCATCACCGTCGGCGCGCTGTTCGCCATGATCTCCTACGTCCTGATGCTCAACACGCCCGTCCAGCGGCTCGGCTTCCTGGTCAACCTGGCGGCCACGGCCGGGGCCAGCGCCGCGCGCATCCTGGAAATTGTCGATCTGCCCGGCGAAGTCGTTGACCGGCCCGACGCCATCGAATTGGGCCGGGCGCGTGGCGATGTCCGGTTCGACCACGTCTCCTTCGGCTATCGCGACGGCCTGAACATCCTGGCCGACATCGACTTCCACGCCCGGCCAGGCGAGCGCGTCGCCCTCATCGGGCCGACGGGGTCGGGCAAGTCAACCATCACCAACCTTATCCCGCGCTTCTATGACGTCAGCAGCGGCCGCGTGCTGGTCGATTACCAGGACGTGCGCGACGTGCAACTCAGGAGCCTGCGCCGCCAGATCGGCATCGTCATGCAGGAGCCGTTCCTGTTTAGCCAGACGGTGGCCGAGAACATCGCCTATGGCCGGCCGGAGGCCAGCCGCGAGGAGATCGAGGCCGCGGCCCATGTGGCCCACGCCCACGACTTCATCCTGGAACTGCAGGACGGCTACGAGACGCGCGTCGGCGAGCGCGGCGTGACGCTGAGCGGCGGCCAGAAGCAGCGCATCGCCATCGCCCGCGCGCTGCTGGCCGACCCGCGCATCCTGATCCTCGACGACTCCACCAGCAGCGTGGACACCGAGACGGAACACCTCATCCAGTCGGCGCTGGCCGAACTGATGAAGGGGCGGACGACGTTCGTCATCGCCCAGCGCCTGCTGACGCTGAAGAACGCCGACACCATCCTCGTCCTCGATCAGGGGCGCATCGCCGAGCGCGGCACGCACCAGTCGCTGCTGGCCGAGGGCGGCCTCTACCGGCAGATCTACGACCTGCAACTGAAAGACCAGGAGGAGTTTGTCGCTCTCCAGGAGCGCATGGCCGCGGAGGCGAGGAGATAGCGACATGGCCCTCAAAGTGAATCCCGACGAACGGGCCAACGGCCACGCCGCGCCCGCCACCACCGACGTAAACATCGACGCCGAGCGCGAGGCCCGCGAGGCGCGCATTCGCCAACTGCTGCGCGACGACGACGAACTGCTGGGCAAGGCC
>ENA-UOWE01002592-UOWE01002592.1-activated-sludge-metagenome-genome-assembly--contig:-NODE-2592-length-19752-cov-10.985582_pt1 | contig 19752 bp, 14 predicted proteins | sample MGYA00249841_ERZ761562 | MGnify/ENA primary metagenome ERZ761562 (study PRJEB28883, sample SAMN05720200) | activated sludge metagenome | isolation source: Anaerobic digester | place: Japan... | reverse complement strand
CCTTAATTGAAAATCAAAATGCAACCCTTTCGAGTTCAAATTAAGTTATAAATTTTAATAAATTATATATTACCGGGAGGCTGCATCCCGGCTTATAAAAAGATTGGTTACTGTTTAATGACCAGTCTTTTTGTTTGCATTGCTTTTACATCTCATATATCCTTAAATGGTTGGCGGCAGAAATGGAGGATATATGACCAAGTTTTTTACTTATGAAGAAAGACTGGATCTGCAAAAGTTTCTGAAAGAAAGTCTTTCCTTTAAAGAAATAAGCCGCAGATTAAGTAAGAGCCCAACCACCATTTCAAGGGAGGTGCGCAAATACAGCTCAGAGATTGCTACCGGCTACCCAGGTTTTCCGTATAACGCTTGTAAAAACAGGTTTCACTGCAGGAAAAGGAATATCTGTGGTAAAGACTGTACCAGAAAGTCTGGGATCTATTGCAAACTTTGCACTTCATGCAATATAAATTGCTCGGAATTTTTAGAGGAAATTTGCACTGCCAGATTCAGGGTGCCTTATGTCTGCAATGGCTGCGATACACTCGGTAAATGCACGCTAATCAAGAATATCTATGATGCAGAGCACGCGCATATCAAGGCACATAAAACAATATCTGAATCCAGAAGCGGCCTTTGTATATCGGAGGACGAGATTGCAAGGCTGAATGCCATTATTTCGCCCCTTGCTCAAAAAGGTCAGTCTGTTCATCAAATTTATGCTACTCATAAAGATGAACTGATGTGCAGCGAGAAAACAATCTATAACTATATTGATGCTTGCTTGTTTAATGTAAGGAACATTGATCTCCCTCGAAAGGTTAGGTTCCGAGAACGCTACAAGAAGCCTGAGTTCAAGGTTGATAAGGGGTGTCGCATAGGGCGTAACTATGATGACTTTAATGCATTTCTTGATAAAAACCCCGATATTTCAGTCGTCCAGATGGACTCCGTCATTGGCAGCAGGGGTGGGAAATGCCTTCTCACCATCCATTTCGTGGATACCAGTCTCATGCTTGCCTTCATTCGGGATGCCAATACTTCGCAATCCGTCATTGATATATTTAATATCCTTGAAGATGACATCGGAAACGAAATATTCAAGAGGTTGTTTCCAGTCATTCTTACAGACAATGGCAGTGAATTCTCAAATCCAAAAGCGATTGAATACGGAGCTGAAAAATACGGTGGATTGAGAACCAGGATATTTTACTGTGATGCAGGACGTCCTTATCAAAAGGGTGCCATTGAAGTCAACCACGAACTGATACGGAGAGTACTTCCTAAGGGAATCAGCTTTAATCATTTGGAACAAGGAGATATCAACCTGATGATGAACCATATCAATTCCTACAAAAGAAAAAAGCTGAACAACCGTACACCCTACGAAACGTTCAGCTTTTACCATGGAGAAGAGGTTTTACATAAACTTGGATGCTCACCGGTAGCCGCCGGCGATATCATGTTAAAACCCGCTCTTCTCAAAAAATAGTATGAACTGTGCCGCCAACTATCATTCAGATAATTAGTACAGGGGTCGATTCTCCGATTACAAAAAAATCGAGAGGGAATTGACCTCCACTTGGCATGCAGTTTTCTATTATCATACCGCAGAAAAAGCATAAAATCAAACATCAATTGGATCACCAAAATTGCATCTCGATTACAAAAGTGGCTTTTCGGATACAAAACCTGCGTTTCGTTTACAAATATTCACTTGTCGGTTACAAACACTGCATTTTGTCTTACAAAGTGGCATCTCACCTTTCAATTAACCTTGACAAGTTGACAGACTGGCAATGATGCAAAATATAGTTGACATTGTGCAATATATATATTACAATTGGATTAAGAGGGTGATACTTTGGGAGATAAGAACAATAAGCTGAAACTGGCAAGAATAGAGAGAGATCTGACGCAGGAGCAGTTGGCGGATAAGATAGGGGTCACCAGGCAAACCATAGGCCTTATCGAAGCCGGCAAGTATAATCCTACAATAAAACTGTGCATAGCAATATGCAAAGAGCTGAATAAGACTTTAGACGATATTTTCTGGGAGGATTAGTTTATGGGAAAAATTATTGATGAAAGAATTTTAGCCGGTAAAAGGAAGATAAACTCCAGTGCATTCGGAATCTGCTTTCTGGCATTATGGGGCATACTGCTTTACAGGCAGTTAATACTTCATCAGGATATCAGGGAATATGCGGATATATTCCTTCTTACTGTCGGTATTTCCATATATGTTGTTGTCAACAATATACTGCAGGGGTTTTACTATACCTACAGAAGCAGAAGTACACAGAAAAAAACCTTATTAATAGGCGCATTGACAGGAACTATAGTATTTTCAACAGTTCAAGTACTGATAATGAACTATGATCTGACTAATGGAAAGGATGTATCAAAGCTCATACTTCAGGCAATTATTTTCCTGGCAGTATGGATTGCCTGTCAGCATGCTTTATTTAAAATAAGTGAAAAGCAGGCGGATAAGGATATTGAGTAGTCCGGTACAAAAACCGTTATTCTTTCCCTTTAAAGAAGAACAGCTTGGATGCATGATTGTATTGGCCTTTAAACTGTGTAGGGGTAAGGCCTGTTTTCTTTTTGAAGACCTGGGAGAAATAGCTGAGGCCGCTGAAGCCGCATAAATCACAAATCTGTTCTATTGAAAAATTCGTGCTTTGCAGTAAGCCCTTTGCTTTCTCAATTTTCAAATCAAGCAGAAATTCAAAGGGTGTTTTTCCCGTATACTGTTTGAATAGCCTTAACAGATGATATTGACTGTAATGGGTTTCACAGGCTAAATCAGAAAGAGATATCTTGCTCTGAAAGTTATCGGTGATATATTCTATAACTTTCTTTATGCAATTATTGTCATAGTATTCCCGGGGGTAATAGGCTGAAAAAGACAGATTGTGATAGCTCTCCCGTAAAAGGAGAATTGCTGCCTGAACAGAAAGGCTTTCAAGCATCAGGGAACTGCCAGGCTGCTTTGCACGGCTTTCACGGATATAGGTATATATCAATTCCTTCAGCCCCGGGCTTAGCTCAAAACAATTATTTGTCAGCACCAGATTTCTATTGCCAAACAGCTCTTCAGCCATTGTTTTAAGAAATGTATTTTCGAAATAGAGAATCAAAGCCTTGAAATCGGTAATACCCGTCTCTTCTATCTGGTGACTTTGCATAGGGTTGCAGGGGAAAACGCTCATTTCTTTTAATTTGATCAGCTTTTTCTCCATTCTGACCAAGGGTGACTGACGCATGGAAATTATATAATGAAATTGATTGCATACGCATTCATCCAACGCTATAAAGGAGGTTTCAATAACCGCCAGATTCGTGCTTGGATATACTTGGGACTTAAGCATCTGCACATCAGGGAAAGTTGGTTTCAGTGCCAGCAGAAAGTCTTCCATAATCTCACTCTCTTACAAAAGATTATCTCCATAAGCTCATATCATGTTTATCGGGCAGGATTCAGGAGCAGACTATTTTTTACTTCCTTTCATTTTATCATATTTAATCAGGAAAATGTGGTATTTTATGTAAAATAAAAAATTAAAAGGGGCTAAGTTTTATTAGCCCCTTTATGTCAGACAAGTGAGTTTATTCAGTTCATGCTGTTCTTAACGCAGGATCAGCTTGTTTATCATATTATTGAGCATTACAGCTGTCTGCTCCATTGTCATTCCGGATTTCGGCTTGAAGGAAGTATCTGCAAAACCTTCGTACAATCCTATTGCAGCCATTGAACCCACTGCTTCCATGGCATCCGGAGATATGTCGGCTTTATTCGCAAAGGTTCTGCTGCTTGTGGATGCTTCATTGATTGCGGCATTACCCAACAGGATTGACATTGCATTATGGATGATTATACTTGCTCCTTCTATGGTCAGCACAGCATCAGGGTTGAACAGACTGCCTTCTTTACCGTCTATTATGCCGGCTTCATAAGCGGCTGCAATTTCATTCCTGTACTTGTAATCAGCCCTGATATCCTTATAGGCTAAAGCTTTGCCGCTGGACTCCAGCCCGAACATGCGGGACAAATATGCCACAAGCTCGCCCTTGGTAATTAATCTATCTCCGGGGAAGGTATTTCCCCTTTCTAGGTCTATGATTCCCCAGCCGGCCACTTTTTCAGCCGGACCGGCAGCCCAGTCGGACAGCTCGGACTTATTTGAAATGGCAATCTCATTATGAATATTTCCCGTATACCTTTCCTTCAGCTTGGATATATCAAGCAGTTCATTTGGATCTGTCTCAGGATGGGTAACCCAGGCATCATCCTTAGCCATCTGAATTACCTGTTCAATAAATTGTTGATCCATGACCTGTTGATGCAATTCCGGCTTATAATTGCAGCCGCCGGAGTAATTGCTTACGGTAGCTATTACAGCACCTTCATATTCAATAAATCCAAATGTAAGGAAGATGCTGTGCAATTCGTCACTGTCAGGATCAAGGGGCGGAATATCTGTATCAAACCTATAGTCCGGATCGATATCTTTCCATTGATTTCGGATCTCCTCCTCGCTGGGAGTGAGGCCGTCCATGTTATTAAGCAGAACATTTCTCATGTCAACGGATAAGTCCGTATCAGTCAATGTGGCTGCATCATTAGTACCAAGTATTAAATCCCTGCTCAAAGTCAGGCCAATATTCATGCTGCTTCCGGATGACAACCCCATATCCTTATTCAGTTTTTTCCTGTCAACGGCCGTAATGCCTGCACCGGTTGAATCGCTGCCGTCTTCTGCCTGGGGCTTTGTCCATCTGCATATATATACATCTCTTGCAGTTGCTGTAGGATCCGGAAGACTGGGATTTGAAGACAGGGGTTTCAGAGGAATCTCACGTTCTGTTATACTGTCCTTCAAGACGGGTATTATCAAGACGGACCATTCGGATATATAATGCCGGATTTCTTGCTCCGGTAACGGCACGGTAAGCCAATACTTCATTTCTACGCCCAGGTTCTCCAACGGTTTTGTACCCCTGGTATTTACACCCCTTACATAAAGGAATTCGTAATTGTCGTAATAGGAGCCCTCGGTTTCATCAACTACCTCAAGGGGCAGCAATGTGAAGACCAAACCATGCCATACACTGGTCATATCACTGCGGACGGTCCAGCCGTCATACCGCAGCTCTGCAGTGACATTATGCCCGGGTTTAAAATCGTAGTCATAGTTAAATTTGCCGTTCTGGCTTACACAGTGAAACTCCTTTGTATCCTGAGTGTAAGGCACGAAGTATTTTATATATATATCCTTGTTGTATTCTTCAAATATCGGTCTTCCGTCTTCCTGAACTCCTATTTGGACGGGGCTTACTGTGCCTTGCAGCGTATCATTGAAAAAGTCTGCATAGTCTATTGCAATATGCTTAAATGGATTTGTAGGATTCACATATTCGCTTTCGGCACCCTTCTCAGGCACCCTGATGCTTATCTTATCATCCTTTATAATGTTGATTCTGCTGAAGCCGGGTGTTATGGCATCATTCTGAAGGTCTACACTGAATACTCCGTCATTGCAGAAAGAGGGCCATTCAAATACCTGGTTGTCACCTCGGCGGACAACAACCGTGATGTTTCCGGTATAATTCTCAAGGACTCCTGCCTGCTGCGCTTCAGTTCCCTTATCTTCCTGAATGGTGCCGGAGACATAATCCCTGTAACCGCAGGCGGTGTCGATTTTAATATCAAATCCTTTAGTATCCTTTTTTCTCTTCTCCAAAAAGCTCCAACGCTTGTTTATCAAATCCGTATCAAACCCAAGGATATTCAGGTATAACCGGACCCATCCGTCTATATCGATATTCATATAGCCTTCGTCTATTGTGGTATCTATGATGCCTGCAAGCCTTAGCTCCAAATCCACAAGGGTGATCCCGAATATCCTGGCATAAATCTTCGGCCCGAAGCCAAGGCTGGCACTGACCTTGCCGAAGAAGTCGGCATCACATCTTACATAGCAGTCACTGACGAGATAGGGATGAAAGGACACGGGAACGCCGAAAAAGGTGGAACCGCGGATTCCGGCCCCGATACAGAGGCCTTCGCCGAAGGACACGAATAAAGAAAACTCACCGTTAATATTGCCCATGAGATATATGCCTGCGCCGGCTGCAAGGCTCCCGTCGTCGGTAGGGGTACCAAGTCCAAATAACAGAATAGCGAATTCCTCGTTTATATCGACGGAAGCCTTTGCTGTCAGGTTGATTTCCTCACCGGTGGTAATGCAAAAATCATAACCGTCAAAGAAGTCGTATTCGGCGGTAAGCTGAACAGCTGCGACTCTGACACTCCCGTCCAATGTGATTTTAACACTGCCGCCGGATAAAGGAAAATCGACTTCATAATTATCAAAGGAATACTCCATTACACCGAAGCTTGATGCGCTTCTCTGACCGCTTAAGGGTGTCTGCACAATCGGTACCATTTTATTTTCTTTGACCAAGGACTCCAGGTAGGGTGTGGCAGGTACTATTTTATAAGGAACAATAGATCCAATAACATTTGCCGTGGTAAAATTAACGGTCTGCCTGGGAATTTCAAGGTCTTCAAAAACCTCATAAATCTGAGGCTCATCATATGCAAAGTCTCCTTGATCATCAACCCCGATAATTTTAACGGCCTTCCCCGCTTTTTTGTCAAGAATCACCTCACCTTTCTGCAGCTTCGTTACATCCACTGCATTTGCAAGGCTGGATTTTTTTATTAAACCCTTCCGCTCCGGTGCTATAGCACTTAAGGCGTTAGGTAAAGTTAGATGAACATTTTCCTTAAGCACTGCCTTTGTATTCGTAAGCTTTCCTATAGGCCCGCTTCTGTCCCCTACATAAGGCAGCTTCTCTGAGTTAAACTCATTAAGCATGCTGTCAAGCTCTATGAGAGGCCCGTTATCCTGAGTCAATGCTGCCTGATTGGGAGCAGCAGTATCGACAGGAGCAGGAGTATCGGCATGAAGAACTGCTGCGGGCTGTATCGGCGCAAACATCAAAGCAGAGATGAGAAGCACCGAAACAAGTGCTTTTGCTTGTTTGTACACATTTACACCTCCAACTATACAGTTTAATAGGATATTTCCTAATAACAGTATAGAACCTGCCGGTACAGCCGATATTATTCAGATTGCTGATTTATTTATAATATATTGCGGACTATGGGGAGGATGGCTCATGATAGGTTCAAATTTAATCTCTTAATTCGGCGCCATAGTGTCGAGCGGTCTATTCCCAGGATGTCTGCTGCTTTTCCCATATTACCGCCTGCTTGACGCAGTGCGTTTATAATCTCCTCTTCCTGCTTTTTTTCACGCAATTGAAGAGGTGCAGCCGGCTGATTGATTGGTTGACTCAAAGGAGTTTGCGGATCGAGCAGTCGTTCAATATGTTCCCGTGTGAGCGTCGAACCTGTTGTGGTTGCAATTATGCGCTCAGCAAGGTTACAAAGCTCCCTGACATTTCCACGCCAAAGATATTGATTAATAAAGTCGATGGCTTCCCCGCTGATTGATATATTGGATCCGGCATTTTCAAGAAAAAATTTTAGTAATATTGCCGCATCCCCTTCACGTTCACGCAGCGGGGGAATTATCAGATTTAGTACATTTAGTCGATAATAGAGGTCCTCACGGAATTTCCCCTGCTCTACCAATTCCTGCAGATTGCGGTTAGTTGCTGCGATTACTCTTACATCCACGGGGATGATTTTCTGGCTTCCGAGCCGCACAATGTATTTTTCCTGCAGAACTCGCAAAAGCCTGCCTTGACTGACATAACTCGTTTCGGAAATCTCATCGAGAAAAATTGTGCCGCCATGTGCAGCCTCAAAAAGACCTTCTCTGCCTTTGCGATGGGCACCTGTAAAAGCACCCTCGACATAGCCGAATAGTTCGCTTTCCAGCAATGTTTCCGGCAATGCTGCGCAGTTGACTGCCACAAATTTATTATTGCGGCGGCTGCTTGCGTTGTGTATGCTCTGCGCAAACATTTCCTTCCCGGTTCCGGTTTCACCTGCTATTAAGACACTGGAGTCGGTTCGGCTGTAGTTTTTACCAATCCGGATGGCTTCTTTCAGAGCTTTGCTTTGCCCGATGATATCATCAAAATGGAAGCGTGCAAGGTTTTTATTGTAATCATATGTTTCTCTGCGGATTTGTGTCTTCAGAGATTCAATTTGTGTCAATTCGTGCATAGTATAGATAATTCCATATTCTTTCTCCTCATGCACAACAGGGGTATAGTCTATTAAAACCTGGTTTCCATTTATATTTACAAGGGAATCGGATCTGTCCGGGAGGCCTTCGGGAAGTACTTCATTAATATTTTTTCCTATGGCCTGATAAGAATCAATATTAAGTATTCGCGCTGCATTGGAGTTGACCAGTGTGATATTACCGGTTAAGTCAACCGAAATTACACCATTGTCAATACTGTCAAGAAGCCGATTTAGAAAGCCCTGCCGTGCATCTTCCACCTTAATGGCCTCTTGTACTTGTTTAACGTCATGTATTGCATAACTGATACTCTCAGGCCCAAGTGCAAGCGGGATTGCTTTTGCGGGAATTCCCATTTCATTAGCTGTCTTACATGGAAGTGCGCCCCCAAGGATATATTTTGCACCTCGCAGTACCGCATCGCGAATAACACTCTCCAGTTTGTTTAATGGCACCATAAGATAGTCTATTATACGAGTATTGTAAAGCTTCTCAAAGATGCTCAGGCCTAAAATTTCTACGTTACTTGTGATAACTGCAACTGTCTCATTAGAAATATCAATTTGACCAAGTGAACGGATAATATCATATCCTGTTACCTGGATTTGCACCACATGGATTTTGGGAAAATTCCGCCGGATTGCAGCTGCTGTATTTCCTCTGCCTGCAATAATTTCAAATCCCTCATTCACTTTTTGCCGCACCAGTGGAATTGGATCAAATGGATCGGAAAATTCAAATAGGACATCAGAATACAATGTGCCGTAATACTTTAGCTGTTCTTCGCTCATCGATTCTCTTGGAATCAGAAATAGTATCTTCTTTGACATCTTCAATATCTCCATTCTTATATTACTTCGTTACAGATATGATAACAGAATAACGATGCAGCTGCAATATAGTGCAACAATATTGTGCAATATTAGCAACAATTTTGATCCTCATCTCCGGCAGTGTATACAAACTTGTTAAATTATACAGTTTCCTCTTTGCTTTTCTACCTTAATATATAAGTGTTAAAAAGATCTTATTTTATATATTATAATTTGGCATACAACTTGCTAATTGCTAATAGTGGACTTCATAAATCAACTATTTCGGGGAGACGATTTTATGAATGAACAATTAGAACTTAGAGAGTTTAGCCCAAAGATACATTCTGATCGGGAAATTCTTGCTTCTTTTTTGACCAGACACCAGTTAAAGTATGAAGAAGATATTGAATATGCCGTCGGATTCTGTGAAGATGGGCAATTATTAGCCTGCGGCTGTTGCAGCGGGCCTTTGCTAAAATGCTTTGCCGTGGAGCCTCAGCTTCGTGGTCAAAACATATTGGGGCGTATTGTGTCGGCTCTTGTTGCAAACCGTTTTAAAGCCGGCTATTTTGAGCCTATTGTATTTACCCGGGCATGTAATCGAGAGATCTTTGTAAATTGCGGTTTTTATCCGGTAGCAGAAACTGAGGACTTAGTATTTTTAGAACATCGCTTCGATGGAATTGAACGTTTTATTTCTTCGTTGAAGAGTATGGATGATTTAGGAAAGAAAGCCGGCGCTATCATAGTAAATTGCAATCCGTTTACAAAGGGTCACAGATATTTAGTGGAATATGCCTCAGCAAATTGTGAGCTGCTGCATATTTTTGTGGTGCAGGAGAATAGATCCGCATTTCCTTTCGACATTCGTTTCCGTTTGGTTGAGCAGGGAGTCAGCGATCTTCAAAATGTACAGGTGCATGCCGGTGGTAATTATATTATCTCATCGGCAACATTTCCAAGCTATTTTCTCAAGAAAGAGGATGACTCGGTGAAGGCACAGGCTAAGCTGGATGCAACATTATTCGCATCCCGTATTGCGTCTCCGCTAAATATTAATGTCAGGTTCGTTGGAACCGAGCCCAATTGTGCAGTAACTAAACAGTATAACACCATATTAAAATCGGTTCTCCCAAGGTTCGGCATTGAGGTAGTCGAGATTGACAGATGCAATACTATGGACGGGGAGGTTATAAGTGCTTCCCGTGTACGTCGTTTACTTGCGGAAGGAATCCTCGATAAATCACTGCTTAAACTGGTGCCGGAAAGTACTTACCGTTACCTTACCAGCCCGGAAGCTGCTCCTGTCATCGAAAAATTGCGAAATCGGGAAAGGGTCAACGGCACCGGTCCATAGACAATATTTATATTTATAAACGTTAGCATTTGAACACTATACTGAAAGGGTGATTTGCATGCAATTAAAACATCCTGCGGTAGCAGGTACACTTGAGTCCTGTGATGTGCAGGTTACTATTCATCCCAATGACGGCATGGGACTGGACATTCATATCGAAAGCATCGTAAAAGCACAATTCGGTGATGCGATTTTAGAAACGGTTCGGGATGTGCTTGCAGCATTTGAGGTTTTTGATGCCTCAGTATATCTTGTTGACAAGGGAGCGCTTGATTGGGTAATTCGTTCCCGTATGCAAGCAGCGATCTGTAGGGCTGCTGACTGCAGCTTTGATTGGGTCAGGGGAGGACAAAAAAAGAAAAGGGAAATTTCTGTTCAGCAGAGAGTGCCTCTAAAACGCACATCTTTATATGTCAGCGGTTCAAGCCCTGTTAATATGACGCAGGCAGTTTTTTACAATGAAGATTGCATGGTCTATGATCTGGAGGACTCTGTTCCTATATCTGAAAAGGATGCAGCACGGTTTTTGGTTTATAATGCTGTGCGGGATCATCATATACTGGATAAGTATGTTCTTATTCGTATCAATGGTATATATTCTGAATTCATATATGAGGACCTTGAGGCTGCTGTTTGTGCATGTCCGAATGCTCTGCGAATTCCCAAGGTGGAGTCTGCAGACGAGGTACAGAGGATTTCCGGTATGGTTGCAGACATCGAGAGAAAGGCCGGACTTGAGATCGGAAGTATTGAATTATGGTGTAACATAGAGTCTTATCTTGGTATTATTCATGCATCTGAAATTGCAAAAGCGGATCCTCGAGTTGTCGCATTGGCATTGGGCGCTGAAGATTTTACTGCAAGCATGAAGGCACGGCGTACGAAGCAAGGCTTGGAAATATTCTATGCCCGTAATGCTGTGCTGATGGCATGCCGCTCAGCCGGAATTGATGCAATTGATGCTGTATTTTCAGATATTAACGATTTGGATGGTTTGCATGAGGACGTTATACTTACAAGGAATCTCGGCTTTGACGGAAAAACGGTAGTACACCCTCGACAAATAGATGTGGTTAATTCGGCTTTCACGCCGAGCAAAAAGGAAATTGAATATGCTCAAAGAGTGCTTGCTGCAGCGGAAGAGGGGAAACAGCTGAATAAAGGAGCAGTAACGCTTGATGGCAGCATGATTGATAAACCGATAGAACTGCGTGCTCTTACAACACTTGAGCAGGCCCGCGCTGCAGGGATCAAGATAGGAGGGATGAATCATGCCGATTAATGCTGTTGGGCGTGTGCTGCCTGAACGGGTAGGTAATTATGTAATTAAACCATATCAGGGAGTAAGCAATGAAAACCTGGAGCTGCCAAAAGTAGTTTCAAATCGCAGACCTGCTTTGAGTCCGACATCAGGAAGTAAGGTTGTTGATACATTGGAGCAAGCAATTCTTACTGCAGGTTTAAAAGATGGAATGACAATTTCATTTCACCATAGTTTTCGTGAAGGTGATTTAATCGTCGGACAGGTACTTACCGCTTGTCGTAATCTTGGTATAAAGAACCTTCGATTTGCTCCCAGTGCGGTAGTAAATATAAATAATCCGTCAATTGTCGATTTTGTGTGTGACGGTACTATTAATCGAATTGAGGCAAGCGGAATACGTGGGGAACTCGGTGATGCTGTTATTGAAGGACTTATGGATACCCCTGTGATATTACGTCCCCATGGTGCTCGTCCCCGTGCTATTGAGGCAGGTGAATTGGAAATAGATGTTGCATTTATAGGAGCATCTGCAGCCGACGAGTGCGGTAACGCTACCGGTCAGATAGGTCCAAATGCTTGTGGTTCATTGGGTTATTCTTTTATAGATGCCACTTCCGCAGGAAAGGTCATAGTAATAACAGATAATTTGGTAGACTATCCTTGCGTTCCGATAAGCATTTCACAGCAATACGTTGATTATGTCGTAAAGGTAGAGAAAATTGGAATACCGGAAAAAATCGGAGCCGGGGCGACACGCATGACAGATAATCCGCGAGACTTGATGATTGCAAAACGGGTAGCTGATGTTATTGCCGCTTCCCGATTGTTTAGAGATGGATTTTCATTCCAAACCGGCGCCGGAGCTATCAGTATTGCATGTACCAATTATCTTGCAGAATATATGGAAAAGAAAAATATTAAGGCAAGTTTTGCTTTAGGCGGCATTACGGCAAATATCGTTGATATGTTCAATAAAGATCTTGTACGAGTACTTTTATGTTCACAGTCTTTTGATTCTGTTGCGGCTCGGGCTATTGCCGAACATCAAAACATAATTGAAATCGACAATGCTGTCTATTCTAATAAATTCAGCAAGGGCTGCATGCTGGATAAGCTAAACTTTGGTGTACTTCCTGCTTTAGAGGTTGATGTTGATTTTAATCTTAACATATTGACCGGTTCAAGCGGAGAGATGCTGGGTGGTCTTGGAGGAGGTCCTGATGTTGCTGAGGGCGCTGATATTTCCATTGTAACTCTGCCTATTATTCGTGGAAGAACGCCCTCAGTCGTCAAAAAGGTGTTTACTATTTGCACCCCGGGTGATACAGTAGCAGTGGTTGTTACCGAGGCAGGCATTGCACTCAACCCGCGCCATAAGTACTATGAGGTGCTGAAGGAGGATCTTGAGGAAGCAGGCTTGAAAACAGTATCCATAGAATACCTGTGTCAGCTTGCATTATCAATGACCGGAACACCCAAGCCGATAGAATGTACTGACAAAATTGTATGTATAGTAGAATACCGGGACGGTACAGTAATTGATGTAATCCGCCAGGTAAAGCGATGATCCGATTTCTCTGAAATCAGAGGAGGCAGTATAAATGGATGAGTACTTCACTATAGTTTTGCCGCAGGAGATACTGGATGCAAAGGAACGAAGAAAGTTACGCCAGCATGCCATGCTTGCAATTGAAGGCAGCTGTGTTATAAGTTTTACACTTAATATTGCCGGTCATATTAAGTTGAGTCCATGTATTCATGAATGCTTCATGGAGGGAATTCGTCAAATTGGGGTTCAGCTTAAGCAGCACCATATTGCTGTGCTGAAGCAGGAGCAGTGGGTGGAAAAGACAGGCTGCGAAGCGATGTTTTCTGTTGAATCTGATGCAGTAAAGGTCAAGCATATAATGGTTGGAATTGAAGAGGGATCCCAAATCGGACGTCTCTTTGATATTGATGTGTTATCTAAGGACGGCTGCCCGATTTCCCGCAGTGCCTTGGGCCTTGCCAGCCGACGCTGCATAGTATGTGATAATCCGGCTCATGAATGCATTCGCGGACAGTACCATGAAATATCGGTAATAAAAAAGAAAACTGAACATATAATTCGAGATTATTTCCTGCAAAAAAGGGCTGATTTTATAGCCGCAACTGCCTGCCGCAGTATGATGTATGAGGTGTGTGTTACACCAAAGCCGGGATTGGTTGACCGCAGCAACAGCGGTGCACACCAGGATATGGATATTTTTACCTTTATTGATAGTATATCAGTATTAACCCCTCATTTTCGATATATGTACTTGATGGGCAGCGATTTAAATGAAGTACCTCCGCAGCAGCTGCTGGATAAGCTGCGTTATTCGGGCATAATGGCTGAAAATGACATGCTTGCAGCAACCAACCGGATAAACACACACAAGGGACTTATATATTCCATGGGTATTCTTTGCGCAGCCTTGGGTTGGAGTGAAGCAAATTATCGCAGTACTGATGCTGCATCACTATTAGCTCTTTGCGGCGAAATAGCCAGTCCGGGGATTGATAAGGATTTGCATGGTATCACTTCTGAAAACGCAGTAACCGGCGGTGAAAAGTTGTTTGCGGCGACCGGAAATGCCGGGGTTCGAGGCGAGGCTGCCGCAGGGTTTCCTTCCATATTGAACTGCGGGCTTCCTGCTTTAAAGCGGTTTATTTCAGAGGGCATGAATTTAAATGATGCAGGTGTGTACACGCTGCTAACTTTGATCAGCCAAGTAACCGATACTAACATTATTTCAAGATGCGGATTGTCTGCACAGCAGACTATACAAAAATCGATACAGACGCTTTTAAGTGAGAATACTCTTCCAGGCCTTAACGATGTGAGAGAATTAGATTGTTCTTTTATTGAAAAGAATATAAGTCCTGGTGGATGTGCAGATCTACTTGCAATGACATTTATGCTGTATTTTTTAGAAACTTACGGTTTGGATACAAGTATAGCATAAACCCTGATGATATCAGTTATTATATACAAAAATATCTGAAGTCGAATCTTTACAATATTAAAATATATACAGGAGGTAGAGAAAATGCCAGTTGTTTTAATTACTAATCATTATAATGAAGTTCCTTTGAGTATATTACAGGAAGCGGTTCCGGAAGGTTTTAAGCTGATTTCCTTAGATAAGGCAACTAAAGAGGAACTGATCCAAAAAGCAGGAGAAGCTGATTATTTTCTGGTTAGCGGCCGCCTGCCAATTGACAAAGAAGTTATTGAGGCTGCCCCCAAACTTAAGATGATCCAGAGAACAGGCGTGGGCACTGATATGTTCGACATGAAAGTACTAAACGAAAAAGGCATTCCTGTTTATGTTAATCCGGGAATTAATGCCCGCAGCGTAGCGGAACATGCCGTGATGCTTATTCTTTCCGTTCTTCGCAGGTTAACAATTGTAAACGCAAATGTTAAGAAAGGAATCTGGCTTAAACAGGATACCGGTGTTCAGAGCATGGAGCTTTGCGGAAAAACAGTCGGAATGATAGGCATGGGAAATATAGGCCGTACTGTGGTAAAAATGCTTCGTGGATTTGATGTAAATATCATTTATTATGATATGTACAGACTTAAGGAGGAACAGGAAAAAGAGTTGGGCATTAAATATGCGCCGCTAAATGAGGTATTCGGTAAGTCAGATATTCTCAGCCTCCATTGTCCTTTAACTCCGGAAACAAGAAAGATAGTAAACACTGAAACTATAGCTTTGATGAAAAAAGGAGCCATTTTAATAAATACCGCCAGAGGAGGGTTGATAGATGAGCCCGCGTTGGTAAGCGCATTAGAATCAGGACATATTAGAGCAGCGGGACTTGATGTTTTTGCTCAGGAGCCCCCGGATAAGTCAAACCCCTTATTAAGCTTTGATAATGTTTCGGTGTCACCTCACGTTGGCGGGCTAACTTACGATGCGTTTAAAGCGATGATGGTTGAAGCTATGAATAATATGAAGATCTTTGAGGAAGGCAGAGCTGAAGAACTGGAAAGCAAGAGACTTAAATAGAAAAGCATTAAATATATTCTTTACTAAGCAATAAAAAATTTATATGAGGAGTGATTACATTGAAAGAAACAAGAGAATTTTTGAAGAGTATTGGGCAGCCCGCAGGAGATTTATACGATTTGCCGACATCCCAGAAGAGGTTTTCGGATGGTGGGCAATATAGATTTGAGGTTCCCGGTATTCAAGGCCCCGGAACTATGAAAACTCTGCTTGAGGAAATCGACAGATATGGGATTTTTATTCACCGTGTTACACAGACAAAAGGAATTATGACACTTACTGATGAAGAAATTGAGAAAATGGTTGCTTTGGCTGAACAGTATAAGGTTGACCTAATATTGGCGATTGGTCCGAGAGCAACTACAGATACAAGCGCTTCAGTACATACTGAAGAAGGACAGAGAATGGGCTATAGACTAAGAGGACAGGAGCAGATTGTCAGAGCCATTGAGGATGTAAAGAGGGCAAGTGCATTGGGCTGTCATTCTTTCCTGGTATATGATGAGGGCTGCCTGTGGGCATTGAACCAACTGCGTCAACAGGGCGGATTACCTGCAGAAACTAAATTTAAGGTATCAGCTCATGCCGGCCATGGAAATCCCTGCTCCGCAAAGCTTATGGAGAGCATTGGTGCCAATTCCTTCAACCCTGTAAGAGATATTCAGCTTCAAATGCTGGCTGCCATTAGACATGCCATTGATATATCGATAGATATACATACAGAAAATCCGAAGTCTTCCGGCGGTTTTATCAGACATTATGAAGTACCTGAAATGGTTAGGGTTGCAGCACCAATTTACCTTAAGACCGGTGGTTCGGTAGCGGCAACACACAGTTGGGATTCAACAGATGCAGATGCCAAGAAGAGAGCAAAACAGATAATGCTGGTAAAACGTGTCATTGACAGTTACTATCCGGAGGCCATAATATCTCCAAAAGGCTCTGTTCACCTGTAATACAAAGCATTCCCATTATAAAGGTATATAATGATAAGAGAACAATGATTAGACCCTAAGGACCGAATGAAAGAAAAAAGACTTGATTGCTAATTAATGTGATTGGGTGATAAAAATGAATAAAAGTATTACTGATATCTTAATAGAAGATCTACACAAAATGACAAACGAGGCGATACCGGAAGCTGTTTTGCTTCAAGCAAAAATGTGCGTGCTTGATTATATTGGAGAGGGGCTGGCCGGTGCAGTCATGGCCAAGGAAAAGTGCCAAAAATATTTGGACTTCTTTAACTCGGAACAATGCGAAGCAACTGTAATAGGCTATAATAGAAAAGCTTCTCTTCATAACGCAGCTTTTATAAATGGATACAGCGCCCACATTACAGAATTGGACGACGGGCATCGTTTTTGCAACGTGCATCTAGGGGCAACAGTAATCCCAGCCGTTCTTGCTGTCGCGGAACATGAGAAGCTGGGGTGGAGAGATTTGCTGCGGGGCGTCATCATCGGGTATGAGGCTGCAATCCGTTTAGGGCGCGCGATACAACCCTCCCATAAAAACCTTGGATTCCATGTATCGGGTACCTGCGGGACAATTGGGGTTGCCATGGGCATTTCTGCGGCATTGAAGTTTTCCAAAACACAAATGAAGGATGCTCTTTCTGCTGCTGTAGCCAGTGCAGCCGGTGTCCTGGAGGTAATAGAGGACGATTCAGAATTAAAGCCCTACAATATAGGAAGAGCTGCTCACGACGGCTTGACTGCGGCTTATGCTGCCCGTGCCGGGATTAAGGGGCCCAATGATATGGTGGGAGGCAAGAGAGGATTTTTTGCCCTCATGTCGGAAGAGTATGATTCCGGCAGCTTGGACAGAGATAAAAAGGGGATATATGGTATCGAAAAGATATACAGGAAGCCCTATGCAGCATGCCGGCACTGTCATGCGCCAATTGAGGCGGCCATCAATTTAAGGGAAAAATATGGTATTGTCAGCAATGATGTCAAGGAAGTCAATGTGTATACCTATCGACTAGCAGTTTTCGGACATGACTACACGGATATCCAGGGAATTACGTCAGCCAAAATGAGTATTCCGTATAGTACCGCGATAGCTCTTGAAACAGGAAGGGCTGGGCTCAATGAATTCTTGGCGGAATATATAGAAAATAAAAATATAATTGCACTGACTAATAAGGTCAAGGTTTCGGAAGACTCGGAGCTTTCAGCTCTTGTACCTGAAAAGCGTGCAGCCATAGTAAAAATTATCACAAATGATGGCAAATGTTTTGTTGAGAGAGTGGACTACCCGAAAGGAGAGCCCGAAAACCCCATGTCAATCGCAGATGTAGAACAAAAGTTTGTTTCTCTGGCAATATATGGCGGAAAAACAGATGGCGAAGCCGAAAAAATAATTCAGCAGGTTCGGAACATTGATGACAACGGTTCTACATTATTTAATATGCTGAAAGATCTGTAAATATAAACGAATAATAAATATGGCATTTTACTAAGCAATAAAAAATTTATATGAGGAGTGATTACATTGAAAGAAACAAGAGAATTTTTGAAGAGTATTGGGCAGCCCGCAGGAGATTTATACGATTTGCCGACATCCCAGAAGAGGTTTTCGGATGGTGGGCAATATAGATTTGAGGTTCCCGGTATTCAAGGCCCCGGAACTATGAAAACTCTGCTTGAGGAAATCGACAGATATGGGATTTTTATTCACCGTGTTACACAGACAAAAGGAATTATGACACTTACTGATGAAGAAATTGAGAAAATGGTTGCTTTGGCTGAACAGTATAAGGTTGACCTAATATTGGCGATTGGTCCGAGAGCAACTACAGATACAAGCGCTTCAGTACATACTGAAGAAGGACAGAGAATGGGCTATAGACTAAGAGGACAGGAGCAGATTGTCAGAGCCATTGAGGATGTAAAGAGGGCAAGTGCATTGGGCTGTCATTCTTTCCTGGTATATGATGAGGGCTGCCTGTGGGCATTGAACCAACTGCGTCAACAGGGCGGATTACCTGCAGAAACTAAATTTAAGGTATCAGCTCATGCCGGCCATGGAAATCCCTGCTCCGCAAAGCTTATGGAGAGCATTGGTGCCAATTCCTTCAACCCTGTAAGAGATATTCAGCTTCAAATGCTGGCTGCCATTAGACATGCCATTGATATATCGATAGATATACATACAGAAAATCCGAAGTCTTCCGGCGGTTTTATCAGACATTATGAAGTACCTGAAATGGTTAGGGTTGCAGCACCAATTTACCTTAAGACCGGTGGTTCGGTAGCGGCAACACACAGTTGGGATTCAACAGATGCAGATGCCAAGAAGAGAGCAAAACAGATAATGCTGGTAAAACGTGTCATTGACAGTTACTATCCGGAGGCCATAATATCTCCAAAAGGCTCTGTTCACCTGTAATACAAAGCATTCTCATTATTAAAATTATCTGAATAAAAGCCTGAGACGGCATTATAGCCGTTTCAGGCTGATGATAAAACGATGGTAAAATATTTACCTTATTATAAAAATTGATAAAGGAAGAGAGTATTTATATGAAAAATATTGTCACACCTATAACAGATGAAGTTATTAATGAAATCAATGTGGGTGATATGATTTACATATCCGGTTATATTTATACCGGCAGGGATGCGGTATTGCCCAAGATAGTCAAGCTGATAGAATCCAACACATTGGGACAAGCAGGTATTGACCTGAAGGGAAGTGTAATTTTCCATACCGCCGTAAGCCCAGCAGGGGTCGGGCCTACATCAAGCAATAAACTTGAGATTGAAGGGAATATACCGGCACTTTCTAAAGCCGGTGTAAAGCTGCATTTGGGGAAGGGCGAGTTAAGCAGGAAAACTGTAGAAGAGTTAGATAAATATAATTCTGTTTATGCTGTAATTCCTCCAGTTACCGCATTGCTGGGAAGCAAGATACTGGAACAGAAACCGGTGGCATTCCTTGAGGAAGGAATGGAAGCACTGCATCTGTTGAAGGTGGATGGCTTTCCGGCGATTATAGCTGCGGCTCACGGTAAAACAATATATTAAAAAAAAGA
>ENA-UOWE01002587-UOWE01002587.1-activated-sludge-metagenome-genome-assembly--contig:-NODE-2587-length-19770-cov-3.773320_pt1 | contig 19770 bp, 20 predicted proteins | sample MGYA00249841_ERZ761562 | MGnify/ENA primary metagenome ERZ761562 (study PRJEB28883, sample SAMN05720200) | activated sludge metagenome | isolation source: Anaerobic digester | place: Japan... | reverse complement strand
AATGCCTAATGACCACTAATGCCTAATGACCACTAATGCCTAATGACCACTAATGACTAATGACTAATGACTAATGCCTAATGACTAATGACTAATAGCTTAAAAAAAAATAGAATGGAAGATAAATCAATACTACTTGGACATGGCAGCGGAGGCAGATTATCCCATGAACTTATCAAAGAAGTTTTTTATTCACAATTTGATAATCCGATACTTGCCGGACAAACCGACTCGGCTTTGTTGCAAATTCCGGGCAAAAACTTGGCTTTTACTACCGATTCCTATGTGGTGGACCCCCTATTTTTCAATGGCGGCAACATCGGCAAACTTGCAGTGTGCGGAACGGTTAACGACCTGGCGGTATCCGGAGCGGTGCCCAGATATATTAGTGCAGGATTTATTATTGAAGAAGGGTTCCCGATAAATGACTTAAAAACAATAGTAGCAAGTATGGCTGCAACAGCCAAAGATGCGGAAGTTGTAATAGTTACGGGAGATACCAAAATAGTCAACAAAGGCCAATGTGATAAATTATTTATCAACACATCGGGCATTGGTATACTTGAAGAAAAGCACCAACATATCAGCAGCGGAAAATCAATAAAAACCGGTGATTGCCTGTTGCTCAACGGGAGCATTGCCGACCACGGGATGACTATCATGGCCTCGCGCAACTTTGGCAGTTTTAATACCGATATCGCGTCGGATTGTGCGCCTTTAAATCACATGATTCATGAGGTACTGGATGCCGGTTGCCTGGTGAAGTTTATGCGCGATGCCACCAGAGGCGGCTTAGCTACAGTGCTGTGCGAACTGGCCGAGCACAATAACCTTGGTATTGAAATAAATGAGTCAGAAATACTGATTAAAGAAAATGTCAGAGGCATTTGCGAATTGCTGGGATTCGACCCATTTTATGTGGCAAACGAAGGGAAAGTGCTTATGGTTGTTGAAAGCAAAGATGCTGAAAAAGCATTACAAATCATGAGGCAAAACGAATTCGGGAAAGAGGCAACAATTATCGGGACAGTTGTTGACGAGCCACGCGGTAAAGCTGTCTTAAAAACTACTATTGGTGGCAGAAGAATCATGGATATGCTGGCAGGTGAGCAATTACCCAGGATATGTTAATCTGACAAAGAATAATTCCTGGCAATTTATTTTGGCATCATTTTTCAAACCTGGTAGGCCGCACTTTGACATGTGATATCATCAACATGATCCGTGAATGACATGAAAGGCATTGATTATAGTACTTTATCTCCCGGAATGCTGATCATTATAAAACCTATAATCGCCCCAATCGCCTAATGCTAAAACACAACCGGCAGATTCGATAATTTGCTCAATCAGTTGACCGCTTTGATCGGGCTGATCCTCAAGACCGGGCTTTCCTTCGTACAAATTATATTCTTTCTTATAATCTATAGGCGTTATATTAGGCATCACCACATTGGCTCCGGCCATCAGGCCTTTTTCTCTGCCACGGGGATCGAGTGTCTGCAAAGCGGTGGTGGATGCAATGTTTATTCGGGGACGCATCAGGCGAAGCAGCGCAATCATTTTTAACGACAATTGAACACGTTTTTCGGGAGATAGCAAGAGATTTTTATACTTAAACAAAGGTGTTTCCGCATGTTCAATATACGGGCCCATACCCACCATATGAACTCCTGAATTTTTTATAAAAAAAAGATCCCCTGCCAGGTCATCAATAGTTTGAAATGGCAACCCAATCATCACGCCGGTACCAGCCTGATAACCAATTTTCACCAGGTCGCTGATGGCTTGCAACCTTCTTTGATAGCTGTGTTTTGAATTGTTCGGATGGAGTTTAAGATATAAATCAGGGTTTGAGGCCTCAATACGCAACAAATATCTTTTGGCTCCCAGTTCGTACCATTCGCGGTAAACTTCCTCAGATTGCTCACCGCAGGACAAGGTTATTCTCAGTTGCCCTTGTGTTTGAATATGAATCTTTTTAATCAGCGTAGATATCTGGTCAGTAAACTTTTTGCTACTACGTTCTCCCGACTGAACGACAATAGAGCCATAATTTTTTCGCCATGCATATTCAGCCGCTTTCAATACTTCCTCATCAGAAACTTCATAGCGATAAGCTTTTTTATTTCCTGCTCTGATGCCGCAATAGTAACAGTTTTTCGCACATCGGTTGGAATACTCGATGAGGCCCCTCAGATATACCTTGTTACCAATGACATCATTGCGGGTATGCATAGCCTGTTGGAACAGGCTTTCGATAGCCCCGGCATCATCTGTTGCCAACAATGCCCTAACGGCATCAAAGTCGAGGTCAGGGTACAACAGTTTTTCCATTACTGTATGAGTTATTATTCTGAATTTTGTGGAAGGCTGTGATCCAGGGTTTTAAAAAAAGGCTGCAGTGCCCGCGTAAAGATTCCGTTCATGTAAGCAATTGCCATTCCGTAATTAGTTATGGAAACCGAATTTTCTGTAAATGGCTTTAGTCTGTTTAGTATTTGTTTGCGGGTCACCATGCAGCCTCCACATTGAATAACCAATTTATAGTCTTTGAAATTTTCAGGCAAAGCATCTAAGCCTGATACGGTTGTAAAATATAATTTCTTTCTTGTAAATTTTGATAACCACATAGGAATTTTCACTCTTCCGATATCATCGCAACTTACATGATGCGTGCATGATTCAAGAATCAGAATTCTGTCGCCATCGTTGAGTTGGCTGATGGTTTGAGTTCCATTAACATAATTCTCGAAGTCGCCTTTCAGACGTGAAAAAATTATACTGAAACTTGTCAGGGGTATATCTTCAGGAACTATTTCCTTGACGGTTCCGAAAGCCTGGCTATCTGTAACTACCAGGGCAGGTTTAATACAAGAAGTTTTTAAAAAGTGTTGAAGCTCAGTCTCTTTGAGAACGATGCAGGTACAATTATTGTCGAGCACATCGCGAATAGCCATTTGCTGAGGCAATATCATGCGGCCTTCGGGAGCTTCCGAGTCAATAGGTGTTACCAACAACACATAATCGCCTTCGTTGATAATGTCGCCAATCAGTGAACGGCTAATGTATGCTGATTCGGGGATAGCATTTTTTAATGCCGAAACAAGCATTTCCAGATGATCAGGTTTGATGGTGCTAAATTCGATAACTTCCTGTCTGGTGTATTTTTGCACTGTTTCGCGGGTAGCTGCCGATAGGGGTTTCAGGTCGGATTTGTTATGGACAACAATAAAGGGGATGTTGTACCTGTTAAAATAATCAATCAACTGTAATTCAGGTTGTCCAAAAAAATTACCTGATATAACCAATACGGCACAATCAATAGTTTTAATAACCTGCATGGATTTTTCGATCCTTTTGGCTCCTAAGCTGCCCGTATCATCAATACCAGCGGTATCAATCATTATCACGGGACCTATGCCAAAAATTTCTATGGATTTTTTCACCGGGTCGGTAGTAGTACCTGCTTGTTCAGACACAATAGCCACCTCCTGCCCAACGAGCAAATTTATCAATGAGCTTTTCCCGTTGTTGCGTCTTCCGAAGATTCCTATTTGTGGTTTTAAATCCCTGCCCTTGCTCATAACAATGATTGTTTGCTTTTTATTTTTTGTTTACGCTGATTCTGCGTACGCGACATCATTTTCCGGCTGCTTCTTAAATTAAATGCAGCTTACAATCTTTAACTGTTTAAAAATATAAATCTCTTTTTCCGTTTTTTATTTGTTCTATTCTATTTCTGATTTCTGCAACATTTTTTTCATCGCTCATTGCCTGAAGTTCTTTTTCGATAAGTTTCCAGCCCTTTTCACGGTTTACTTCGTTGCCGTAGTCCACCAGGTATTCGGTCAGGGTAAGTATGGCATTGGGGGTGCAAAAACGTTTGATAAAACCGGGAACCGAAAACTCCATAAAATGTTCGCCTGTTCTTCCCAGCCGGTAACATGCGGTACAAAAAGACGGTAGCATTTCCTGGTCGAGAAGCTCCGAGATAATCTCGGTCAGTGTGCGGCTGTCGTTGATGCGGAACTGGCCTCTGTTCAGGTCTTGTTCCAAATGATCTGATTTGGAATAGCTGCCAAGCTCAAGTTTGGTGCCTCCGTCGATCTGTGAAACACCGAACTGTATAACTTCGTTTCGCAGAGCTACAGGTTCCCGGGCGGTTAATATCAACCCGGTATAAGGCACGGCCAGGCGAAGTATGGCAACCATTTTTGCAAAGTCGGTGTCGTTCACAAAATACTTCTCGCCCATATTGAGCATGGAAGCGTCTTTGATACGGGGAAATGATATTGTATGAGGTCCCACATTATAGCAAGCTTCGAGGTGGTTGGTATGACGTACCAGTCCCATTACTTCAAAACGCCAGTCATATAATCCAAAAAGTGCACCAATACCCACATCATCAAGACCTGCTTCCTGAGCGCGGTCAAGCGAGGTAAGCCGGTATCCGTAATCAGCTTTTTTACCTCTGAGGTGGTACGTCTTATAAGCTTCGGGATGATAAGTCTCCTGAAAAACCTGGAAAGTTCCTATACCAGCCTCTTTAACGACCTTAAAACCTTCTATGTCCAGTGGAGCCGCATTAATGTTTACGCGCCTTATTTCGCCATTATTTTTCTTTACAGAATATGCAATGCGGACGGTATGGGCGATAAATTCGGGGTTGTACTGGGCATGTTCGCCATAAACCAGAATCAATCTTTTTTGTCCATTATCTTCCAGCGATTGAATCTCATTAACAATCTCTTCGTCAGTAAGGGTAACCCTTTTAGCTTCGGTATTAGAAGCTCTGAAGCCACAATAGGTGCAGTTATTCGCACATTTATTACCTATGTACAGGGGCGCAAATAGCACTATCCTGTTGCCATACACCATTTTTTTCAGTTGCCTGGCGCCTTCTTTTATCTCTTCAACAAGTTCAGGATCGGTTGTATTTAGCAAGATAGCGGTTTCGGCCAGCGACAAGCGTTTTTTCGACAAGGATTTTGCTATGACGGCCCTGACAGATTCTTTTGTGGGTACCGAATTATTAAGATATTCCTCAATTTCTTCAGCGTCAATAAAAGGCTGCATGGGGACATCAGGAATTTTGTATTTTTCCGGTGTAAATTTCATTTGGACCTCGATTTCTGTAAAAATTTATTAATAATTTTTCGGAATTTCGACAATAAAGGTACTTCCCATATCAGGAGTACTTTTTACTGTTACGGTACCATGGTAAAAATCCTCTACGGTTTTTTTCAAAATCGAAAGACCTAGTCCGCTGCCGCTGATGCCTTTGGTTTTCTCATTTTTGATACGAGAAAACTCCTGGAACAATTTTGCGATATCTTCTTCGGACATTCCTATGCCAGTATCGGAAACAGCAATAGAAACTTTGTTGTCATCGGCGGAAATTTTAACGTCCACCGTTCCATTGGTTTTGTTATATTTTACTGCGTTTGAAATTAGGTTGTTAAAAATTATTTCAACTTCATTAGTATCGGCATTCATATAAATGTTGGGCGCGTTGGAGTCGAGAAAAACCTTTACATTCTTCTGAGAAGCCAGCGGAGTCATGGTATCGATAGAGATTTGCGCTATCTGCACAACATCCACTTTGGTTATTTCGCGTTTCTTTTTTCCGTTTTCAAGTTTCGTCAGGTCGAGCATATCCATAATGAGCGAACGCATACCCCTGATACGTTCCAACGAACGTTCAATCATCTGTTCGTAGTCATTCAGGTCGTTGCCAACCTGTTTGTCCTGCATTATGCGCAGATAACCTTCGATGGCATTGATAGGCGATTTAAGCTCGTGCGACAATACCGATAAAAACTGAAACCTTACCTGTTTGCTTTCCTCATTGAGTGTTTTGGTCATCCGGCTCAGGTAAAGGTGTTTGGTAATACCCTCCATGGCTGTTTTCAGTTCCTGCGGTGTAAAAGGCTTGGGTACAAAGTTATAGGCGCCGTTGTTGGTAGCTTTAATTGCAAGGTCGAGCGAAGCATAGGAGGTAATCATCATTACCGAAGTATCAATATTCTTGGCATTGATGTATTCCAACACCTCGATGCCGTGAATTCCGGGTAGTTTATTATCGAGCAAAACAATATCTATCCGGGTAGAATCCAGGTAGGTCAATGCCTCTTCGCCGGTGCCCACTTCGATGGTTTCGAAAGTAAAGGCCTCTTCAATAAAAGGAAAATCAACCGAAAAATTTTTTAAGATTCTCGTCAGGCCGGAACGGATTCCCACCTCGTCATCCACTATTAATACTTTAAGGACTGCCATAAGGTTTTTTTATAGTTTTAATAATTTCTTTACCTGCACCTGCAACTGGTCGTAACGAATTCCTTTTTCAAGATAGAGATCAGCTTTTATCCACTGTTTATCTTCATCGGAATTAAGTCCGAACATCAGTCCGGTTTCGGCTGTTACTGCCGTAGCAATAATCACAGGTACATCCGGATATTTCTTTTTGATTTTATAGCTGAGAATGAAACCACTGTCTTTATTGTCCATCATCAGGTCAAAGATAGCCAGGTCGGGTTTAATTTTGTTGATTAAGTCCTCGCCTTCTTTTTGAGTTTCGCCTGTAATCACGTCAAACCCCATGTTTTTCATGTGTAAGGTCAACTGTGTCAAACTATCGATATCATCATCGACTATCAAAACCAATTTTTTTTCTGTCGTTGTCATTTTATAAGGTTTTATTTTTGTTTCTTGGAATTCTGATTTTAAAACAGGTACCGGTTGGGCCTGTTTCGGGGTTATCATTTGTTTCGATATTTATTTGTCCGTTATGCATTTTTACAATACCGTAAATAAGCGGTAGTCCGAGACCTGTTCCCTTACCGATAGGCTTAGTGGTAAAGAAAGGCGTGAAGATTTTATCCAGGTTTTCTTTGGATATTCCGGGGCCTGAATCGGCAACCCAAAACTCAACATCATCGTTACTTTCGCACAAGGTAATAGTTATTTTACCACCATCAGGCATAGCTTCGATGGCATTTTTTTCGAGATTGGTCAGCACCTGCATCCATTGATCGTTGTCAATAAAGGCAAAGGTATTGGACAATTCGGATTTGACCTCCGCTTCCACATTAGGAGGCAAAATAATAGACTCTAAGCTATGATTGGTAAACTTCAGGATATCAGTTTCTACCAATTTAACCTGGTTTTTACGTGCAAAATTCAGTAAGCCGCCTACGATTTTTTTGCAACGATCAGCCTGTTCGGCTATCAGTTCCAGATCATCGCGTATAGGGCTGTCGACAGGGGCTTCTTCCTTAAGGATATTGCTGTACATGGTAATAATTCCCAGCGGGTTATTCAATTCATGAGCAATACCTGCCGACAATTGACCCATATTAGCGAGTTTTTCTGATTGTTGCAACGATTGACGGGCGCTTGCCAGTTTTTCGTTCGAAAGATTGAGCTCCTGCACCGAATGGTGAAGTTTTTCAATGGTATTGGGCAGGCACATTTCCACCTCTGCAAAGCCTTCGATGATGGCAATGGCATGTTCTATGCACGAATCATATCCGCAAGCTCCGCAGTTGAGGTGGTCTTCGGCTTTTACTTTTCCCATCGACTCCAGCACCTTTGAAATGGCTTCCACTGAAGGAGTCGGGATACGACGGTCGGCAGGCTTAAAATGTTGCGAATAATCCAGGTTCTTAAATTCGTTAAATTCTTTTTTCCAGGTATCCTTATCCATAACATGCAACTTTTGCCGTACATAGTTCCTGATCCTGGTGGTTTTGGTGAATAACATATTGTTATAGGACATTCCGGGGCCCATTATACAGCCCTCGCAGCACAGCAGTTCGAGGTGTTGCGATTTCTTGAGGCCTTCTTCAAATTCGCGTATTGCCTCCCTGAAATGCACTCTCCCGGAAGCTACGATGATATTCTCCTCACAAATATCATCAGTTTTATTGATAGAATGCAATTTGCCGCGGGTTACCGGGAAAATTGAAGCTTTTCCGGCAAAAGGCGGGTCAAAATCAGATGGCTCGACTTTATCCTGAGTAATGCCTGCCTTTTTCAACAGTTTTCGAAGTTCAATGAAGGTTATCACCTGATCAACTTCGTTTGATTCTGCTTTTTTGGCAATGCAAGGCCCGATAAAAACAGTTTTCACATCCTCGCCATATTTTTTCTTTACCACCCTTACCATGGCCACCATTGGTGAAACGATGGGGGCTAGCGATTCTATCAGTTCGGGATGATAATGCCTTACATAATAGGCTATAGCCGGGCAGTCGGACGAAATGCTTTTCGGGGCATTTATATCATTCATTACCTTTTGGTATTCATTGGCCACCATATCGGCGCCAAATCCTACTTCCACTACCCAAGTAAAACCTAATTTGCGTAGCATACCAACCAATTTCCGGTAATCGGCAATCTCAGCAAATTCAGCGGGAAAACTCGGAGCAACGCAGGCTACAGTTTTTTCCTTTGTAGCCAGATACTCTTCAACTGGAGCTGTGGTATCCACAAACACTTTAGCTTTCTGACTGCACACTTTAGTACAGTTTCCGCATCCTATGCATCGCTCCGAGATTACTTCCGCTTGTCCGTTAATAATTTTAATAGCTTTTACAGGACATTCTCTGACACAGGTATAACATACCCGGCACCGGTCTTTGACCGTGTAAACCAACTCGTTATTTATCAGATTTCCCATTGTCCTGTAATTGCTATCAGGTTAATATTCAAAATTATAGAAGCACTTCGCGTTTAAAATATTTTGTATGCAGAAGTTCATGGCTTTTATGCTGCAATGGTTCGCCCAGGAAATTAGCGTACAATTCAACAATTTCGGGGTTTTTATGCGAAACCTTTAATGTTTCCTTGTCATCAATTTCGTACAACGAATTCATACGTGCTTCGATAATTTTTTCGGTGATTCCTATACGTTGTCCGCCGCCGGCAATACATCCGCCCGGACAGGTCATCACTTCGATAAAGTGAAGGTCATTTCTGCCATTCCTCAGTTCTTCAATAAGTTTTCCGGCATTGGCCAAGCCACTAACAACAGCGACTCCAATTTCCAGATCATTTATCTTTATACGGGCTTCCTTATGTCCATTAAGTCCGCGAACGGCATTGATTTTAAAGTTTGTCAGTTCGTTGCCGGTGAGTTGTTTATAGGCAGTTCTAAGAGCCGCTTCCATCACACCGCCGGTAGCACCGAAAATCTTACCTGCCGAGCTACGGACTCCCAACGGGGAATCTGTAAGTTCGGGTTCAATGTTGTGCATATCGATACCATGCAGTTTTATTAATTCAATAAGTTCGCGGGTAGTCATCACGATGTCTACATCGTTGATACCTTCACGGATCATAGTATCGCGTTGTGCTTCAAATTTCTTGGCTGTACAGGGCATGATCGACACGGAGATAATGTCTTTGGGCTCTATTTTTGCCTGTTGAGCAAAATAACTCTTTATTATGGCACCGGTCATTTGCTGAGGTGATTTGCAACTTGAAAGATTATTAAGATAATCGGGAGCAAACTCTTCGGCATATTTTACCCAGGCAGGGCAACAGCTGGTGAACATAGGCATGGTTTTTCCCTTAACGATACGATCGATCAGTTCTGCCGATTCTTCCATAATGGTAAGGTCGGCTCCGAAGGTGGTATCAAACACATAGGAGAATCCCATTTTACGCAGTGCAGCATTGAGGATACCGTTAATATCCTGCCCCGGTTTCATGCCGAACTCTTCGGCCAGTGAAACGGAGATGGACGGAGCATACTGCACTATAGCAACTTTATCTTTTTTGTGTAAAACATCCTGAACTTCAGCGGTTTGGTTTCTTTCCGACAAGGCGCCGGTAGGACAAACCATGATGCACTGTCCGCAATTAACACAACTGGAAGTATTTAGGCCTTTGCCCATAGAAGTACCTATGAGTGTTTTGCTGCCACGATGAGTGTATTCGATACACGACACGCCCATAACCTCTTCGCACACTCTGACGCAGCGTCCGCAAAGGATACACTTTGCCGGGTCGCGAATGATACTCAGGCTGGAATGGTCAATTTTATGTTTGTTTTTCATGCCATGGATGCGGCGGTCAACCACGTGGTATTCTTTTGAAAGGTGCTGCAGTTCGCAGTTAGCATTTCTCACGCAGTAGAGGCAATCGTCGGGATGGTTTGATAACAGCAGTTCTACAATAGTTTTTCGTGCATCCAGTACGCGGGGCGAACGGGTGTTAACTTTCATGCCATCGCTGACAGGAAAAGAACAAGAGCTCACGAGTTTGGCACTGCCTTCAAGTTCTACCACACACATGCGGCAGGCGCCCGAAGGAACAAAATTTTTCATATGACAAAGTGTTGGCACTTTAATACCGTTGCGGTTAAGCACTGTCAGAATCGTTTCGCCTTTTTCTGCTTGATAATTTTTTCCGTTTATTTCTATAGTCAGGTTCATAATATCCTAATTTTTAAATCATTTCAATAGCTTCAAATTTGCATGTATCGTAGCATGCGCCGCAACCAATACATTTATCTTCCTGTATAAAATGTGGTGCTTTACGGGTTCCGATAATGGCCGAAGTGGGACATTTTTTGGAACAGGCCGTACAACCGGTACATTTATCAACAATGATGTGGAATTTTCTCAGGTCGGTGCATTTTCCGGCAGGACATACTCTTTCAAACACATGGGCCTCATACTCATGGCGGAAAAAGCGCAGGGTGCTTAACACGGGATTTGGTGCCGTTTGTCCCAGACCGCAAAGCGATGTTTCTTTAATGACTTTTGCAAGTTTTTCTAACTGCAAGACACCCTGAAAACGTTCGAGAGCGTCTTTGTCGTCGTTGGATTTTGGTTTTGAAGTAATACTCTGTAATATTTCGAGCATTCGTTTGGTACCTTCGCGACATGGAATACATTTTCCGCAACTTTCGCGCTGAATAAAATCCATGAAGAATTTAGCAATATCCACCATGCAGGTATCTTCGTCCATCACCACCAAGCCTCCGGAGCCCATCATGGCGCCTGCTGCTATCAGGTTTTGATAGTCTATCTCAATGTCGAGGTTTTCTTCGGTGATACAACCGCCAGAAGGACCGCCAATTTGTACGGATTTGAATTTTTTGTCGAAAGCAATACCGCCTGCGATATCAAAAATTATCTGGCGTACGGTTGTTCCCATGGGGATTTCAACGAGTCCGGTATTTTTCACGTTTCCTGAAAGGGCGAACACTTTTGTTCCTTTGCTCTTTTCAGTACCTGTTGAACTAAACCAATCGGCTCCTTTCAGAATGATTTCAGAGACGTTGGCATAAGTTTCCACATTGTTGATTACGCTGGGTTTCCCAAACAAACCACTTTCGGCAGGGAAAGGCGGGCGGGGGCTTGGCATTCCGCGGTAACCTTCGATGCTGTGCATCAGGGCTGTTTCTTCACCGCAAACAAAAGCTCCAGCTCCCATTTTTATTTTTATCTTCAGGTCGAATCCGGAATTCAAAATATTATGACCGAGCAGACCATATTCTTCTGCCTGTTTGATTGCTATTTTCAGTCGTTGGATAGCCAGTGGGTATTCAGCACGGATATAGATATAGGCCACGGTAGCGCCAACGGCATAGGAGCCAATGGCCAGGCCTTCGAGGAGTCGATGGGGGTCGCCTTCGATAACGGCACGGTCCATAAAAGCACCGGGATCGCCTTCGTCGGCATTACAAATCATGTATTTTTGGTCAGCCTGAGTTTTGTATGCTAATCTCCATTTAGTTCCTGTGGGGAATCCGCCGCCGCCGCGTCCGCGAAGCCCGCTTTTTTCAATAGTAGAAATTACATCTTCAGGTGACAATGTCTTCACGGCTTTTATAAAGCCGGCATAGCCTCCGCGGGAGATATATTCTTCAAAACTTACGGGATTAATAATACCGCAGTTTTTCAGCACCAGACGTTTTTGTTTGACAAAAAACGGGTGTTGGTTAATATCATTAACACCAGGCCAGGGTTTTAGTTCGTCGCTCATAAACTGTCCAAGAAGGTTTTCCTTAACAATTTTTCCGGCGGTAATATTTCCAAGGATGTCGTTAACCTTATCAAAGGTCACTTTTCCGAAAGACACCCTGTTTTTGCCAGGCAGCCTGACATCCATAATGGGTTCAACCGCACAGAATCCTATGCAACCTACTTCCACTATTTCGGCTTGCATATTATTAACCTTCAGGTATTCTTCGATGGCAGCTTTTGTTTTTGCCGCACCAGCGCCAAGGCCGCAAGTTCCTGCGCCGATAAAAATAGTAGCTTTGTCTTTACCGGCTATGTTTTCAAAGGTACCGTTTTTTACGTCGGTTTCTTTGCCGGCAGCCAGATTATCCAGGTATTGTTTTACTGAATTGTTCATATCGTTTGTTCTTTAGCTCTGTATGATTCAACTATTTCTTTTAATTTTTCGGTAGTAACCTTTGCAAAAAACTCACCGTTGATGTTTATCACCGGGGCAAGTCCGCAGGCACCAATACAAGCCACTACTTCGATGCTGAAAAGTCCGTCGCGCGTGGTTTGTCCGGCTTTAATTTTTAAAATAGATTCCAATTCCTGCAGTACAGTGGCTGACCCGAGCACATGACAGGCGGTTCCACGACATACCATAATATGGTATTTTCCGACGGGCTCGAACCTGAATTGATTATAAAATGTAGCAACACCGTAGATTTTGCTGGTAGGTATTTTTAACTTCAGTCCGGTTTTAACAATTGCTACTTCAGATAAATAGCCTTCTTTTTCCTGAATTTCTTGTAAAAGCGGGATCAAAGAGTCCCTGCCACAGTTTTCGTAGTTTTCAAGTATTTTATCAATTGCTTTTTCCATAGTAATTTGTGTTGCTACATTTTAATTTGTTAATAACTATAATTATTTATTGCCTAAAATTCGTGTTATTTCGGGGAGTAACCTTTTAACGTCAACCGGTTTTCTGATAAAACCGTCAACAGGGAACCAGATGCTTTTTCCGTCTTCCGAAAGATAATCCACGCCGGCTTTTCCGGTGTTGATATCTTTTACCAGAATGACATGCAAATCTTTGAATCCGGGGTTTTTTCTGAATTCGCGGGCCATTGCCTGTACATCCGGCTTGGTGGTGGTCAGAATGTCGATAGAGGTTTGCATAAGTACCGGCATTTTGGATAATTCCGGATCATCCGTAATTTCTTTTGCCAGTTCAAAACCTTCGTAATGAGTAGTCATCATTACATCAAGGATGGCCAGGTCGGGCTTTTCTTCCCGGATCTTTTTCATGCCTTCGATTTTGTCATTTGCAGCGACGACATTATATCCTTCTTTATGAAGAATAGTCTGAATGATGGTTATCACATCAATGTCATCATCAACGATTAAGATTTTTTTGGTTTCCATAACTTTTTTTATTAATTAATAATTATTCATCCCGGAAAACTTTCCGGCTTTGGTTTTATTTATTATGTTTGCTAATAAATCATAATTGTCGGCTGACTTCAGCAAGTAATCAGAGGCGCCTGCATCCATCATTTTTTCCTGATAATATTGAGTTTCATAAGAAGAAAATGCAACGATAGACAAGTAAGGGTAATGTGCTTTGGCCTTGCGGGTAGCTTCCATGCCATCCATAACAGGCATTTTCACATCCATAAAGACAAGGTCAGCATTATGTTGGTCAAGTACGTTAAGAAACTCTTCACCATTAGAGGCTTCAGCTACTATTTCTACGTCTCCAATGTTGAGCAGAATGGTTTTGAGTCCCTTGCGGAAAGTTGCTTCATTATCGACTATGATTACTCTGACCATTTTTTCTTTTTTTGACGATACAAAAGTATAATGAGAATCTGAAGTAAAAAAGAGTAAAACCCGCATCGGGAGAAACAGGTAAAAACACCTGCTTGCCACACAAAACAAGCATTATCAAAGGATTGCAGAAGCTCCTCCTGATAAATACCGATAAAAGTATTTTATTAAAGCCCTGTAACACCATGATTATATGTGTTTTACAAAATTGATATTTTCTAAAAAAATTAAATTTATTTTTCAACGGGTAAATATACGTATATTATTTGGAAAATCAACGCATGGTCTTTTCACTTGTTTTTGAAAGAGATAATAAAGTTTCTTTTCAAGCCAGGCTTGTGTTTTCGTGAAAAGCATTCAACTGCTACAAATCAATGGTTTACTTTTTGATAGGATATTTATTTTTCAATCATTATCAGGATTAAAACATACCCCGTTTTTGTCTCTCTTAAATTAATTTGTATTTTTAAAATATTTATTGAGCTTCGGAACAGGTTCGCTACTGCTCATGCAGGCTCACCACAAAGAAAATGTAATCCCGACAATGCGTGTAAAGGACAGGTAGCAAAATAATTGTCGGAAAAGATTTTATTAGGTTTGATAAACCCAACTAAAGCAACAGATTGCATGGTCCAATTGCATTTGTTGGGATTAACAAAAAGCAGAATAGATGAAATTATTTACCAACCCGAGGCAGGGGGTAATTATACAATATAAAAAAATATCATGTTATCAGAAGTACTTAAAAAAGACATTGACGAACTTTACAAAACTTCCATAGTGCAGCAAACTGCCTTTTGGTCACTTGTAAAAAGAAAAACAGGCTGTGAAACCATTGCTATCAATTTCAAATCAAAAAAGAGCCATCTTTTTCATGATGCTGTGGCGGATTATGATATCAATTCGGACCTTTTGGTGATTATCATGCAGGTAAACAAACATGATTGTATTGCTTATGTGCCCTATGGCCCGGAACTGGAACCCGATAATGAGTTTCAGGGACTTTTTTTGGAAGAATTATCTGAATGTTTACGGTCTTTTCTGCCGGCCAATTGCTTTATGATCAGGTATGATTTGTGTTGGGAAGTATTTTGGACCGGCGATAATGCCTACTTTGACAATAAAGGAAATTTACTTGATGTCCCGTCAATAAAGTCGCAGGAATTAAGATTAAATATCAATACTTTAAACTGGAATCTCAGGAAAGCACAAACGAATATTTTGCCTACAAATACTTTGTATATCAGTCTGGTAGCAGATCTCAACTCCATTTTAGACCGCATGAAGCCTAAAACAAGATATAACATCAAACTCTCTCAAAAGAAAGGTGTTACCGTAAGAATGGCCGATATCAGCGATTTACACATCTGGTATCATCTGTACTCAGACACCGCCCAAAGAAACGGATTGTATTTGAACGACATCAAGTATTTTGAAGCCATTTTGACCACCCGTGCCGACAGTACAAAATCGCCTGCCGAGGTTTACTATTTAATAGCCGAAAATGAAAAAACTCCATTGGCTGCGATGTTTTTAATTATAAGCGGCCAGCGAGGCTCCTATTTGTACGGGGCATCTTCAAACTTAAACAGAAACTACATGGCGACTTATGCCCTGCAATGGGAAGCTATAAAAATCTCAAAGGAAAAGGGCTGCATTGAATATGATATGTTTGGCATTTCGCCAAAAAATGACATCGCCCATCCACTCCATGGCTTATACCAGTTTAAAACAGGTTTTGGAGGGGAAATATTTCATAGTCTTGGCTGTTGGGATTACTTTTTTGATAAAGCAAAATACCAACTTTTTATGAGTATGGAGTTGTTGAATCCGGGATTTCATATTACATCGAATTGTAACTAAAGGCACGCCTGGTAATGGGTCTTATTTTGGCGAATTACCGGTAATTAACACAGCCCTTAGGCCTTGATTAACCCGTTTTTAATGGCGAACATCACCAGGTGCGGAGAGTTTTTAGCCCCTGTTTTTTCGAGCAGATGCGCTCTGTGACCATCCACGGTGCGTGAGCTAACGCCGAGGTATTTAGATATTTCAGCATTCGACATGCCTTTGCAGATTAGTTCGAGGACCTCCTGTTCGCGATCGGTAAGTTCAATGCCGGCCATCCTGAGCGAAGGCCTCATATTACGGTTCACATTGCTGATAAATTCTTCCGAAAAATAGTTTTCTCCAGCCATCACCTGATTGATAGCACGTTGCAGCTCGTCCTTGTTAGTCTTTTTCAGCAGAAAACCCTCTGCCCCTGCTTCTATCATCTGGTTGAAGTAACTTATCTCTTCGAACATAGTAAGGGCAATAACTTTTATGGAAGGATACTTTTCCACTACCCTGCGGGTGGCTTCAATGCCGTCCATCACGGGCATGCGGATATCCATCAGCACAAGGTCGGCAGTGGCATTTTTGAGTATCTCAAACAATTCGTGACCGTTTTGGGCATCGCCAATGACTTTCACCTCATCCATCTCGTTGAGAATAATTCGCAAGCCCTTGCGAAAAATTTCATGATCATCGGCAATAACTAATCTTATGATATTCATAGTACAATTATTTTACATTAACAGTAACCAGCACCGACATCCCCTCTCCTTCCCTGCTTTTGATAAGCGTGGTACCGTTGATGGTTTTTATTTTATTGACAATATTATTCAATCCCATTCCTGTGGGCTGCTGCAGTTTTTCTTCCACGTCGAAACCAATGCCATCGTCTTTATAAAACAAGTTTACCTGCACGCCGTGACTCTCAAGAAATATTTCAATATTTTTGGCCTCTGAGTGTTTGAGCGAGTTATTAACCAGTTCTTTTATACTCTGGAACAGCACAGTTTCTTCAATCCTTGGTCCGGTAAGTTTATACTGAGAGGTATCAAGAATAATTTTCACCGACTGGGTATTGTTGATATAATTACAAAAATCTTTAATGGCAACAGGCAAGCCAAAATCCTGCAAAATGCTTGGCATAATGTTGTTTGAGATTTCTCGGGTAGAAACAATGGCCTTATCAATGAGTTCATCGACAGCCTGAAGGGTTTCGGCAGGGCTGATTTTATTAAAATTACCCTTTTTCAACAGGTCGGTATACAGCTTAATTGTGGATAAGAGCGGTGCCAGGCCGTCGTGCAGATCGGCAGCAAAGCGCTGACGTTCACGTTCTTCGGTTTCAATGATGGCAGCAGCAATTTTCCGTTCAATTTCTTTACGGTCGGTAATATCGCGCGCCAGGCTCAGGATGGCCTTTTTCCCGAAATAATCAATAACACGGCTCGACATCTCAAGAAAAATTACCGCGCCTTTTTTCGTGAGGTGTTCGGTTTCGTATACATGGTGACCGTTCTGAATGATGATATCAATGTTCTTTTTTACTAAAGGAATATATTTAGGTGTTTTGATATCGGTAAAATTTTTCTTCATCAGCTCTTCGCGGGAATAACCGAGGCGCTTAATGACCTCCTGGTTGACCTCGATAAAATTGCCATCAAAATCAGCAAGAAAAATTTCATCGGTAGAATTATCAAACAATAATTTGAAGCGGTTTTCGGATTCGATACGCCGCTCATCGGCTTTTTTAACACTGCGCAACAGATTTCCAATGCGGTGCACTCCAATCGAGAGCAAAATTGCCACAAATAATACCAACAGAAAATATATGGTAAGTATGGACGAATAGTTTTGATTAAAATAAAGATTATATATTTCCATCAACTGAGCAGCCGTCAGAAAAATCATTGCCAGCCCTATCATAACCCAGGAAATGCGGCTTTTTACATAATCCAGCATCCTGATGATAAAAACAAGGGTGAAAAGAAGAATGACCGCAGTAAGAATCAGGATAATAACATTAGGCATCATGTCGAGACTTTATAATGCAAAGTTAGTCATAAATGTTAATTTAGAATTAGAATGTTTGAAGAAACTTGCCCGAAGCATTGTAAAAGTATAGGCAGAGAAGCACTATAAGCAGAGGTATGTTTCTGGAAAAGTTTTATAATAACGGTCATCATATACCTGAAAGACAGAAAAATTATATCTTTGCAATCATCATGCACGAATTATCCATTGCTACCAATATCATCGAAATTGCCGAAGATTTTGCCCGCAGCCACCAGGCAGAAAAAATCAGCCGCATCGAACTTGAAATAGGCCAACTTTCGGGCATCGTAACCGATAGTTTGCAGTTTGCTCTCGAACTTGCAGTAAAGAATACGGTGTTGGAATTTGCCGAAGTGATAATCAAGGAAATCCCCGGGAAATCCAGATGTAATAAATGTCAGGCCGAATTCGGTAATAATGACTGGTACACTCCCTGTCCTGCTTGCCATTCCATTGATTCCGAAATAATCAGCGGAAAAGAATTGCAGATAAAATCCATTTTTACCGGTTGATTTTGTAATTTTGTAAAAAATTAATACTATACGTTATGTGCGATACATGCGGCTGCAGCGACCCCAATGCCGGAGTTACTTATCATAAACCCGGCGAAGAACATTCTCACGAAAATCCTCACACTCATGATCATGAGCACCATTACGAACATGACCATGAGCACGAACACGGCCAGGAGCACCACAGCCACGCTCATGACCATACTTACTCGCACGAGCACAATCACGATGCACATACACACAGCCATGACCACAGCCATGAACATGCCGGCCACCAGCATGAGCACGACCATTCTCATGATAAAGAGTACAAAATAGAACACGACATTCTGGACAAAAACAAAATGTTAGCCGAACGGAACCGGGGTTATTTTGATGCAAAAAAAGTTAAAGCCATCAATTTGGTTAGTTCACCGGGTTCCGGCAAGACCACTTTGCTTGAAAAGACCATTTCGGAACTTAAGCAAGGACTTTCGTTATATGTCATTGAAGGCGACCAGCAAACCATGAATGATGCCAACCGTATCCATGCCACCGGCATACCCGTGATACAGATAAATACAGGCAGCGGCTGCCATCTGGATGCCGAAATGGTAAGCAAAGCGGTAAAACAACTTGATGTGGCCGACAACTCCATCCTTATGATTGAAAATGTCGGCAACTTAGTTTGCCCTGCCCTTTTCGACCTTGGCGAATCACACCGTATTGTCATAATCAGTGTTACCGAAGGTGAAGACAAGCCGCTCAAATACCCTCACATGTTTCATAGTTCCGACATCTGCATTATCAACAAAACCGACCTGTTGCCCTATGTAGATTTCAGTGTCGAAAAGGCAAAAGAATACGCCCTGCAGGTAAATCACCATTTACAATTCTTTGAAATCTCAGCTAAAACCGGTGAAGGCATGGATGCATGGTTGGGATGGCTGAGAAAACTTTAACAAAACCTATATTTTTATCATTTTTATTTTTATTTCAAAAAATATTTTATTTTTGTGCCAACTTTTTATAAAAAAGTAACACATGCAGGTAAAACGATTTGGTGTATCTCTTGAAGAAGACATTCTGAATTCGCTGGACGACCTTGTAAAAGAGAACAAGTTTCCTAACCGTTCGCAGGCCATACGCAACCTGATTAAAGGCACCTTAGTTACCGAAAAAATTGACAAAAACAAAACTGTGGCCGGTGCTATTGTTATTGTTTACGACCACCACAAACGTGAACTCAATAACAAGCTAATGCAGGTTCAGCATGATTTTCACGACCTGATTCTTTCCACGCAACACGTTCATCTTGCACACGACCTTTGTCTTGAAACCATTGCCGTTAAAGGAAAAGCGAAAATGCTGCTTCAACTGGCCGACAAAATCATCGGAACAAAAGGCATTACACACGGCAAACTGGTTATGACCGATATCGAATAATTTTTTTTGAATTATAAGTAACACTAATTTCAAATATGTTGACACCATGAAAATCAAAAAACTAAAAAATTACACATCATTTATTCTGGCATTTTTGATACTGAGTTCATCAGCAATTGCTCAAGAAAAGCTAAAAGACACCATCCGGTTGGACG
>ENA-UOWE01002586-UOWE01002586.1-activated-sludge-metagenome-genome-assembly--contig:-NODE-2586-length-19771-cov-5.141459_pt1 | contig 19771 bp, 17 predicted proteins | sample MGYA00249841_ERZ761562 | MGnify/ENA primary metagenome ERZ761562 (study PRJEB28883, sample SAMN05720200) | activated sludge metagenome | isolation source: Anaerobic digester | place: Japan... | reverse complement strand
CGAGCGAAGCGAGCCTGCCGACCGGTCACCGAGCGCCGGAGCGGGCAAGGCGGCAAGGACTAGCGGAGGTGCGAGGGGGCGGGCGGCGGCGAGCGAAGCGAGCCTGCCGACCGGTCACCGAGCGCCGGAGCGGGCAAGGCGGCACCCGGTGCCGGTCAATTATCTCATTGGATTAAAGTAGAGAATTACCCCGCTTACAAAACGCGCCAATTTTTGGCAAGAAACCGGAATTTTTGCCACAGACCAGAGTACGAATTAAACGAACTCTCTATCCTTTATTTATTATATTGATTATATTGATTACGCAATTTCGACTGAACCCTATAATATTTATCACTTATATCTTATATTGCTTATTTTCAGGATTTTTTTGTTATTCGCTTTTTCTGCCCAAATCCACAGAAAATAGCGTCCCTCTATAGGGGAAATAAATGAGCAACTTTTCTTTTTCTCAATAAAATTATTGAATTAGCTTATTTAGCGGTTATCAGCTAGCTGTGTATTGATTATATTTTTTATATTTGTTATTTTATTTATTATAAACCTGTGTATTTATTTGTTTATATCTTATATTGCTTATATTTGAAATATTTCAAGTTAAATTTATTTTTTTCAAAAATAAAAAGTTGCTCATTTATTTCCCCTATAGAGGGCATTTTTGCGATTTTGCACTTTCTATCTAGTTGAAATAATTAAGGAAAAAATTATTGATTATTTCGCGTATATAATCAATATAATCAATATAAGAGTGGCTCTTTTGCATCCAAGCCTGTGGTTTTATTCAGTATTGTTTTATTTCTGGTCGAAATGGGATAATCAATATAATAAATAATTTTTCGGCCACGCGCCTGGATTCTGCGCTTCCATGTATGTTATTTATGACACAATATGACATAAATGTCATATGCTAGTCACATGACAACTGGTTGCTGTGAGTTTAGGAATTTTAGGATTAGTATAGCCTGGGTCTTTTAATTCTATTTTTTTTAAACCAGAAACAAGAAACCCCGGCGGGGGGACCGGGGCTTCATGGAGCGAGGAAAGGAGAAGCTACATGAAAGAATAGTAGTTTTTACTTGACTTTTTCAAAAAAGTCAACAAAAATTATTACAACAAACACTAAAACAACAAAAAATAAGAAAAAAGCAAATAATAACGCGGAGGAATGATGGACGTGAAAAAGGGGCTGAACATCGACCAATTGGATCTGCTGCGCAGGGAACGGATGGTTTTATCGAAGCTCACGGACAAGCAAAAGAAGTTCTGCGAGTCTTATGTTAAGCATTTCAACAAGTTGGTCGCGTTGAAAGACGGCGGGTACTGGACGCCACAGAAATCCGGCGGCAGCCAGGCGCAGCTCGTTGAGCGAAACTTCAATAATATCATGAAGTCGCCGGCCGTGCAGCAGTATTTGCTGCTGCTTAGAGAGTCTGTGGCCTCGCGGCTCGGCCTCTCGGTGGATGATATCATTGAGGAATATCGCGCGATGGCGTTTACGAACATGTCTGACTTTGTGGACTGGAACAACGATGGTGTGACGTTTCTCAAGTCTTCGAAAGATCTAACCCGGATGCAGAAAGCCGGGATCGCGGAAATCACAGAGACGACAACAAAAGCCGGAAAGATCGTAAAGATAAAGCTGCACAACAAACAAACCGCGCTGGACCGGCTCTTTGAGATTTTGCGCGACCTGGAAAAAACCGACAGCGAGGAAGAAGGGCCGGCGAAGATCTCGCAAACCCAGATCAATATTTTATTGTCCGACCCGGTCAAGCGCCGAGCGATCGAGCACCTGGCTGAGTCGCTGTTCGACCGCCAGATCTCGCTGGTCGGTACGGACAAGCAGCGGCTCGAGTTTGAAGAACGCATGCAGAAAATTACACGCAGATTATTGGAGGTTACGGATGGCAACGGAGCAGCAGGTCATGGAAGCGTTGCAGGCGCGCTCCCTGAAGAAACAGAAACAATCGGCGGAGAAGGCGCTGACCGAGGAGATCGTGGAGACGAAAATCAAGAACCGGACGGAGCAGAGCTACGACACGGCGAAGAAGAAAGCGAAGTGCAAGGGGGTGAAGAAGGTCAAGTGCCCGGTGAACTCGAGGCCGGACGTCGATACGATATCGATGGGCTATGACAGGTTCCTTGAGATCCTGCCCGGAGACACCTGGAAGTACCTGCCGCACACGTTTGCGTCGGTCATGTCTGACGGTCTGTGGAAACCGTATCCTTATTTAGTGATGATCTCGAATATCATGGCCACGGTCATTGCGCGAGGCGGCGGGCGTGTCCTCATCTCTGTCCCTCCGCGCCACGGAAAATCATGCTTTATTTCCCAATGGTTGCCGGTCTGGTTCCTGGCTAACTGGCCACATAAGCGCGTGCTTTTGTCCACCTACGAAGCGAATTTCGCCGCGACCTGGGGGCGGCGCGCAAGGAACATCGTCAAAGAAAAAGGCGCGCGGGTGGGATTGTATTTAGCCGAGGACGCCACGGCGTCGAACAACTGGGCCACCACGGCAGAGGGCGGTATGGTCACAGCGGGCGTCGGCGGGCCGATCACTGGTAAGGGCTGTGATCTGGGCATCATTGACGATCCACACAAGAACTGGCAGGAGGCCAGTTCCGAGACGACATTGAAAATGATCCACGAGTGGTTCGACTCGACGTTTTACACCCGCCTTGAGCCTGGCGGCACGGTCGTTATCCTCCATACGCGATGGAATGAGAACGACCTCATCGGGTATCTGTTAAGAGAAAAGACCACCGATGGATGGTTCAGCATCAGAATTCCGGCAATAGCCGAAGACTGGAACGGCGAAGAAGATGTGCTGGGCCGTGCTGCCGGCGAGGCCCTTTGTCCACAGAGGTACGACACTGCCGCGCTGAACCGGATACGGTCCAACATGACGCCGATGATGTGGAATGCATTGTTCCAGCAGCGTCCGGCGCCGATGGAGGGCTCGATCTTCATCCGGTCGAAGTGGAAATATTATACCGTCAGGCCGAAGTGTAATTTTATTTTGCAGTCCTGGGACACGGCGTCGAAGAAGAACTGGGATTCGGCGTACTCGGTCTGCCAGACATGGGGCGTCAGCGAGCTTGGCGCCGTGCTCTTGGATCAGTGGCGCGACAAGGTCGAGTACCCGCAGCTCCGGCGACAAGCGGAAGTCCAGTATTTGAAGTATCGCCCGAACGTCATCTTAATTGAAGACAGGGACTCTGGGCAGGCATTGTGTCAGGCGTTGCAGCAGGAGACGATCCTGCCTGTCCTGCCGGTCATGCCGACCATGGATAAAGTCATTCGGGCGCAGGCGGTCAGTCCGATGCAGGAGAGCGGGCGATGCTGGCTGCCTGATCCGACGCTGCAAGAAAACTTATGGGTCGGAGAGTTCGTTGACAACGCGGCGACGTTCCCGAACGCATTTTTCAAGGACGAGATCGACAGTATGTCGCAGGCGTTGGCGTACATCATGAACATGGCGATGAGCGGGCGGGTGATGTCCAGCGAGAAACGCCGGACCTCGAAGCTGATCGAAGGGTTCAGGGATTTGATGTAATTCGCGGATGTTTTACTTGCAGAAAGTGCCATTTTTCGTCACTTTCTGCAAGTAAAAGCCATTAATTTGCAGTTTGGAAATTTTCAGATTTTCCCACTTTTCACCCAAGAAATAACGAAAACAAGCGTCTATGTCTGATAGGGCATTTTATGTCAACATGAAAATGAGTTAAGTGCTTGATTTTATTGGTGGGGTGTTTTTTCGAATAATGAGCGGGTAAATAGTACCCGCTTTTTTGGCGTTTTTTTTGAAATTTTTCTTTTTCCCTCCACTTTGGGGGTTTTTTAATCCGCTGGCGCGAATCTTGCCCTGCGTGCCCCTCGCCTACCCTTCCTGTAAAAAATACACTCTTGATAGCAAATAAAACTTGACAGGATTTTTGCCCTTCGAAATCCATTAATCATAACCACACCCACTACAATCTGTCAACAGGAGAATCGCGTATGGAGAGAGCCCTCACCGATTTCGGATATATGGCCATCAACGCCGGACTTGCGGCGGCGGTATTGTTTTTCGGAAGGAAGTGGATGAGCGATGTTGAAAGAACCGCCAAGGAAAATCGGGAGGAAATGATCAAGCAGAACCAAGAAACCTGCGACGATCTGAAGGAAATCATCGAGCGAAACCGCGAGGAGTACAAGGAAAAAGCGGACGGAATTATAAAGAGCCTTAATAAACTATCGGACCATGTCGCGACCGCGAATGGACGAACCACCAAGAACGAGCTGGCCATCGCCCACCTGGAGGGAACAGTCAATACGCAGATCGCCATGTGCGAGGCGCGAACGAAGGCAGGCTGTCTGGCCACTGTGGAGTTCAGTAATGCCGAGCAAGAATCCCGAAGACCTTACTATTGAGATGCAGGCGCTCTATGCGATGTTCGAGCAAGACATGCGCGCAGCGGGATTAAAATATATCCTGACCTGCACTTATCGCTCACAGTTCGAGCAAGACGCGCTCTATGCGCAGGGTCGTCTGGGCATCGAAGAAGTCAACCGCCTGAGACTCAAAGCCGGGCTTCACGGCATCACGCCGTCGGAAAACAAGATCGTTACGAAAGCAAGGCATTCCCGCCACACGGATCGTGAGGCGTTCGATATCGCCATACTGGATCATGATGGAAAAATCAACTGGAAGATCATCGCCTACAAGGCGGCGGGAAAGATCGGTAAAAATCTCGGCCTGAGATGGGGCGGAGACTTTAACAGCATCAAAGACTATCCACATTTCGAATATGCCGGGTCGCTGGACAAGGGCGTGCTCGGTGCCTAGGAGGGGCAATTATGGGAATCGACGCGATTATCGCACTGGCCGGCATGATATTGCCGCCCGCCATCGACTTTATCAAGAAGAAGTTTATCCCGCAAAGCGCGGACACACCAGAAGCAACGATGTCTAGCCTTGCGACATCCAAGCCGGAAGTGCTGCCCGGGTACCTCGCGGCCGTCACCGGGTACCTCAAGGCCCAGATTGAGTTCTTTAACCGGGACGTCAACGGCACACCGTCAACGTGGGTCGTGAACCTGCGCGCGGCGATCCGGCCGTTTGGCGTCATTGCGTCATTGGTTATCCTGGCCAGCATGTTTGTCGCATCATACCATGGTTGGAGCCCGGATCCCGCTGCAAAAGCGTCGGTGGACGGCGTGCGGTACACTTGTGAACTGATTGCGTCGTCATGGTTCGGGACAAGAATCGCTGTATCTTCAAGTACTTAAAAAATAAACACTCTTGATAGTAAATAAAATTTGACAAAAAATAACATCACCGAAAGCACTGGACTATAGAACACTGAACAATTGTTGATGCTCGTAATCATGCTGGAAGTCTTCTCACTCTCTTACGGAAGCTCGACTTTATGAAGAAAAGTCAGTTCGGTGGCAAAGCAAAGGGCGCGGCGAAAGTCGCGCCCGAAGCACCCGCCAGAAAAACCCGCCAGGGCCAGAGCGCACAAGCTCAGATCAGCGCGTATCGTAAGCAGCGCTATACGTTTACGAGCGCGTTCTCCGCGTGGAACATTATCAATCAGCGGTTACCGAATCCTGACCGCGTCCTCCAAAAACGCGGGCAGTCCCTTGTTCTTTATCGCGAGCTCCTGTCGGATGCTCACCTGACCGCTGCCCTCGAAAGTCGGGAGAGCGCGACACTGTCCTATGACTGGCGACTGGAACGTGGCGAATGCCCGCCCAGAATCCACAAGATTCTCGAGAAGTGGTTCTTCAGCGTCATGGAGAGAAAGATGTGCATCGAAGATCTCTCCCGCGATGAACTGACCTCGAATCTCCTCGATGTCATTTACTGGGGCTTTCAACCTGCCGAGCTGACCTGGGATTACCTGCACGGTCTGTGGCTGCCGGTCCAGATCACGCCGAAACCGCCGGAATGGTTCGACTGGTTCATCGGCGAAAAGGGCGTCCCGGAGCTGCGCTTTGTGTCACAGGCTCACCCAATAGAAGGCGAGGCGCCGCCCGATCCATGGACACTGATCTGCCCGAGAATCAAACCGTCCTACGACAACCCCTACGGGCGCGGCGTCGCGCAGCGATGCTTCTGGCCGATTGTATTCAAGCGGGCCAACCTCGAATTCTGGCTGAACTTCATGGAGCGCTTCGGCACGCCGTGGGTCGTGGGCAAGATCGAAGGTAATGCGGATGCGACCACATTAACCGACTTCGTCGGAGACCTGAAGACGCTCGTTCAAGACGCGGTCATCGCCGTCTGTGGCAACCGAACAGTTGAATTACTGGAATCCAAGAACCAGCAGTCGAACAACGACGGATTCAAGATTCTCTGCGACTTCATGGACTCCCAGATGTCGAAGACGATTCTGGGGCACACACTCTCCACGGACTCCGGCGACAAGTCGTCTTATGCGGCCACCAAGAGCGCGTTAACGGTCCGCAGCGATATCCAGAAACGGGACATTGCGATGGTCAGCGCAATATGGAGCGACATTATCAATCTGATCATGATGCGCAACGGGTACATGGATACGCCGCGGCCAAACTTGATTCCTTACCACGCCAACGAAGTAGAAATCGACCGTGCAACACGCGACGAAGCGTTGTCACGCGCGGGCGTTCGTTTCTCCAAGACGTATTTCACGCGGGTTTACCACCTCGAAGAAGACGACATCGAGGAAATTATCGATCCGTCCAAGCTCCAGGCATCCGGATTCGAAAAAGAAAACGAAAAAGACAAGCCCCTCGTGAACGTCAAGAAAGAGTCCGACAAAACCAAAGGAGGAAAATCATGACAGGAGCATGGCTCGAAATATTCAAAACAGGGACCCACACATCCGGCAACGGCATAACCAAGACCTACACCGATGCCGATCTCGACAATATCGCGACCCGCTACAACACACAGGAAAGTCATGATGCCCCGCTTGTGCTTGGCCATCCCGCAACAGATGCCCCGGCCTACGGATGGGCCAAGGAACTCAAGGCGGCCGGTGGCAAACTGCTCGCCTATGTTGACCAAGTCAGTGACGATGTCGTCAATGCCGTCAAGATGGGCGCTTACAAGAAAGTCAGCATCGCGCTCTATCCCGATGGCTTGCTGCGTCACATCGGCCTACTGGGTGCTACGCCGCCCGCCATCAAGGGCCTGACTCCCGTGCAGTTCGCGGAGGGGGTGGAATTCGAAGAATACATCTGGGCGACGGATGAGACGCGCATGCCGACCGTTGCGCGCGTTCTATCAGGCATTCGCGATTTCTTTATCGAGAAATTCGGACTCGAGGTTGCCGACAGAGTCCTGGACAAAGATGACATTGCTGGTTTGCAGCGAGCCGCCCCGGAAAACCTCATCGTTAAACCATCTGATGGATTGTCAGGGGGCGCTAATAATTTCTCAGAAAACCAACAGGAGGAGGAAAAACAGATGGATGAATTGAAAGCCAAGATCAAGGCCCTGGAAGATGCCCTGGCTGCTCAGTCCGCCCTCTTTGCCGAGCTTCAGAGCGGCGTGAAGGTACTGACAGACGCCGCATCGGCACAGGCGCAGGCGGCCGCTGACGCATCGAAGAAATCCGCTGCCGAGGTGGCACAAACCGCGTTCGCGGAATTCTGTGAAGCCCTCGTCCGGGAAGGAAAAGTCCTCGCAGCGGAAAAAGACGGCATCGTCGAAGAATATGCCGATCTGCTTCGTGCTGAGGAATCTATGACCTTCGCGGAGGGCGACGCAAGACCGTCCGAGAAACTGAAAACACGCCTGACCGCCCGACCCATTTTGGTGTCGCAGGGCAGAGTGTTTGCCGATCCGGACAAAGCGGTGCAGCAGAAGGTCGATCCGAAAGCCGTTCCGGAGGAATTCGCCGAAATCGCCGACAGGGTTGACGCCACATCGGTCGATATCGACCAGCAGATCAGGGAATACGCGAAGGCCAATGACGTCAGCTACGAAGTCGCGGCCGAACGGTTCATGAAAGCCTAACCATCGGAACACCCATCCGCAGACAAGGAGGACAACATGGGACTTCACACTGAGAAACCGGGAATCAAAATAACGGGTGTCGCGAACGGTGCCATCACCAAGCGGCGCTTCATCGATTACACGGATGCCGTCGTGTCCAGTATCGGCGCACTGGCCAAGGGCGTGTCCGGTGAATCGGATCAGGACACGGGCAAGTCGTTCGAAATCACCATCAGCGGAACCGCGCTGGTGGAAGCTGGCGAGGGCCTGGTGGCCGGAGAAAAAGTCACCAGCAATGCGCTGGGTAAGGCGGTCCTGGCAACCAGCGGTCATTATATCAACGGCATCGTCGTGCGCGACCAGTCGCTCGCCGGGCAGCTCGTTGAGGTCAAGTTGATGAACGGCGCGACCATCAGTGCCGTAGCAACCACGACAACGACAACCACGACAACGACAACCACCACGACAACGACAACCACCACGACAACCACGGCCGGCTAACCAAAATCAATGACATAGGAGGATTCGAACATGCCTAACTTTTTTGATTCCATCACCGAGGGCGTCAGCGTTCCCCTTACCACGTTGGCGACCGGGTACAAACCGAGTGGATTGATCGGCGAGGAAGTGTTCCCCGTCGTCAAATCCGTAACAAAAGGCGGAAAGATTCCCATTTTCGGGAAAGACGCCTTCAAGGTTTACGAAACGCTGCGGGCGCGCGGTGCGCATTCCAACCGCGCCGGCATGACCCCGGATTCCTGGATCACGTTCTTCTGCGAGGAACATGACCTGGCGATTCCGCTGGATCAGCGTGAACTGAACGAACTCAACAACCTCCCGGGTGACTCCGCGTTGAAGGCGCTTTTTAACTTGCAGGACCGTCAACGCCGCAGAGTCCAGTGGAACCTGAAGCTCGAACTGGAGAAGGTCATCGCCGACATGGTGCAGAATTCCGCCAGCTACAACGCATCGAATCGGTTGGCCCTGAGCGGTTCGGACTGCTGGTCCGAAACCGGATCCGACCCCGTCAGCGCCATCGAGGCGGCGCGCGAAGTAATTCGCGGAAAGATCGGCGTTTACCCCAACACGCTGATCATGGGCGCGGACACCTATGCGCAGCTCAAATTCCACGCGGCCTACACGGACAAGATGAAACTGACGAACGACAAGGTCGTCCGTCCGGACCTGATTGCCCAGATGCATGACCTCAAGCGGGTCATTATCGGTATGTCCATGGGCCTGAACACCTCCGAGGCGTTCTATGACCTGTGGGCCGACAACGCGATCCTCTGCTACATCCCCGACACGAAGACTCCCGATATCGATGAGCCGGCCTTCGGCTACACGATCAAACCGGGTTTCTCCGCCACGCCGTACCCCTACGTGGACATCTTCTCCGAGGAAGGTGGAAAGATCGTCAATGTTCGCTGCACGGACATGTACGATGCCCTCATCATCAACAAGGATGCCGGGTATCTCATCTCCAACTGCAAAAAGTAACCGGGTTGCCGGAGGGCCAAACCCCTCCGGCAGTCTTTAACGGAGAGCGACATGGCGTATTGCACTCTAACTGATCTCGCCAAACTGCTGCCCCAGACCATGCTGATCAATTTGTCCAGCGATGTGTCCGGGGCAACATCCGTCAATCAGGACAATATTGACGAAGCGATCGACCAGGCTGACCGCGAGATCGATGCCTATCTACTGCTTGCCGGGTATTCGGTGCCGCTCAGCCCGGTCGCGCCGTTGGTGACGAATTTGTCGGCGAAGATGGCCATCTGGAACCTCCATCTTCGGAAGTACTTTGACTCTGCCGTGTGGCGAGACACCTACAAGGACTGTCAACGCATTTTGGAGCGCATCGCCGAAGGAAAACTGACGCTTGGCCAGGAGACATCCGGCGAAACGCAGGAGCCCGGAGGCGGTTATGCGGTTTACTCACGGACGCAAAAATTCACCACTGCGTTCATGGAGGAGTTCTGATGGGGCTGCTGGTTGGACGGGAAACGATCATCTCGGTGCTGTGCGATCATCTACGGACCAATGTCCCCGAGCTCAAGCTCGTAAAGCCGTACCACGGAGAGCTGGATCGGTATAGCAAGAAGACCCAGCTAAGAGAGGAAACCTTCCCGGCCATGGTCAACCTGACCACGCCGTTTGCGCTCGTCATTTCCAAGAATCGCAAACGCATGGAAGGCGCCGGGAACGCCCTCCGTTTTCGCCACGATATATCTATCTATATCGGCGACTCCAATATGCACGACTTTAGTAGTTCGGAAACTCCGAACATCTTCTCCATCATGACCAAATGCGTCGAGGCTCTGCATGGGAAAGTGCTTGTTCGCGGCTGTGGAACATTGAACATCGAAAGTGACGGCGACTATCTGATTACCACAGATCTGTTCACCGTTTATGACCAACAGTATTACCAACTTGAAATCGGAAATTAAGGAGGCTATCCATGGCACCCGCAGCAACTCCCCCCAGTGCAGACAACTACATGATCGGCAAAGGTGTTCTCTCCATTGCCAAGATCACGAATGGCGTCATCGGCTCCTATGTCGATGTCGGAAACTGCCCGAAATTTGAATACGAGCTGACCGAGCAGGTCCTCGAGCATTATAACTCTCGGTCCGGGCTGAAAGAACAGGACCAGGAAGTGGTCATCCAGACCGGCTACACCGTGAGCTTTACGCTCGATGAAGTGTCGGTCGAAAACCTGCGCATGTTCCTAAAGGCGTCCCTGTCCGGAACCCGGACGCTGTACGCCAATATGAACGCGAATCAGCAGTATTCGCTCAAGTTCCGCGCGGACAACCCGATCGGCCCGAATGTCAATTACACGTTCTGGAAATGCAAGCTGACCCCGAATGGCGCGTTCTCGCTGATCAGCGACGAATACACATCACTGTCGTTTACCGGCAAGGGTCTGGCTGATGCAACCGGTCATGCGGAAAGCCCGTTCTTCACCGCGGTTTACGCATCGACGACCACGACCACGACCACGGCTGCGTAACAAGTCGGTTATTTCAATCCCACTATATCCGGAGGGCTGACGCCCTCCGGACTTCTCACACTTAATCATTCAAGGGAGGATGATTCATGTCAAGAGAATTCAAAGAGTTAAAAATCGCAGGCAAAAATATCACCGTTTACGAGATGACGGTCAAGGACATCAAGAAACTGTGGCGCGACATGATTGGCGCGACACCGGAGTCGTCCGAGGCACCGATGTTCTCCAACGAAAAACTCCTGAAAACACATTGGGACAAGTGCGTTCACGGCATTACTCTCGATGAAGCCGACGACCTCGTCCCCAGCGAACTGAAGCTGATTTACGAGGCATTCGCCGAGGTCAACGCCATTTTTTTCGACCTGGCCCTGAAACTCGAGGGCGAAAACCCGTTCCTAAAGAGTCTCAGGGAAGCAATATTGAACGACTTGACGCTTCGGTTTGCCGCCTTATCGCAGGAGGCCACAGAGGTGTCTGGGAATACGGATACGGCTTCTTCGTAACGGCACTGGAGGAGGACGCGAAGCGCCAGGACGAATTTTTCAAGCAACTGGGTAAGGTCATCGCAGTGGGGGCGCGAGTAGGGCGTTTCGCAAGCAAGAACGAATTCGACAAATACATGCGCTCGTAGGACTTGATATGAGTATCGTTGATGACTTAAAAGTTCGCAAAGAAAATGCCGAGGAAGAACTGCGCCGACTCGAGGAAGCCGAGGAAATCGCAAAAAGTATCGCCAATCTCGAAAGGGCGCAGCAAGTCAAGGCGGGCACCATCAAGCGCATGGTTTCCGCGTTCGGTGCTCTTTCGCCCGTGGATGCCATCTACAAGGCCAACGAGGCAGCCTTAAAACGAAACAGCGCCGGCAATACCTCCGCCGCCTTTGCACGATCTTTTGCGAAATCATACGCATCCAGCGTATCCAATAACGCAAAGACTGCATGGACCGGCCAAGATTACACCACGCAGCAAAAAACCTACCGTGACATCATCGAAAAACAGATGGGGATGCAAAAGGGTGGCGTTTCCACGACTCTTGGTGTCGTGGGTGATATCGCCACGGACCCACTGAATTTTATCGGAACCCCCGCATTTAAAGTCGTGTCCAGGACCGCGAGCGTCATCGGCAAGGAAATGGCCACTCTTGCAGCCAAGGCGCCCGCAATTGAAAAAGGCGTGGATGCCCTTGCCCGCCAGTTTAATATTTTTCACGACATTGAAAAATTATATCCCAAAAGCAGCGTTGATAAATTCAAAGATGCCTTCAGGGTTGCCGCTGAATCAGGTAGTTTTTATAAACTAGCCAAACTTGGCTTTGATGTCTCAAAATACACAAAAAGGAAGCATAACCCAGACTTTCAAAAAATCATACCTCAGAAGTTTTACAATGTTCTTGATCAAGCATTTGGTCCTCAGCCGACCGTTGGTCCGGTTGGCGGAACGCTTGATTTTACGTCCAATGTCTTCAAGCGGCTCATGTCCTGGTCGCCGAAATTCCAAACCAGGAATTTCATGGGTGCCTTAACGCAGGGATTGTCTGAAATGCCCATGCGGAACCTGTCTGATGTCGGTGCGACAGGAAAATATTATTATGACGCCCTGAGGATGGTTGTAAGCAAGGGCAAGACCGACCCTAAAGTATGGAAACAGGCGAAAGATTACGGCCTGACAAAATCAACCGGCATGTTCGAGCAATCCCTGGATCGCATCCCGGCGAAAATCGCCAACTTCGGAGAATCCGTAAATCGCATCGCGTTGCTCTTGGCCTCAAAGGCCAACGGGCAATCATTGGCATCCGCCGTCGAAACTACGCAAAATGTTTTCTATAAATACAACAAGGCATATTTAACCGGCACCGAAAAGACGGTTATGAGCCGAATCTTCCCGTTTTATCAATTCGCCAAGGGGCAGATTCAATATTGGCCCGAGGCGCTTGGACGCAACGCGGCAAAGTGGACCGGCCTCGGCAGAATCAAGGAAGGTACCAAGTCAGACACAGAAAAAGAATACCCATTCCTGACGCCAGACTACTGGAAGGATATATTCTCTGTGAAGAATGTCGGCAATATCGGCTTTCAACTCGAGGACTTCCTGAAGAACGCGACCGGTGACGTCAAAAACATGTGGGGACAGTTACAGCCGTTGCTCAAGGGAACCTTTGAGCTTGTCACCGACTGGAAGGTGTTCCAAGGAAAGCGGTTGTCCGACGATGTGTCTGGTCGCGGATATGATAAACTAGGGAATGTCATCGGAGGTGCATTATACGGATACAATCCGGACACGAAAACCGTCAATCCATACAATAAATGGCTCATTGATTCCATTGCCGGTCCCATCATGGGTCCCATTAAGGCGCTGACGGATTCCAGTAAATCATTTATCGACTCGCTGCTTGGTGCGACAACCTCGATCAGGGATTACAATTTATCCCCGCAGGCTTTGTCGCGCCAGAAACTTATGCAAAACGCAGAAGACGCCAAGGGTGGCTTCTGGTCGCACGTAGCAAGGCGATTCGGCAGCAATATTGGCCCGTCTTCGGCGACAGCATCAACGCCAATTCCCGTCCAGATTGTCCGTGGAACCGGGTTTAAATCTGCCAAAAACATCGCGGAATGGGAGGCAACTTATGGCGGAGGTATAGCCGGATCCTTCGGGACGGTCCGCAATCCGGATGATGTCAGCAATGCGCAAGACCTGGAGTACCGGTCCAGGCAGGCGTCACTCCAAAGTATTACCAGGATGGCCGCCGATGCAACCAATGACATTGGCGTTAATGCTGAAAACGTCCATAAATTGGAATTAAGGCAGATTTACGAAAAATACAAGTATGAGCAAAAACTTGGCACCGAGCAGCACCAACAGGAAGTCGCGTGGGCGAAGGCAAGATACGCGGCAACGGCTCCGAGAACTTACGATCAGGATCCGTACCTGGATATCTCCACCCGTGACAAATACCGGCGATCCCCCGACCGCAGCTTCCTGAACCAGTTTCGCAATAAAGCGCTTGATGAATACGTCGCCGAGCGTTCGAAAATCATGGAAATCAATCGGGCGCTAGTTGTCGCGTCCCCTCAATCCATTATGCGCGAACGCGATGCCGACCTTGAGGGGCTGAAGTTAAAATATAAGTCCCAGTATGGCTACATGAGCAAAAAGGATTACGAAGACCATGTGGAGGCCATTGTCAATAGGGCTGAACGGGCTATGCAGGATCTCGAGGCCAAAGGCAATACCGCTACGGCAAATCTCTTGTCCGCATGGGCAAAATCCGAAGTTGATGGTTTGCAGAAAATCGAAATCGAGCGACGCGCCGCCCTGTCTAAATTTAAAGGTACCGATGATTACCGAATGGCCGAGGCCGCAAAAAATCAAGAATACATCAAGAGTATGGAGAGTGCGATCAATGCGGAATACGACCAAAAGCGCCGTGACGAGCTCGCCAAGGAAGCCAAAGCTCATCTGGAAATCATAAAAACCCGCACAAAAGGAGAGGCCGACAATACCATCCGGGCGCTCGACGATATTTACAAACGCGGCGGCAAGAGCATTGAGCAATATTACGGAGATGTACTGAAGACGCGCGTCGATCAATACACGAAAGAAGCCATCGAATCGCTCAAAATTCTCAATATATTGCTCCACGAAAACAAGGCAAAGGAATCCGACTATACCGCCGATATTAACAATTACGATCTCGCGATAAGTTTCCACCCTGGTAAGAAAGGCGCTGTGGCCAGCGAGACTCTACAACAGGTTGTGATCAACAGAATTCAGCAGGCTAAAAAAGATTCGCAAACATTGCAGCAATTCTCGGAGGCAACCCAAGAAATCATTGCCGGTTATAAATTCAGAGTTGATATTGATTTGCGTCCGATTTCAGGAAAATCTCCGTCAGAGGATATCGTAAAGGCCAACAATCAGATCAAGGCCGCATCAGACCTCATTAATAAAACAATTGAAGACCTGAAGGCGGGCAACATTGATCCGAAGGTTGCCGTCGATCGCATTCGGGCATCATACGAAGCCATAGCCAATTTGAGCAAGGGCGTCGATATCAACGCACTGGGTTCCGGACTCAAGTCTCTTGCAGAGGTGGCAAACAATATAAGCAGCGAGGTAGCCCGCACCGAAAGTGGAATCGTGAGCGATACCGCCACCTTCAACAAAGCCATTACCGACCTCAAGGCACACGCGGCAAAGCTGCGGTCACAGGTCTATGCCACCAGCGGCATCCGCACCCTTGGCGTCCGGTCAACATCCGGCGCCGGAGTACGATTTGGGTATAACACATCCCCAGTCGCTCCGGTTGGATATGACAGTGACGCTGAGGCATTAAAGGCCGAGTTGGATGCCGTGGATACAGAGGCATCCACATTCTTCCAGAAAAATACCGACACACAGGGCGAACTTGCGTTCAAGCCCAAGGACATCAACCAGTCCGACAGCGGCTACCTCATGCAAATCGAGGCGCAATTACAGGAACACGAGAACAACAAGGCCAACATCAGTGAAGCTGGCAAGAAAAAGTTAGAGGCTCTGCAAGAAAATTACGCCATGTTCGTAATGACATCCGAAAATAAAATCGCACTCAGCCAGCAGCAGGTCATGCAGAAACGCCTGACCACGGCCGGCGATATGGCCAGTATGATGACCCAGACTGCCAGTATGATCTACGAGGCGACCGGTAAGCAATCCAAAGAGGCATTTTATGCCATGAAGGCCCTGGCTATTGCTGAAGCAACCATTAAGGGCGTTCAATCCGTAATCAATGCTTACGAATCCGGATCCAAAATCAATCCATCTGTTGGTGTTGCGTACGCGGCTATTGCCTCCGCGTTCGTCGGTACACAAATCGGTATCCTGACCTCTCAGATGATTCAAGGTCCGGAGGCAAAGGCCGAAGGTGGTCCAATCCATGGCGGCTCCGGGCGAAAGGACGATGTCCCGATTATGGCCATGGGAGGCGAATACGTCATTAAGAAATCATCTGTCAATAAATATGGCACGAGTTTCATGGATGCGCTCAACAGGGGGCTCGTCCCCGTCAGCGCACTTAATTTCTCCATACCGTCTCCACCGATCTTCGACAGCAATCAAATGCAGTTTGCTGAAGGCGGACTTGTGGGCGCTCCGAAACCCACGCCGGTTACAGTCGAGCTGAAAAACGAAAGCGGCACACCGCTCAAACAGACCAAGTCCGATATTAACTTTAACGGCCAGGAGTATGTCGTCACCGTGTGGCTGGACGCCCTCGAACGCAACGTCGGCGGACTGCGCAGCGCATTAGGAGGATAATATGTCGGCATGGCCCACCATCGCAGAACCCATTTATCCGATCAGAGAAGTAACCCTGTTTCCGGTTTACCAAAACGACAAGGAAGGTCCCTACGTTCAGCAGCGCCGCAAATGGACGAAAGCCAAGAAAGTGTTTTCCCTGGAATGGGACGAGAAATGCGCCATGAGCGAAACAGACTACCAAACGCTCGAGGCATTCTTTTTGGCAAATCAGGGAGCAGCGTTTACATGGACGCACATTGCCACATCCGTCGTTTATACTGTCATGTTCAGCCAGGATGAGTTGGACTCAAAGATCGTTTATCCTGGTTATAGGTCACTCACGGTCCAGCTTCGGGAGGTATAAATGCCGCTTCCGCTATCATCGACGGCAATCGCCGAAAAAAACAAACTCAATACGGACAGTGTATTCCTCGTCTGCTTGCGCATTATCATCCCGGGAGTTGCCGAGCCGCTGCGGCTCGTGAACAACTCCGAGAATATCACATGGCAGCACCCGGAAGACACCCAGGTCGAAACATGGATCGCCGCGCCAGTATTCAACCTGAGTGAAATCTCCGACGGGTCGTCCGGGGAGGTGCCGCAGGTGACTATCCAGATCTCCAACGTCTCCCGCGTCATGGATCAGTATATCCAGTATTACGATGACTATACCAAGGCGAACGGTTACTCGCCCATCATCGTTTCAATTTCGGTCATCAATACGAAAGTCATTGCGGCTGATCCGGACGCAGCCCCGGAAGTCGAACATACTTTCGAACTGAAACAGCCGAAATGCAACGCCGAATGGGCAACATTCGTTCTGTCCGCAAGCAATCCGTACCAGCGGCGGTTTCCGCAAAACAGGATTTTGCGCAACCATTGCCGCTACAAATTCAAGGGTGCCGACGGCCTCTGTGGATACGTCGGGGCAGATACGACCTGCGACCACACGCTTCTCGCGTGTCGGGCAAAAAATAATTCGGTGCGGTTTGGGAACGCGCCAGGGGTGGGGCAAGGTGGATTCGATATTACATGATCTATTCGGCGCCAAATATGAGCGCAGAAGCGGCAACCCGGGTTCATACGACTGCAAAAGCCTGTTTGTGGAAGTTATGAACCGTTATGGCAACGAGATATCCACTCCGGACATCGAAGTTCTTGCTATCGAAAAGGTTCTCGCGGCGCAAGCCCGTGGCGAATACGCCTATACGGAAATCGACGCCGCCATGATTCAGGCGGAAATCGATTCCGGGAAATGGGAGCAAATCGACAACCCGGAACCCGGCTGTGCCGTTACCATTGCACTGGATCCCAACAAACCCGACCTGATCCAGCATCTTGGTGTTTACGTCGGGGACGGCAAATTCATCCATATCATGCAGAAGACTGGCGTTATTGTTACCCGCATCGACGACATCTTTTTTAAACGCAAAATCAGGGGATACTATCGGTGGAAGAAATCCTAAAACGGCAAAACATTCGGATCACCAATATCACCAATCCGTTCGACCCGCTGCACAATCGCGAATTCAAGGAAGTGCCGCGCGGCCTGTCCCTGAAGCAATGCATCGACCTGGTGCGGAACCCGCTTGACGGCTGCTACTATATCGCGGCCGTAAACGGTCAACTTGTTCCAGAAGACGCGGATTATTCACTGATCTACCCGGAGGGCAACGTCGTTCTGTGCGCATCGCCTGCTGGCGGAGGCGATAATGGCGGGAAAAACATCCTGAGAATCGTCCTCCAAGTTATTGTGGTTGTTGTTGCTGCAGCGGCTACTTGGTACTTGGGTGGCGCAGGTGGGTATTTGGCTACTGGTGTTATGGCGGGCTACTCCACGGCGGCTGTTAACGCTGTTGCCGCCGGCATCGGAGCGCTGATATCAGTCGCGGGTAACTTATTGATCAGTGCCGTCTTGCCTTATAATTTCGGTATGGCCGACGACCCTACCGGTGCGGGCGAGCAGTCCAGCACTTATTCATGGCAGGCCGGGGATAACTCAAATCGGGAAGGCGTTGTGTGGCCGGTGTTATACGGCACAGCAAGAATCATCCCCCCGATTATCGGCAAATATATAGAAGTTGTCGGAGACAAGCAATATTTTAATGTTCTATATGCTATCGCCGACCACAAAATTACATCCATTGACGAAACCAGTATCCGGCTGAACGATAATGCAGTCACAAAGGGCGTTGATGGTATTGACTGGGAATACCGCCTTGGCAACGTCGATCAGAGTGTCATTCAGTATTTCAATGACTCAAGGACATTAAAAGCATCCGGCGTAAAACTCACTACCAGTTGGACCACGATAGACGCAGATGGGACGCAAACCGAAGGACTTGGCATTGCCATTGCGTTCCCCCGGGGATTATTTTACGCGAACGACAACGGCGGACTGGTCACATATTCTGTTCCGATTGAAATAGAATACAAGGAAGCGAACAGCCAAACCTGGACACGCCTCAAGCAATACAACCTGGAGCCAATTACTCAGCAGGTTACACGTTGGTCGGCGGGATATTACTCATCCACCTATACAATCATGGGAGAAACATTGTATCCTGGCGGATGGGTGGAAATTGAATCTGGCTCAACAAATCCCTATGAGCACCACAATGGCGAGGTATATCAATCCGCAACATGGGCGGAAAATGACTATGCCCGGCCCCGCTATGAATGGCAATGGATTACCGTAAACGATGAGATTCACGCAGTCGGTACATATTTATATGATTATGTCACGATTTCCGGGGCACAAAGCAGTCCATTGCGGAAAGTATATTACGCCGACCGCATCCCGGCCGGGGCATACCAGGTAAGGGTCAGGCTTTGTAACGCCGAAAGCGATTCGACCAGGGTGGCTGATGAGGCGTACCTGGAGTATGTGGAGTCAATCATCTATGACGACTTCACATATCCCGGATCTGCGATCTTCGCACTTCGTGCGCTGGCTACCGATAAATTCTCCGGATCCCTGCCGAATCTTTCGTTGATAGCCACTCGTGCGACGGTTCCGGTCTGGACTGGTTCCCAGTACGAAGACAAGCCTGCCGATAATCCGGCATGGGCCTCTTATGACGTTCTACATAACTCCATATACGGCGGCGGCGTCCCGTATTCAAGGATCAGATATTCCGATTTCCTGGCATGGGCGAACAACTGCGATACGCACTATACCGCGCCCGGGGTGGCCTCGCCTGTCAGCTTTAAATGCAATTACTATATCGACTCATCGACGAGCCTGAGAAAGATTCTTAACAATATCGGGCTACTTGGACGCGGCACTACGGTCCAGATGGGCGGAGAATTTACTTGTTTTGCGGACAAGCTCGAGACACTTCCGGCACAGTCTTTTATTTTCAACGTCGGTAATATCGGGGCAAAAAGTCTGAGCCTTGAATATCTTGACGTATCCAACAGGGCAAACGCCGTCGATGTAACCTTCTGGGACAAAGACAATCATTATAAACAGAGAACTATCGAACTGCATGCATCTGATTTCGACTCTACC
>ENA-UOWE01002584-UOWE01002584.1-activated-sludge-metagenome-genome-assembly--contig:-NODE-2584-length-19775-cov-6.803651_pt1 | contig 19775 bp, 16 predicted proteins | sample MGYA00249841_ERZ761562 | MGnify/ENA primary metagenome ERZ761562 (study PRJEB28883, sample SAMN05720200) | activated sludge metagenome | isolation source: Anaerobic digester | place: Japan... | reverse complement strand
AGAGCAGTAAAAAGGAGAGGGAAAGATTAATGCTTGACAAAGAGTATAATGGAAATGAAATAAAAGTTCTTAAAGGTCTTGAGCCTGTGAGGCTTAGACCGGGAATGTATATTGGATCAACTTCAAAAGCGGGACTTAACCATCTTGTTTACGAAATAGTTGATAATTCCATCGATGAGTATATCAACGGCTACTGTGACAGTATAAAGGTAAGTATACTCAAAGATGATGTCATTGAAGTTATTGACAACGGCAGGGGTATTCCTGTGGATATACATCCGACGGAAGGCAAAAGCACTCTGGAGGTAGTCATGACTGTTTTGCATGCCGGCGGAAAGTTCGATAAAAGAGCGTATAAAGTATCCGGAGGACTTCATGGAGTTGGTGCATCTGTAGTGAATGCGCTTTCAGAGTTTATGGAAGTTACAGTGTATACTGGAAGCGATGTATATTATCAGAAGTATCAGCGTGGAATTCCGGTTGAACCGGTGAAGATAATAGACCAGTCGATGCTTACAGGTACAAAAGTGAGATTTAAACCTGACTATCAGATATTTGAAGACGGAGATATAGAAGTTGAAAGTTATACAATTGAAAACAGGCTTAAGGAGATCGCGTATCTTAATCCTCCGCTTACTATAGAGTTTTCAGATGAAAAGATAGGGAAAAAAGAAGTATATCATTTTTCCGGCGGACTGGAAGAGTTTTTGGAATATGAGCTTAAAAAGAAAAAAAGAAATAAAGTAAGCAGCATGATTTATATAAATGGGTTCTATACGTATAAAAACGATGAACCTGATATGTATGCCGATATAGAGTTTGTCTATACTGATTCTGACGAAAATGACCTGATGTCTTATGTAAACAATATAAGGACCATTGACGGAGGAGAGCATGAGGTAGGTTTCAAAACTGCCATTACCAGGGTGATAAATGATTACGCCAGAAAGTTGGGTATGCTTAAGGAGAAAGACGATAACTTTACAGGCGAAGATGTACGCGAAGGGCTTAATGCGATCATTCATGTAAAGCTTGCCAATCCGACATTTGAAGGACAGACTAAGGGGAAGCTTGGTTCAAAGTATGCAAGAGAAGGCATAAATCAGATAGTTACTGAAAAGCTCCAGCTCTACTTTGACAGTCATCAAAAAGAGTGCAAGGCTATGATTGAAAGAGTTCAAGAAGCTACGAAAAAAAGACTTGCTGCCAAACGTGCCAGAGAGAATGTAAAAAGAAAATCAGTTTTTGAAAGCGGTTCTCTTCCCGGAAAACTTGCCGACTGTATATCCAAGGATCGTTCAATATCTGAAATATTTATAGTCGAAGGTGATTCTGCAGGAGGAAACGCTAAGCAGGCAAGAGACAGAAACTATCAGGCTATACTTCCTCTTAGGGGAAAGATTCTGAATGTAGAAAAGACAGATGTGGAAAAACTTCTAAAGAGTGAAATGATTCTGAATATCATAGCAGCTATTGGTACAGGCATATCCGATCATTTTAAGGCTGAAGATCTGCGTTATGGGAAAATAATCATAATGACCGATGCTGATGTCGACGGTGCACACATAAGAACCCTCTTGCTTACATTGTTTTACAGATATATGAAAAAACTTGTCGATAATGGAAACATATATGTGGCGCAGCCGCCGCTTTACCGATTTGAAACAGGCAAACAGTATTTTTATCTTTTCACTGAAAAGGAGCTGGAAAATCTTAAAGAGCAGTACAAAGATAAGAAGTATTCTATACAGAGATATAAAGGTCTTGGTGAAATGAGTGCCCAGCAGCTTTGGGAAACCACTATGGATAAAGAGAACAGGAAGCTCATCCAGATAAAGTCCGAAGATTTTGAAAGTGCCAATGCTGTGATAGATATACTTATGGGAGAGGATCCCCAAGCCAGGCGTATTTTTATAGAGACCAACGCTCATAAGATAAAGGAACTGGATATTTGATGAAGCCATTAGTGGTATTCAGGGTTGTTCTTTTTTTTCTCTACTGTATAACTATAGTTTTAATAATTTTCCCCGGAGGTACTAAGGGGAAAATTTATTATAGACCCACAGATAATCCATTAATAACTTCAGAGGATCTCCATTACTGTATCAGTCGAAACAAAAGATATTTTTACTATGATTCTGACGGGACTGCGTCTTTTATTTCAGATATGCATATTCCGGGTGCTCCGGAAGTAATTTTTTCTAGTTACAGGAATGAAGAAGTTACAATTTTAAAAAGCCTTAAAGCCCTTAACAATTTTTTATGCATAGATTTTCAAAAAATGTTGGTAATCTGTTATAATAAAGTTAGTATAAAATTTTATGACTACGATAATTTTTTTTATCTGGCTAAGAATTACAATTACCTTAATATAGTAAATCCAGGCAAGTACACTATAATAAATAATCAGATATTTTCTGGGAAATAGGGCTGAGGAGGGTGTGTATGGCAAAAAATTATTTAATAGGTATTGACATAGGGAGCTACTATACCAAATCCATTCTTTTTGAAGTTAGTCCCGATGGAAGTTATATACCTATTGCTTCGGATAAAAAGATAACGGACGGTATAGTGAACGGTGAGATTCAGGATATTTCAGCGCTGAACAAGACTATAAAGTCTGTTATAGCGAATTTTAGTGATAAGCTTGGAAAACGTAAAGAGTCTGAGATTGTTGTAGGCTATTCGACTAATAACCTAAATATTTCTCAGGAGGTTCAGGCTGTTGAATTTACAAGCCGTACAGAAATAAAAGAAGAAGATCTCCATAAGATAAAAAAGAGTATTGTCAACAAGTACAACGAAGAAGGCAAAATGGTTCTTGACATAAGTTTCATGAAGTTCATTGTGGATGGAAAAGTTGTCAAAAATCCTGTTTCCTTTTATGTTACAAACTCATTGAACGTGACCCTTAACATAGTATGGGTTAACGAAAATGCCTTTGCCCTGCTCAAAAATGTTTTTAAGGATATAGTTGATGATTCTCAGTTTCCGATATACGACACCACATTGGGCTTATGCTATACCGCAACATCATCAAATGACAGAAATGTAGGGGTAGCAGTTCTTGATCTGGGATATTACCAGTCAAGGATAGTAACCTTTAAAAACGGTATGCCAAAGCTTTTTTACTCATTTCCATATGGCATAAAGTATGTTCTTAAGGATATTTCGAACGTGCTTAAGGTTCCGGAAAATGAAGCAAACAGACTTTTATGTGAGCAAGCTCTCTGTATGAAAGATACTAAAACCGTTAAAAAAGTTGATATAAGATTGATATCCGGTGGGGCAGTATCGTACACATCGCAAAATTTGCTAAACAAAATTGTTTATGCCAGAACAAGAGAGATACTTAATCGTCTAAACGGAGAAATAGCAAAGTTTTCATACGAAAAAGCCCAGGAAGTCGGAGCTCTTTCCGGCGGAATAGTCTATACGGGTGGCGGAGCAAAGATAAAAAATATTGATGCTGTTCTGAGAGAGCTTGTAGGTGATAATTTCCGTTCAGGAAAACTTTCGTCAAATATTTTTGTTAACCTTGCAGAAAAATACATGGATGATCCGGACCTGCTAGGAGTTTTTGGAATTGTGGACAGATACAGATTCGATAAGGCGGAAATCGGAAATCGCGAGCAAACTCCTGTTAAGTCAGGTAAGCCTCAGAAACAAGCTAAAAGCGGTTTCTTCAATAAACTTATCGATAAGATAGCAGGAGGGGATGACGATGCCATTTGAGCTTGAGATGAATGAAACAGAAAATATATTTACCAAAAAGTCAATATATCGAATAAAGGTTATCGGAGTCGGAGGAGCCGGCAATAATGCAGTTCAGAGAATGACCAAAAAAGGTGTTCATGATGTTGAGCTTATAGCGGCCAATACAGATGTCCAAGTTCTTGAAAGAAATGATGCTCCGATAAAGATTCAATTGGGTAAAACCCTAACGAGAGGTCTGGGAGCTGGTGGAGATCCGAAAATCGGACGTGAATCTGCCATAGAAAGTATAGAAGAAGTAAAAAATCTTATAAAAGGATCAGATCTTCTTTTCATAGTTGCCGGCTTTGGGGGAGGAACGGGAACTGGAGCCGCGCCGATAATAGCTAAAATATCAAAAGAGCTGGGAATTCTTACCGTTGCGATTGTGACTACGCCGTTTCACTTTGAAGGTGCTGGAAGGCAAAAGATAGCTTTGGAAGGTCTGGTAAACCTTAAGGAAAATGTAGACAGTCTTATAAAAATTGCAAACGATAAGTTGCTTGAAGACGAAAATGTGACTGTTGACGAAGGTTTTGAAAAAGCCGATGATGTATTGTATCAGGCAATTACCGGTATTTCCGATCTTATCACCAAGCCTGGTCTTGTGAATGTTGACTTTGCAGACGTGGCAGCCGTTCTTAGGGTAAAAGGTTCTGCTATGCTTGGTATAGGAATCGCCAGGGGTAAGAATAGAGCTGAAGAAGCTGTAAAAATGGCTCTTAACAGCAGGTTTCTTGAAGATCAAATAAAAAATGCCACAGCCACACTTGTTAATATAAGCGGTAAAAATCCTACATTGCTTGATATAAAGGTGGTTAATGAATTTTTGAGTCAAAAATCCATTGACAGTGAAAAATCAAAAATGGGGGTAAGCTGTATAGATGTTCCAGACGATATGTTAAAGGTAACGGTAGTTGCATCTGGATACGATAATATTCCTGAAGAAGATTCAAATGATGTTTATGAAATTCCCGCAGTATACAGGATGTTCAGCAAGAGCATAGTTACCGAAGAGATAACCAAGCTTAACTCATATCTTAATGAACACAGAGAGGAAAATGAAGAGAAAGAGTAAGTTTAACTTATATTCTTACAGTCTTGGAAAGAATGAAGTCCAGGAAAGCTCAGAGGATGTTATAGGAGAGATACTAAAAAAATTTGAAGATCCAAGAATAACAGACATACATTTTGAACCCGGTGAAAAGGTCAAAATAAGGATAAGGTACTGTGGAAAACTTATCGATTCATATGAACTTCCCGTTGAGGATTATAAGGTCATAGTCAACAGACTGCTTGTTTTATGCGGATTAGATGTGGTTATGAATCATTACAATGCTGATGGTTCGTTTGAATATGCAAAGGTAACTTACAGAGTATCTTTTATAGAGTCCTTAAGGGGAGTAAGCTGTGTGATAAGAAGGCTTCGGGATATATCACAGGTTTTTGTAGATCTTCCGGAAGGTCTACTGGATAAAATTTCAGGACTTATAAGAAGCAGAACAAAAGTAATAATTTTTTCAGGTCCTACAGGCTCCGGGAAAAGTACAACAATGTCCTATATAACAGGAAAGCTTAAAGACAAGTACAAGGTTCATACAATTGAGAATCCAGTTGAATTTAAAATACCCGGTACTATACAAATACAAATAAACAAAGATGAGGATCCTATGGAAAAGTTCAAGTATATCCTAAGGCAGGATCCAGAAATAATAGTGGTAGGAGAACTACGTTCATCCGCATTTGCCAAGCTGCTTTTTGATTCTTCAGTAAGCGGAAATAGCGTCTTTACTTCCCTTCATTGCAGTAACGTTTTTGAAATAGTGAGCAGGCTGCGAAGTCTTGGAGTATCTGACAGTAATATTTCTTCGTGTATAGATATAATGCTTAACCAGCGCCTAATACCTCAAGTATGCCCGCTCTGCAAGGGCATAGGATGTCCAAAGTGTTACGATACCGGGTACAGCGGATATCTTAACCTTTTCGAAGTGTTGTATGCCAATGAAGATTTTAAAAATGATATAACACTAGGTATGAACGATATGGAGTTGAAGAACAAATATAAGAATACATCGGATTACCTGAATCCTGATGTGAAGCTGCAGTATTACTTTGATCATAAATTGATTGACCAAAAAACATATGATGAGCTAAAGTGTTCTTTTTGAGGTGATATATGAAGTACTTTTCCAAAAGTCCAGAAGAATGGAATGATTACGATCAAAAGAAAAAAGCTGAAAAAGAAAGGAATAATCGCCCATATAAGAGGATAAAGAGATATACTAATCTTTTGCTCATAGCGATTGCGATAACGGCAATTCTTTTCATGATATTTGGCAATAATATTGGTCAAAGGCTACCAAACTTGGTTTCTTTTTCAGGAATAAATATGAATCTGTTGGCTGATGAGGTTTATGATTTTCCTAAAGCACTGAGTGGCGTTAAAATAACAGTGACTAATATTTCCAAAGCTTCAAAAAAAATAATCATTGATAATTTCTCATTTATCATAGTTAATACTGCAACTGCTGAAACTGTTTATAATTTTGTTTTTCCACAGAAGATTGAAACCGAATTTTCAGGTATATCGTCTAAAGTACTATTTAGCCTTGAGAAAGAAGCCGAAGTTTCAAGTATTCCAAACGGAGAGTATGAAATAAGAGCTAACATGACAATTAACGGAAAAAATATAGTTTTAAAAAAATTTTTCCGCTACAATCATGAGCTGATTATGAATGTATATACACAGGAAGAGTTTTATGTACAGGGAGAAAAACCCGTGGTAAAGTTTGTTATTTCAAACATGACAGACAGCAAGGTAACTAAAGAGTTCTTTGGAGATATTTCAGTAAAGAGTTCAGATAAGATCATCTTAAAAAAACAGATTACTTTTGGAAGTCTGAATCTTAATCCGATGGAGATCATCGAGCTGACATATCAGATACAGGAAGATATTCCTTTTGGACAGTATATGATAGAGTTTAACTCTCCGTCTTTTGAAAAAGTATATACAGCCGGATTAATGGTTGCAAAAGAAAAAGAAAAAGATGGTTCACAGCTCCAGCTTGGAGTAACTAATATGAGCTATTACAGTAAAGGAGAGCTGCTTTTTCTGCAGGTGAGTTTGGAAAACAAGATTAAGAATCAAAGATATTTGCAGGTTGATCAGGTTTTTATACAGCTTAAGAATGATGAAAAAGTAATTTTTGAGTATAACAACGATATTCCTCAAAGAGTATTAATATCGCCTATGGTTGTAAAAAAGATATTTGATATTAATGATTTTAAAGAAATACGGCTTGAAAGAATTGGAAATTATGAAATAAAGATCTCAGTCAAAATTCAAAATACTTTTCTGAATAAGAGTATAAGATTGCAGGTGGTTGAATAATATAAATGTACGGATATATATCGCTTTATTTTGAACCTACACAACAGGAAAAACAATTGTACCAATATTATTACTGTGGTCTTTGTCACAGTTTGAAGAAGTATTTTTCAGAGCCCTACAGACTGACCATAATAAAGGAAGTTGTTCTTTTTGAAATAATGCAGCAGCAGGTTCAAGCAAGAAAGTATTTTAAATGTCCTTATGTTCTATTCAAAGAAAAAAACAAACCCGAAAATATTCAGGATTTTAAGCATTATGCCTATATAAACTCCCTAATAGTCTACGGTAAGCTAAAGGATAACGTTAATGAAGGTAAAAGGATACCTCGAATTCTGATTTCAAAGTTAAGAAAGAAGCTTTCTCTATATTTTTCAGATGCTTTTATCAGCAGATATGAAGAGCTTATTTATTCACAAACTGAGGCGGAAAAAGAAAAAAGTGATTTTGATGACTTTGCAAGACCATCTTCCGAAATAATGTATTTTATTGCTCAAAAAGAGTTCAGTGGCATGGAGTTTGATGTGGAACTTTTTTCAAAGGCCTGTGGAACTCTTGTATATCTTATAGATGCAGTCTATGACTTTAAAACCGATGTCAAGAAATCAGCATTTAACGCTATAGCAAAAAGCTTTGGGATTACCGATATTACAAGAATAGCTGCAAAAGACTTTGAAAGGCTTGTTTTCACCTACGATATCTGTGTAAAGAGCGTATATGAGTCTTTAAATACTACAGAGTTTAAAAATAACCAGTTGGTGCATAAGCTTTTAAGCTATTCCTTTACATATCACAGAAATAAAATAATAGAAATTTTTAAGGGGGAAAAAAATGAAAACAACAGAAGAGCTTGTAAAAAAAGGTGATTTTAAGAGGCTTTTCAGTGAGTACAAGGAAAAAACAGAGTTAAAACAAAAGATGGATGAGTTCAGGCAAGGTTATTACAATTACAGAAGAAATGACTGTATGGATTGTCTTGCCTGTTTCGGAGGACTTGCCTGCGCCGATACTTTGTGCGAATGTTCGGGCGGAGATCTCTGCAGATGTATATAAAGAGCCTAAGGGCTCTTAATTTTTATTTGACGGAAGTGTGATGTTTTGAAAAATCCCGCCCATGAGCTTGCTTTGACAGGAATTATGCTTGCAGGTTCATATTTGGTATACTATTTTTCCCAAATATTTAGAGTAGCTCCCAATATAATACCTCTTGCCATACCTCTTGCCCTTTTCCTTCTGAAAAGAAGGCACGCTCTGCTTTTTTCTCTGGCTTTTTTCCTGCTCCTTACAATAAGCGGATTTTTAAACAAAGCAGCCGGTTTTTTCTTTCTTTTACTTATACCAGTTACTTTCGGTAGATTTTCTGAAAACAAGAAAAAAAAGGTTTTACTAATTATTTTTGCAGGCAGTCTGGGTTTCTGGACTGTATATAGTTTTTTTTCATTTTTTCTTCCTGCTGTTTTTACAGCCAAACTTTCCTTGGTTTTTCTGCTATTTTTGTTATATATCTTTGCAATACAGATATATAATCTGATGCTTTCAATAGTATACGAGCGGATTAAAAATTATATATGGAGGGACCATAAATGACCAAAAAAGATTTTTCAGCAGAATCTTTGTTTGACTTCAGCTTTATTTCAGAACTGGAGTTTTCCCCTGACGGAAAAGAGTATCTGTATGTACGGAACTCATTAAATAGGAAAGATAACGCATATGTAAAAGAAATATTTCTGGGCAGGAAAAACAGAGCTCCTTTAAAAATTGCCGGCGGCAATAGTTTTTCTCCTTTGCATAGTCCGGATGGCAAGTATATAGTCTTCAGCTCTTTAAGAGACAAAGAGTTTATAGGTTCTGAACTGTATCTGATAGAACGTGACGGAGGAGAAGCAATGCTTTTGTGTAAACTTGAAAAAGAGTTCATAAAAATCAAGCAATGGGATAAGCACTCTAAGGGACTTTTTCTTCTCACAAGCAAACAGATAGTCCAAAAGGATAAAAAAGATGATGCAGTTGAAATAAATGAAGTTCCTTTTTGGACGAATGGCGGTACATTTACCAACGATACGGAATTTTTCTTTTATTATATTAGTCTGAACGGTAAAAAAAGTGAGATACCGTTAAAAAAAATATTATTTGAAGGTTTGAATAAGCAAAGCAATAAAAAAATAAGAGTAAATGAATTTTCACTTTCGCCGGATAACAACATGGTAGCTTTTACCGTATGTGAGGAGCCGGAAAAATTTCCTTACAAATCATCTATTTTCATATACAATACAAAAGAAAAGAGTGCGACGAAGTTGAATATTAAAGGAACATCAGCATTTAACCTATGTTGGAAAGATGACTCTTCAAAAATAGCCTATCTTGTAGAAAATGAAGAACTTGGACTTGACGGAAACTCCAAACTTTATATATATGATTTTGCTAAAAAGAAGGAAGAGTGTATAAGCGAAAAGTTCGACAAGACTTTAACAATATGCTCTGCTGTTAATTCGGACGTATTTTCAAGCAAGAATATGAAAATACGTTGGAAAAATGACAAAATATACTTTACAATGCTTGATAAAGATTCGAATGCAATATATAGTATTGATGAAAAGAAGAACCTTAAAATTGAAAGTATTGAGCACGGTTCTTATTCTGCGTATGATGTAAATAATAACGGGGAAATAATATATTCATACGATAATTTTACTGTGCCTCAGGAAGTTTACATTCTGAAAAACCAAAAATCAAAAAGGCTTACATCTATAAATAAGAAAATACTAAATAAGTATCGTATACTCTCATACCAAAAAAATACGGTAAAGACAGGCTCTGCTGAAATAGATTCATGGATAGTAATGCCAAGCTCGTATAAAGAAAAGATTCCGGCCATACTAGAAATACACGGAGGCCCCAAGACTGCATATGGAAATTCTTTTATGCTTGAATTTCAAATACTTGCGGCACAGGGATATGGTGTTATATTTTCTAATCCAAGGGGAAGTGATGGATACGGCGAAGAGTTCTGTGATATAAGAAAAAAATATGGAACTATTGATTATGAAGATCTGATGGCAGTTATGGATTTTTATGAAAAAAACTATGATATAGACAGTAAAAGAACAGGTGTGACAGGCGGCTCCTACGGAGGTTTTATGACCAACTACATAGTGACAAAAACTGACAGATTCAAAGCTGCTGTAACCCAACGTTCTATATCAAATTGGTTCAGTATGTACGGAACATCTGATATAGGATACTTTTTTACACGAGATCAGATAGGATTCGAACCTTGGGAGAACAAAGAGGAATATATAGAAAAATCTCCGCTCTTCCAGGTAAAAAATGTGAAAACCCCGCTGCTTCTTATACATTCGTTCGAAGATTACAGATGTTGGGTAGTAGAAGCAATGCAGTTTTTCACGTCATTAAGGGTTTTGGGTGTAAAATCCAAGCTCGTGATTTTCAAAGGTGAAAACCACGAGCTTTCAAGATCAGGTAAGCCTTTCAACAGAGTAAAGAGATACAATGAAATATTAAAGTGGTTCAGAGAAAATCTATAGAGTAACTGAGATTTGTTACTTTAGAAGATATTTTTATTTTCTTAGTGAACACAATGCTTGACCCCTGATATATTGTGTCATTCCCAAGATCGGAGCATGAAAAAGTATATAAAGGAAAAAGTATTACATTGTCAGAACTACCTTGAAGCCGTACTTTTACTTTTTTGTAAAGATCTGTGATCAAAAGATTATCTGTAGAGAACTTTCCCTTGAGGTTTACAGGAAAGTTCTCTTCGTTTATTGTAATAAATCTGTCCGGTGAGTCCTGAGCCAGAAAGTTCATGTTTATTTCCACAGAAAAATCTGTTTCAAACTCGTATTCCGATGAAATTGAATAATCTGCACAAAGTTGGTTTTTTGATATACAAAAACCCTTTCTTATTTTTACTTCCGGCCAATCGTTGTTTACCCATACATGCCCTGTTCTTTCAAGAGTAAAAGACTTTTCTGCACAAGTAAGTACATAAGGCTGATTAGCAAAATCACCCTTTTCTCTGATATCATTTGTCTGCCAGCTATGAGCATCTTTTTCTGAAGCAGGAAAATGATCGATAAAAAGTCCCTTGTTATACCAATCAAGTACTATCTTGTTGTTCAGATCTGGGTTAATCTGTTTCATCTTTTTATGGTAGGCTTCTTCCTGTCTTGTGAGAACATTGCTGAGGCAAAAACAGGAGGGCAGATAAGACAGATCTACAATCTTTCCGCCATCATCAGGGTCTGCTATGACAGATATTTCGGAATATTTTACATAAAAGAACTTTCCGCGGTATGAGCTGATCATTCTGGAGGAATCGCTTAAAGCAGATTCTGCTTTTATAACAGCTGAAAAAAGCGCATCTCTGAGATTTGGCAGATAGCAGCCTCCGAACATTCCGTGCCAGTAAGCATCGTTTGCCTGACCCGCCAGAAGAGATCGATATTCATCTGTGCCATGAAGACAGTTACTGTCATATTCATGAGAAATCATAAGCATTTTTGAATAAAGAACATTAACTAGTGGGTATTTTTTTATGAAATTGGTCCATTCCACACTATTTGATTTCAAGGTTTTCATATCCACAAGAGAATTTTCAAAACGGGTTCTTAAATCTGTATCCATTGACCAAATCATCATTTCCGGATATGAAGAGGGTTGAATTTCACCGTCTGAGCTTGGGAGTAGCTCTAAAAGTTCATTGGCAAGAACAGGCTTTATATTAGGGTTCTCTGAAATCATATTAAAAAGATTCATAAGATATTTTTCAGAGTAACAGTAAGTATAGCTTGATCCCCACATACCGAAACGTTCTCCGTCGTCCATGAAAACTACAAAATTTCCAGGGAAGTTTTCTATAAGTTCTGTTACTTTTTTTGGTGGTTCATTCAAGATACTGTAACGAAGGGGCTGACTTATAGGTATAACTGCTAACTGGGCATCCTGCTGTGACTGTATTTTTACTATTGAGGAAGAGTTGCATCCTGAATACTCAAATTGGAAGTCGTCGAGAAAGACGTATCTTATACCGCATTTTACAAGGTCGGCCGCAATTTCAGAGTTCCATACTCTTTCGGCAATCCATGCCCCTTTGGGTGAGATTCCAAAGAGCTCTTTAATTCTGTTATTAAGCATACTAAGTTGGGAAATACGATCACAACTTGGTATACATGGTAAGATCGGTTCAAAAAATCCTCCCGAGAGTATCTCAACCTGGTTGTGTTTTATAAGCAAGGAAAGTTTTTCTATAAAAGAGTTATCCTTTTGTTCAATCCAGTCAAGCAGTTCGCCGGTAAAATGTATGACCGCTTTAAAGTCGGGGCATCTGGACAATGTTTCTATAAAAGGCTTGTAACTTTTTTCATAAGCGTATTCAAGCACATGGGTAAAATTTCCATGCGGCTGGTGGTTATGAGTTCCAAAGAGCAAGTACTTCATCAGGGGGGCACCTCAACTTTTTTAGGAATAGTTTATAATCAAATAGAAATATAAAATGTGAGGAGGTACAGTATGGCTGAAAAAAAACCCAAGAAAAAAAGAAGTTTAAAAACTGTTATTATATTTTTCTTTGTCGGTATTATTATAGCAGTATTTCTATTAACTTTTGGCTACATAGGATTTGAATTTAACAGACTTTCATATATGAATATGAGTCTGGCTAACGATTGGAGGAGTTACCTTTCATATATCACTGGAAAGATACCTTTTCTGAATAATTTTATTAAATACAAATATCTTGAAATTGGAGATCCTCTTTACGTACAGAATGAAATTGTGAGTATGAGGCTGCAGGCGATAAAAGAACAGTCGGATGAAGTTACAGTCAAAAACTCCGATCTTCAGAAGATGATGATAGATATTTCTGCACAAGCAAGTTCACTTGCCGTACAGAAACAGGAATTGGAAAGAAAGAGCACCGAATTAAGTCAGAGGGAGAATATACTGGCAGATTATGAAACAAGAGTGCAGAAGCTTGCCTCGTGGTTTGGAGAAGCAACTCCTCAGCAAATAGCAGTGGCTCTTTCCAGAGATGAGGTGGGAATTGATCTGCTGGTGGATGCTTTGTACCGTCTAAGATCAGATTCGGCATCTGATATTCTTACGGCTCTGTCTAATGTAAATCCGCAGAAGGCAGCACAGGTCATAGCAAAGTTAGGTGAAAAACAAAGGTGAGGTGAGTGAATTGAGCGAAGAGATTTTACTCGGAAACCTTCTGAACAGACTGAAGCTGAATGTTGAGGTTAAAACTTCTGAAAAGGCTGACCTTCAGACAGATAACAAAGAGTTTGAAAAAGTAATGCAGAAGTTTCAGGACTATTCATCGTCAGCAAAAGAAAGAGAAGTTTCAGAGAACAAGGATGATAATAAAAATAAGCATGATGCTTTGGAAACGATAAAAAAGAACGAGTTAACCAAAACCGAAGAAAAGTATGTGAGTCAAAAAGTTATACCGGATACCGTTACGAAAGAATCACAGGAAGTGATTGAAAATGAAGAAGACGGTATTCAGAAGATACTTAAAAAACTTATAAACCAGCTTCTGACTCTTAATAACAAAAAGAGTGACAGTGAGAAAGAAAAAGAGAAGGTAAACAAGGTATGCGTGCTCATAACACAGCTGATAAATAATGGAAATACGGAAAACAAGGCTCAGCAAAACCAGGTTTTTAAACAGCTTGTTCAGAAGGCTGCAGAGATTGGAATAAAGGTAAAGGATGTTAAAAAGGGTTCTCTGGGTATGCTTTTGGTAACAGATAAAAACATGAATCAGTCAGTTGTGATTCCTAAAGTAACTATAAAAAAAGCAGTTGCAGTAAGCAAAGAGAGTGAAGTCAAAAACAAAGATACACAGCAGTCAAAAGTTTCATTAAAAAATAAAACCGTAGCTGCAGAGAAGAAATCCGAAGATATCTCCTTGGTTCAAACCAAAAGCGCGAGTTCAGAAAAAACAAGCAGAAGAGAGATCAAGGAAGCCCAGATGGAAACAAAAAAAGCAACGGTAATTATTCCAAGAGATTCGGAAACAGTCAAGCAGGAAAGTCCAAAGATATCTATTAAAGCAGAAAATATAAATAAGATACTTTCTTTTGCCAGTCAGGCTCTAAAAAATAATGAAACCAAGAAAATGGAAAATTTTTCGCAGGTACTTTTTAATGCAAGTATTAATAAGAACTTTGAAAGAAGACAGATTTTTGCAGAAAACAAAAACATTGGTGAAAAGAACTGGGTTCCCTTAAGAACGCTGGAGAAAACGAATGATTTTTTTAGCATTAAATCAGAGATGCCGTTTATACCGCTTTCTGATATGAAAAAGGAAAGTTCTTTTATACCGCAGAAAAAAGAAAGCATTAAAAAAGATGAGATGGCAGTTGAGAGAGTAACTGAAAAAGATAAAGAAGCACCACAAAAGATACAGAGCATCAAAGAACAACCTGAAAATGAAAAGCCTACAGAAAAAAGAAGCGAGTTGACACAAAGACAAACCAATAATGAAGATATTCATAAGGAAATAACCGTTGAGAAGACTTTTGAAGATGTTTATGAACATATGCAGACACAGACTGCACAGACAGACAGCAAATCCGGGAACACAATTATCTCAGACAGCACATCAACAGCAAGAAAAACGGTAGCTTTGGGTTCAGAAACCATTAGAAACACTTCTGTTCAGAATGTTCCGCTCGAAAGACTTAATACAGATCTTTACAGAATAATTGAACAAAAGCTTACTCAAAGGGTTTTCACAGAAAGTATGGATCTTCAGATAACTCCTCCCAATCTGGGAAAGGTAAATCTGGAACTTATAAAAACCGGTATGGCCATAAGCATTAATGTCATTACTGAAACTGATAGCTCAAGAGAAAGTATTTCCAGAAATCTTCAAAGTCTTGTAGGAACATTAAGGAACGAAGGATATAATCCCGTTCAGGTTAATATAAAATCAGAACATAAAAATGATCTTATGCAGGATAATCAGCAAAAACAACCTAACTATAAAGACCAGCAGGAACAGAAAAAAGATGATTCTCAGGAGTTTGAAAAGATATTGAGAGGTGAGGAAAATGTTTAATGGAATAGAAAAAAATAATTTATACCTTAGTACAAGTGAGGCTTCAAGAAACAAGACTATAAAAAAAGAGTTGGATAAAGATGCTTTTTTACAGCTTCTCGTAACCCAGTTAAAGTATCAGGATCCGACTTCTCCTCTTGACAACAAGGAACTGATTGCACAGATGTCGCAGCTCTCTACAACTGAACAGATAATGAATATGAGCAAGTCATTTCAGGGCATGGTTGATTCACAGGTTTCTCTTCAGAAGATGCAGGCTTCTTCACTTATAGGAAAAAGTGCGGTGGTTGAAGCCAATACAGTTCAGCTCACACAGGGAGTATCAGAAAATTTTACTTACAATCTTGAAAAGGATTCAGTAATAAGTATAGAGATACAGAACGCTGACGGCAAAACAGTCTATTCTGAAAATTTGGGAACTGTTAAAAAAGGCGTTAGCACATATCTTTGGAACGGAAGGGATAATTCCGGTACAAATATGCCTGACGGTGAGTACGAAGTAAAGCTATATAGCTATGAAAATGGTAAGAAAACCGAAGTAGGTGGTCTTAGAGGTGGTAAGGTTGAAGCTGTACAGTTTATTGACAAGGAATTTTATGTTCTCATAGACGGAAAAAGATATCCTGTGAAAAGTATAAAAGAAATTTCAAACATAGCATAACGGGAGGAATAATACTATGATGAGAGCAATGTATTCCGGAATTACCGGTCTTAAAAACTTTCAGCTTCAGATGGATGTAGTCGGAAATAATATAGCCAACGTTAATACTACAGGCTTCAAGGCTTCAAGAGTAACTTTTGAAACAACACTCCTGCAGACTCTTAAAGCAGGAAAATCACCGGAAAACCAGTACGGAGGAACTAACCCCATGCAAGTCGGACTGGGATCAAAAATTTCGTCAGTTGATAAGATATTCAGCCAGGGCTCTTTTCAAAACACAGGTAAAAAAACAGATCTTGCCATACAGGGAGATGGTTTTTTTGTTCTTTCCGACTCACAGGGAAATTACTTCAGCAGAGCAGGCAACTTTACTCTGGACTCTTCCGGATACCTTGTGAATCCTTCGTCTGGTTTGAAACTTCAAGGATGGAGCGCAAAAATAGGCACCAACGGTCAGAGATATGTTGATACCAATGAACCTATAGGTGATGTAAAAATAGCAGCTGGGCTTGTTATGCCGGCAAAACAGACTTCCTTTGTCAATCTTGCTCACAATCTTAATGCAGATGTCGGAGTTCAAGAAACTACTATGATAGTAAAAAGTACACTTGGAAAAGAACTTCCCATTAAGTTCAAATTTGTCAGGGATATGCGGGCCGAGTACAAGGAGAGGAATGTTTATACATGGGAAAGCGAACTTGTAAATACAGGTTCTCCGGCATACGAATTTGCCAAATCAAATTACGATAAAACCCTTAAAGGTTCCGTGGAACTTGACAATGCGGGTAATGTTGTTAAATGGAGTACATTTAAGAATGGAATGGAAACAATGGGTGTAGATACAGATTCCAAGCTTTCGATATATGATGTATCAGGAAATCTTAGAATAAACAGAACCAATGAAGCTGTTGACGGTTCATCGGCTGGTATGGAGATAGATTTTTCCGCTATTACTTATGATGTGGCCTCGGCTGCTACACCAGCCAGCTTGGATGCTTCTAAACAGGCAGTGAAGTTTGAGTTTGATGGATCAGCTACTAATACAAAGGTAAAAGTAACGGTAGTTGAAGAAGGAAAAGAGTATTCCGATACTTATGAGCTTGCTGATAACCAAGTTTCGACTATAAATGCATTCTTTAACGGTGGTACCGATGTAGGAGGCAAAACTCTTATAATAAACGGTAAACAGCTTAAAGCTGCCGCTCTTATAAGCGGGGCTGCGACAGACAGAGTTAACATAAACTCCATCACATGGCCTACCATGGTTGACGGTACTCTTGCAGGAACTTCTGGCGGAACAGCCAGGGACTTTTCACTTGCAGGCGGTATAAAGCTTACGGATACCGTTAAAGGACAGGATATTTACTATGATCCGAAAAACGTTAAGGTTACAGTTACTAATGCTGCCGGAGCCATACCTGGAAGTGTAACGGTTTCTCTTACCACAAAGGATGGTGTAAAGAACTTTACAATAAACGGAACAGTAGATGCAGGTGTTGGAAAGAACGTTTCTTACCAGCAATTTAACGAAGCCTTCAGCGATGGTGTAAAGAACGGCAATCTTAGAATAACCGGTCTTAGCCTAAGCAACGGGCAGGATACGGACGAGCTTACGGCAACAGCTGCTACAGGAGTTACTTTTGCATCGGTAAAAAATATTATACAGCCTCCTTCCGGCGGGACACCGAAGTTTGTAGATGTCAACAATCCGCAGAACTTTGTTGTTGCTGGATATAAAGCTCCTACAGTTGCAGCATCTACTCTTGTATACGATTCTCTCGGGCAAGCGTATAACGTATACCTTAATTTTACAAAAATAAATGAAAATACATGGTTCTGGAAAGCTCAGATGGAGGATGGAACGCCTCTTTACAAACTTAACGAAGACGGAACAAGAGATATGACAAGCTTTGCTGATGGTGTAATAGCTTTTGACGGCAACGGCGGTATTATGAGTACCAATTGGAGACTTAGGGAAGACGGTACAATAGACACTAACACTACAGATAACAACAACGGTTCGCTCGGGTTCTGGTTTGATCCTGCAAAGCCAGGCGCAGCACCTAATCCTACGTATAACCCCAGTTCTATCTCAGCAGCCGGACCGGTGATGGTACAAGTGAAATTTCAGGAGCTGACACAGTTTGCTTCTCCACATTCGATAGCGGTTACTGAACAGGACGGAAATTCCGAAGGTACTCTTGATTCTTTTGCTATAAATGAAGTCGGACAGATAATAGGAACCTTTACCAACGGAAAGTCGGATGCTTTAGGTCAGGTTGCCCTTGCTGTTTTTAATAACCCCGCAGGTCTGCTTGAGCTCGGAAACTCCCTTTACGCACAAAGTTCTAATAGCGGAATTCCTCAGATAGGTACATGTGGAGTGGGCGGACGTGGGACACTGCTTCCGGGAACTCTGGAAATGTCGAATGTTGATCTTGCAGAAGAGTTTACAAACATGATAATAGCTCAGAGAGGCTTCCAGGCTACATCAAGAATAATCACCACGGCTGATCAAATACTCAATGAACTGGTCAACATAAAGAGGTAGTATGAAGTTTTTGGAGGTGACGTATGATTACTGTGACAAGACTTAATAACGAAGTATTTGTGATAAACAGCGAACTTATAGAAAAACTTGAAGCCAAGCCAGATACAACGATAACTCTTTTGAACGGACACGTCTATATCGTCAAGGAAAATGTTGAAGAAGTCATTAAAAAAGTGATAGAATATAAGAAGAGTATATTTATAGGCCCGCAAAAGGAGTGAAACAATAATGGATATTTCAAGTCTTTTAGGTTTGGCTCTTGGAATCATAGCTTTTGTCTTTGGAGTGTATTCATCAGCCGGATATAGTTTAAGCGGACTGTCGGCGATGATAGATATTCCTTCAATGATAGTTACTATAGTAGGATCAATAGGCTCCATGTTCATTTCAAATCCCAAGGAAAAGGCTTTTAAATTTTTATCTTATATAATGATGGCACTTAAAGAACAGAAGATAGATATGCTCGGTACGCTCAGAACACTTTATACTTTTGCTGAAAAAGCCAGAAGAGACGGTATGATTTCTCTTGAAGAAGATATAGGCAAGATTGATGATGAGTTTATGAGAGATGGTCTCAGAGCAGCGGTAGACGGTACCGATCCTGAAGAGATACGTAAGATACTGGAGATAAAGATGGAACTTTATGAGGATGATCAAGGAGGAAATATTGCTGTAATGGAGTCGTGGGGTTCATACGGACCGGCTTTTGGTATGATCGGTACTCTTATAGGACTCATACTACTTTTGGGACAGCTTAACGATCCGACTGCGATAGGTCCTTATATGGCGGTTGCTCTTATCACAACTCTTTACGGAGCATTGATTGCAAATATTCTGGCAACACCTGTTGCTGATAAGCTAAAAAAGAGAACCGGCAAAATGATTAGCATGAAGAGAATGACTACAGAAGGAATACTTTCGATAGTTCAGGGTGAAAACCCACGTCTTATGGAAGAAAAATTGAAGGCGTTCTTATCGGCACAGGATAGAGCGACATATGAAAAAGGAAAAGGCGAAGCACAGGCCTGAGCTGGAGGTAAAAAATGGGGAAAGACAAATGCAACTGTCCGCCACCGGCTCCAGTGTGGCTCACGACTTTCAGTGATCTGAATAATCTTTTGACAACCATGTTCATAGCTCTTTTCTCTATGGCAACTATATCTCCCGGTAAGTTCCAGCAGGCCGCATCTAGTTTGGCAAGTGCATTTAACGGGCAGCCAATGGGAGTGCTTGTCGGCGGTAAAACGATTAGCGAAGAGCCGCTTATCACTTCGAATCCGGGTGTAAAGGAAAACCTTCTTAAGATTCAGATGGATGAAAATTTTAAAGG
>ENA-UOWE01002581-UOWE01002581.1-activated-sludge-metagenome-genome-assembly--contig:-NODE-2581-length-19787-cov-13.649047_pt1 | contig 19787 bp, 16 predicted proteins | sample MGYA00249841_ERZ761562 | MGnify/ENA primary metagenome ERZ761562 (study PRJEB28883, sample SAMN05720200) | activated sludge metagenome | isolation source: Anaerobic digester | place: Japan... | reverse complement strand
AGCATCTCCCCAGGATCGGATGATCGTCGTCCCCGCGCGTGCTCAGTCTCTTCGCTCGCTCGCTGAGACGCGGGTCGTCCAACGATCTCACGACGGTCGGCCGCCTGGTGCGCATCACTTCGCGGGTCGCGCCCGCGTCGCGAAGCGGCCACCGCGAGCCGATGCGGTCGCGTTCCACGACGCCCTCGTTGAGGCGCATGACGGTGACGAGGTCCTCTCCCTCGAGGACGTGGATCTGGCAGACGGGCACGTCGATCGCGGCGCAGAGGCGTCGCGCGAGCCGTGCGAGCACCTCGTCGAGGTCGAGCGTGGATGTCAGTTCGAGCATCGACTCGGACAGCATGGCGAGCCGTCGGGCGTTGTTGTCCAGATCACGGTAGAGACTGGCGTTGGCGATCGCCTGGGCGGCGATCTGGGCGAGACCGATGACCGCGTCCATCTGCGGGAAGTGGCCCGGCTCGTTGCGGTACACGGTGGCGAAGCCGATCACGTCGCCGCTTACGATGAGGGGGACGTCGGCCGTGGCTGCGTAGCCCCATTCCTCTGCGTCGGCGCGCTCCTGGGGCGTCGTGCGCACGTCGGCGAACACGTCGGGTCGCAAGACGGGGGCGCGCGTCGCGCGCGCTTCCGAGAACGTGCGGAAGTCGGCGATCGAGTAGCGTCGCCCCTTGACGTTGGCGTGGCCGGTCGCCGTGACCGAGGCGAGGATCTCGACCTCGTCGCCGTCGACCTTGTGGATGTCGCAGATGTCAGCACCGGTGACGTCGCGGATGCGGCGCGCGACGGTGTCGATGACGGCGTCCAGGTCGAGGGTCGCGCCGAAGTCGAGGCTGGCCTCGACCAGCACGCGCAGTTCCCTGTTGGCGTTCTCGAGCCGCTCGAGCAGCACCGCTTTGTCGAAGGCGCCGGCGACCAGGGCGCCCACGTTGCGGATGAAGTCCAGCAGGTCGCCCCAGTCGCGGGGCCGGGTGTCGAAGATGTCGATGAGCCCGACGGGACGGCCGTCGAGGACAAGCGGCAGCGACACCATGCTGCGGTAGCCCCAGCGTTCGTAGGCGGCGAGCTCGGACTCGGTGAGGGCGTCGTCGCCGAGGTCGAGGTCGCCGATGACGATCGGCTCGTCGCGTTCGAGGGCCACGAGGGTGCCCGGATAGTCGGTGAGCTCACGCGTGAGGCCGACCTCGTTCTCGTCCCAGCCGTTGCTGTCGACGCTCGCGAGGCAGAGCAGACGGGCCTCCTCGACGCGCCAGATGTCGCAGTCCTCAGCGCGAAGCACTGCGCGAAGCCGTTCAGCGACGATCCGCACCAGGGCATCGAGGTCTTCCGCCCCAGCGACGACATCGCCGAGCTCGAGCAGCTCACGCAGGCCGCGGTTGCTCTGCTGGAGACTGGCCAGGAGCTGCGCCTTCTTCAAGGCGTCAGCGACCATGCGTCCGGCGCTGACGACGAACTTGCGCGCTTCCGCGTAAGTGCGTTCGCGCGTGTCGAAGAGATCGATGAGGCCGACCACTTCGTCGCCGGCGACCAGAGGCAGCGTCAGGCAACTGCGAAAGCCGAACTCAGCCCAGTCTTCCACTTCCTCCGGCGTCAGACGCGGGTCGTGGAGGTCAGCCACGACGAGCGTCTCGCGGCTGCGAGCGGCGTCCGCAGTGGTCGGGAAGCGGTCCAGGTCGAGCAGCTTGCCCTCGACTGCCGTGTCGACGCCGCCTCGGTCGACGCTGATCAGGCAGCGCAGGCGGCCTTCGTCGAGGTGCCAGATGTCGCAGTCCTCAGCGTCGGCCACACGGCGCAGCGTGGCGGCGGCGACATGCGCGAGCTCGCGCGTCTCCTGCGCCTGCGAGAGTTCCTCAGCGAGGCCGACGAGCTCGCGCTCGTACGCCGCTCGCCGCCTGACCTCGTCGAGCAGCACGGCGTTGGCGAAGAGGCCCGCGACGTGCTGCGAGACGTTGGCGATGAAGTCGACGTCGGCGTCCCAACTGCGCTCGGCGTCGTCGTAGAGCTCGATCAGCCCCACCATCTCGCCGCCGACCATGATCGGCATGCTCAGGGAACTCTGGTAGCCCCACTGCCGGTAGCTCTCGACTTCCCCCGGGGTGAGGCGCTCGTCGCGCAGCGAGGCGACGACGAACGGCGCCCCGGCGGCGAAGGCGACGGCGCAGGCCGGGTACTTGTCCAGATCCATGGTCGCCCCGGCGTGCTGCGCGTCGACGCCGTCGCGGCTCATGCCGACGAGAGCATGAAGCTGGGCGCCTTGGACCTGCCAGAGATCGACGTAGTCGGCGTTGGTCGTCGTCATGATGCGTTCGGCGACGGTCTGCGCGAACGAATGCAGGTCGGTCGCCCAGGCGACGTCCTGCGAAAGGGCGATAAGCTCGCGCATCGTCCGCCGCCGCTGAGCGAGAGCCGTCTTCGTCGCCGTGACGTCCAGCGCGTGCCCGACGAGGCTGGCGACGGTCTGCGCCATCGGGACGTATGGCGTCAGATCGCGGTCGCGCGCATCGATGAGCTCGAGAGCGCCGAAGCGCTGGTCGCCGACCACCATAGGCGCCCAGAGCAGCGCGTGGGCACTGCGTTCCCGCAGCGCCGCAGCGTCGGCGGCCCGGGCAGTCGACCGGCGCACGACCGCGGTCACGGGCTCCCCGTCGTCGCCGTGCGGCGGCCAGGCCGTCGAAGGGCGTCGCCGTCCGACCCGGGTCGCGTCCTCGCCGCCCGCGTCGACGCTTACGATGACCTCTATCTGGTCGCCCTCAACGGCGAGGATCTCGCAGCGCCCGACGTCGGCAAGATCGCGGAGCAGGCGAGCCGCACGGCGCGGGAGCTCTTCCGGAGCGTTGCACAGGACGCTGGCCAGTTCCGCCAGCGGTCCGAGGCCGGTACCGGGCTCCTGTCCGGCCGCAGGCCTCGGCGAAGCGACGGGCGCCGGCGGCTGCCGCCCCGGCATCACCGGGTCGAGGACCGCCGAGGCCGCCGCCGGCGGAGTCTGCCACACAGCCGGTGCCGGTGGGAGCATGTCGGGCCCGAGAGTGAGCATCTCGTCGAGCAGGTAACGGCGATGCCCGCCGGGACTGCGACGGGCGGGGATGCGGCCTGCGTCGGTCCACCGCCGCACGGTGTTTGCGCTCACGCCCAGCAGGCGGGCGACATCCGCCACCCGGAGCCAGGTGGGCTGCTCGGACTTGTCGGTCAAACTGGTGGACAAGACGGTGGTCACTCATCGAGTATCGGCAGCAACATGCGGGAAGTTTACAAAACCTCTCATCGCCATGCACCGTTCGATGTGTCCTGTCCGCCGAAGTCCTCGCCACGGCGGCTGACGAGGTCAGGCGCGCGACATACGATTGACGGCACGTGGCGGCGCGGGTCCGCCGTTCCGCCGGACTGCAGGGAGGAGCACGGACCATGGATCGCAAAGGCAGGGTCGAGGACAAGGTCGCCCTCATCACCGGGGTGGCGAAGCCGGACAGCATCGGCTTCGCCACCGCGCGCATCTTCGGGCGCGAGGGCGCGATGCTCGCCATCGTCGACATCGCCGAGGCGGTGCACGACTGCGCCGAGCTGTTGCGCTCCGAGGGCTTCACGGTGTCGTCGCACACGGCCGACCTGACACGGATGGACCAGGTCAAGGTGATGGTGGACGAGGTCCTCGCCTCTTACGGGCGGATCGACGTCCTCGTCAACAACGCCGGCATGGTCGTCTACGGGCAGGAGGAGGACTTCACGGCCTTCCAGGACCTCTCCGAGGAGGCTTGGGACTTCGGCATCGCCATCAACCTCAAGACCCAGTTCAACGTGACGCGTTGCGTCGTCCCCGGCATGATCACGCGCAAGTACGGTCGCATCGTGAACGTGTCGTCGGTCACCGGCCCGGTCGTCGCCAACCCGCAGGAGTCCGCCTACTGTGCCGCCAAGGCGGGGGTCCTCGGCATGACCCGGGGCGTCGCGCTCGATGTGGCCGGGCACGGTATCACCGTCAACGCGGTCGGACCGGGATGGATCGCCACAGGGTCGCAGGCCGACGGCGAGGACGTCGGCGGCATGAACACGCCGCTCGGACGGTCGGCCCACCCCGAAGAAGTCGGGAACGTCATATGCTTTCTCGGTTCCGACGATGCCAGTTACATCACCGGGCAGCTCATCGTCGTCGACGGCGGGAACACGATCCAGGAGTACAAGGGGCCGCGCGAGCTCTACTACTGAGTGTTTCGCCGCGTCGTGCTGAGCGTCGCGTCGCGCCTTGGGTTTCGCACCGCTTGCTGTCGGCTGGGGCGCAGCGCCCAGGCGGCGCACCGCAGCGGCCGTACCATGTGACAGCTCGTCTTCGACACTGGTCGGGGCATGCGGGTCACGATAGAGTACCGACATTGAAGGACCGTTCAGTCTTTGACGGGAAGACGGCGCTTCGCGTCGGCTCATCGGCACGAGGGGCAAGACGAGGGAGGGGGACCGCATGACGTACGAGATGACCGGCAAGACCGTGGTGATCACCGGCGCCGGCGGCGGCGTCGGCGCCGCGACCGCGCGCCGCTTCGCCGCCGCCGGCGCGAGCCTCGTCCTGGGCGACGTGAACGCCGTCCGGCTCGAGGAGCTCGCCGGCGAGCTCGCTGCCCTGGCGCCGGTGCATGCCGTCGCCTGCGACGTGAGCTGCGTCGCCGACGTCGAGAACCTCGTCGCCGAGGCTGTGGGCGAGACGGGGCGCATCGACGTCCTCGTCAACACCGCCGGGCTCTGGGTCGAGGGTCCTTCCGAGACCATGACCGAGGCCGACTGGGACCGCGTCCTCGACGTGAACCTCAAGGGCACGTTCTTCTGCTGCAGCCGGGCGATCCCCGAGCTGCGCAAGACGCAGGGTTGCATCGTCAATCTGAGCTCGGACTGCGGCCTCGTCGGGACCCCCGAGACCGCCATCTACACGGCGTCCAAGGGCGGCGTCAGCCTGTTGACCAAGGCGCTGGCCCTCGAGCTCGCCCCGGATCTCGTGCGCGTCAACGCGGTCTGCCCCGCCGACATCATGACGCCCATGTTGCAGTACCAGGCCGAGACCTATGGCGGCGGCGACCCGGAGGGTTACTACAAGCGCCTGCTCGCGAGCTATCCGCAGGGCGACAAGGCCCGCTTCATCACCCCCGAGGAGGTCGCCGAGCTGATCTTCTACCTCGCCTCGCCGCCGGCGGCGCCCATCACCGGCGCCAACGTCTCCATCGATTTCGGCACCTCTGCGGGCTACGGCTACGACTGAACCGTCCGCGTGCCCGCCCGCGAGGCATGCACCGCATCAGCTTCGTCAGCGCGACCAGGGAAGGAGTAGCGCAGGCAACATGGGAGACAAACCGTTCGTGCATCCGTACATCCCCAACGCCGTGCCGGCCACCAAGAGGGCCATGCTCGACGAACTGGGGCTGCGCAGCGTCGAGGAGATCTACGCCGAGATCCCCGACCGCCTGCGCTTCAAGGGCACCCTCGACATCCCGCCCGCCATCCGGTCTGAGCGGGAGCTGCGCAAGCATGTCCAGGGCCTGCTCGACAGGAACACCTCGTCGCTCGAGTTCCTGAACTTCTGCGGCGCCGGCTGCTGGCAGCACTACGTGCCCGCGGTCGTCGACGAGGTCATCAACCGGGCGGAGTTCGTCTCGGCGTACTGTGGCGGCAACTATTCCGACCTCGGCAAGTACCTCGCGCGTTTCGAGTTCAACAGCATGCTTGGCGAACTCGTCGACCTCGACGGCGTGGCCAACCCCATCTACGACTGGGGCGACGTGGCGGGGCGCTCGTTCCGCATGGCCCGGCGCATCACCGGTCGCGACAAGGTGCTCGTCCCGGCCCACATCAGCCCCATGCGCCTCATGGAGATCCGCACGCTGTGCCAGCCGGAGTCGATGCCGACGAGCACCAAGGTCCGCTTCTATGAGTGGGACCGCGAGACCGGCATGGTCGACCTCGAGGACCTCAGGGCGAAGCTCGACGACACCTTCGCCGCCGTCTACTGGGAGAACCCGACGTACCTGGGGACGATCGAGGCCCAGGGGGCCGAGATCGTCGCCCTGGCCCACGACCATGGCGCCCTGGCCATCGCCGGCGTCGATCCGATCACGCTCGGCGTGCTGACGCCTCCGGGTACCCTCGGCGCCGACATCGCCTGCGGCGACATCCAGCCGCTCGGCATCCACATGCACGCCGGCGGCGGATGCTCGGGCTTCATCGCCTTCCGCGACGACGACCCGATCTTCGCCCAGGAGTGTCCGCTCGAGCTCTATACCGTCCTCGAGACCAAGACCCCCGGGCAATACGCCGTCGCCGAGGCGATGGCCGAGCGCACGAGCTACGGCTCACGCGACCAGGGCAAGGACTGGGTCGGGACCGCGTCGGGACTTTGGACCATCGGCGCCGCCGTCTACATGGCCCTGATGGGACCGCAGGGCTTCAGGGAGGTCGGCGAGACCTGCATCGCGCGCTCCCACTACGCGGCCAAACTGCTCGGCGAGATCCCCGGCGTCGAGATCAAGCTCTCGTCGCACTTCTTCAAGGAATTCGTCGTCAACTTCGACGGCACGGGCAAGACCGTGGCCGAGATCAACGAGCGACTGCTCGGCCACGAGATCTTCGGCGGCAAGGACCTTACGGCCGAGTTCCCCGAGCTCGGCCAGAGCGCGCTCTACTGCGTCACCGAATACCACGACCAGGCCGACATCGAGAAGTTGGCCTCGGCCGTCAAGGAGGTGGCTCGATGAACAGCCAGTGTAGCCGAGCTGTCGAAGGGGGCGCCGGAGGCGCGCCGTTCAAGGAGGCACCGCAAGAGAAGGTCGCCCGCCTCGGCCGACTGCGTCGCGACGGCGGCATGCTGCGCGACTACCACGCGCCTCGCTACGACGAGCCCTTCATCATGGAGCAGGGGACGCCCGGCGAGCGCGGTATCTTCGTACCGCTCGCCGAAGAGGGCGTCACTGAGGCCGTCGGGGCGGCCGCGGACTACATCCCCGAGGGGATGAACCGCGCGGCCGCCCCCGTCCTTCCCGAGATGGCGCAGTACCAGGTCATGCGCCACTACCTGCGCTACTCGCAGATGACCCTGGGCATGGATCTCGGCTCCGACATCAGCGAGGGCACCTGCACGATGAAGTACTCGCCCAGAATGCATGAGGAGCTGATCCGCGGGCACAAGGCGGCCGACCTGCATCCCCTCCAGGACGAGGACACCATGCAAGGCCTGCTCGAGATCGTCTACGAGACCGGTCAGTACCTGAAGGCGATCAGCGGCATGGACGCCTTCACCCTGCAGCCCGGCGGCGGGTCGCACGCGGTGTTCACGAACGCGTGCGTCATGCGCCGCTACTTCGAGGCTCGGGGTGAGCTCGACCAGCGCACCGAGATGATCACGACGATCTTCTCGCACCCGTGCGACGCCGCCACGCCGATGGTCGCCGGGTTCAAGGTCATCACCGTCATGCCGGACGAGAACGGCTACCCGGACCTCGAGGCCTTCAAGGCGGCGGTCAGCGAGCACACCGTCGGGTGCATGATCACCAACCCGGAGGACACCGGCATCTACAACCCGCAGATCGACAAGTACGTCGAGGTGCTGCACGACGCCGGCGCCCTGGCCTTCACCGACCAGGCCAACGCGAACGGGATCCTCGGCTACGCGCGCGCCCGCGACGCCGGGTTCGACGCCTGCCACTTCAATCTGCACAAGACGTTCTCCAGCCCGCACGGATGCGAGGGTCCGGCGACCGGCGCCTACATGTGCACCGACAAGCTCGCCCCCTACCTGCCGGTCCCGATCGTGACCAAGCTCGGCGACAGGTACCACCTCGACTACGACCGCCCCGAGAGCATCGGCCGCGTCCGCGGCTTTCTCGGTAACTGGATGGGCGTCGTCCGGGCCTACTCCTGGATCCGCAACATGGGTCCTGACGGCCTCAAGGAAGTGGCCGAGATCAGCGTCCTCAACAACAACTACCTCGACAACCTGCTCATGGCGGTGAAGGGTGTGAGCCGGCCGTACGCCGAAGGCCATCGCCGGCTCGACCAGGTGCGCTACAGCTTGGAGCAGCTCAAGGAGGACACCGGCGTCGGCACCGAGGCCGTCCGCGACCGCATGATCGACTTCGGCGTCCAGAGCTACTGGATGAGCCACCATCCGTGGATCGTCCCCGAGCCGTTCACGCCCGAGCCCTGCGAGACGTACAGCAAGGACGACCTCGACGAGTGGGCCGCGGTCATCAAGAGGGCCAGCGACGAGGCCTACGCCGACCCGCAGTTCGTCCTCGATGCGCCGCATGCCCAGGCGATCGAGCAGATGCGGCGCACCGAGGCCCTGGAGGAGCACGACCAGTGGGCGTTCACATGGCGCGCGTACAAGAAGAAGATCCGGGGCGCCGAGTGAAGGCGACGACCGTCCTCGCATGGCGGGCGCCCTTGACGTCGCAAACACGGTAAGCTGTGGGCGTGAGCAAGGCGCGCGACAACGGCCGGCCGACGCCGCGGCGTCGGCTGGCCGCCATCTTCTCCGCGGTCGTGGACTGGGCGAACCGGATCACGCCGTGGTTCGCGTTCGCCGTCCTCGTGCTGGCCGCACTCTGGCTGGCGTTGGCGGTGTACGAGACGCTGACGATGTTCAGGACCACGGTCGGTGCAGGCTATGCGGCGATCTGGGGGGCTTCCCTGGCCGGGACCCTGTGTCTGACGGTGGTGTGCGTCCGTGTCGCCTGGCCGGAACGAGGCTGGCCGTCCGACAGCGCCGTCCGCGTGCTCACTACGTTGGGCATCGTCTTGGCCGGCTTCGCTGCGCCGCTGATCGTGCTGACCGGCCAGTACGGTATCGGGGGCGTCATCATCGCCCTCATGCCCCTGGTCGTGTTCTACCTGCGGATCCGCCGCTCGCTGGGCGACATCCTGCCGGCGTGGTGCGGCGGGACGTGGAAGCCCGACCGTGATCAACGGACCGCACGCGCCGGCCAGGAGGCGATCAGGCGGCCGCCGCGCTCCTGGGACGAGACTTCGGGCCCGGGGTCGGACGCGAACGCGGCTGCCGCTTCCCGCCGGCGCAAGAAGCAGGGCAAGAAGAGACGGAAGAGCGGCCGCTGACGCGCCCATGGTCGCGGGGCGCGGGGCGCGGACAGGCCTGCACGACGGCTGACAGGCGCGACGACATCACATGGCGAACGTACGCGACGACATCACCCTCGGCCAGTTGGCCCTGCGCACGGCGGGCCTCGTCGTCATCCTCCTGACGACGCTCGTCTGCGCGGTGATCGCCGGCGGCTACGTTCTCGCCGGTCAGGGTAGCGGGAAGCAGTTCGCCGCAGTGGCCGGTCTGTCGGCGGCGGCCGTGGCCCTCTTCGCCATGCTGGTCGACGCTTTCGACTACTGGCTCCGCCCCCGGCGGATGACCGCGTCCAGACTCAGGATGATCCGGTCACTCATCTTCGTGACGATGCTCGTCGCCGTCGTGTTGAGTATCCTCGCCGGCACCCCCGCGTTCTTCATCCTCATGACGCCGGCGCTCATGATCTACCTCTTCGGGGTGATGCGCCGGCGGCCGGAGCCCATCCGCCGCCCGCCTGGTCGTCCCGGCCGGCAGCCGGGAGGAGGCACAGGACAGCGGCTCGCCCGTTCGAGGGCGAGCGCGGCCGGTGGGTCGAGGCAGCGGCGCGGGGGAAAGAAGCGCGCGTGAGGGGCGCCGCACGGTACATCGCCGCCGGCGAGGTGGCGACATGAAGCGCCTCGGGGTCATCGTGAACCCCGTGGCAGGGATCGGCGGTCGTGTCGGGCTCAAGGGCAGCGATGGGACCGAGGTCGTGCGCCAGGCGCTCGAGCGGGGCGCCACGCGCGAGGCGCCGCACCGCGCGCAGTTGGCGCTCGAGCGCCTGGCGCGCCTCAAGGACGAGATCGAGGTCCTGACGGGACCCGGAGAGATGGGCGAGGACGAGGCCCGGGCGGCCGGTCTCGAGCCGACGACCGTCGGCTCGCTCGCCGGCCGCCCCACGTTCGCCGCATGGGCGGGCGAGCACCGCGGCGGTCGCACGCGCGCGGAGGTGGCCGGGAGCGCGGACGTGGTCGGGAGCGCGGAGGTGGCCGGGAGCGCGGACGTGACCGGACGCGCGCAGGCGCCCGGCGAGGACTTCGTCCTGACGACGGCCGCGGACACCGAGGAGACGGCGCGCGCCCTCGAGGCCGCCGGCGTCGACGTGATCCTCTTCGCCGGCGGCGACGGCACGGCGCGCAACGTGTACCACGCCGTCGGCGACCGCGTCCCCGTCATCGGGGTCCCGGCGGGGGTCAAGATCCACTCGGCGGTGTATGCGACGACACCCGCCGCCGCCGGCGACGTCGTCGCTCTCTACCTGCACGACCGCCCGTCGTCCGTGCACCTGCGCGAATGCGAGGTCATGGACATCGACGAGGAAGCCTTCCGTGCAGACCGTGTCTCGGCCCGGCTGTACGGATACATGCGGGTGCCCGTGGCGCGAGGTCTCGTGCAGAGCGCCAAGGCCGGCGGCGTCGCGGGCGAGGAGAGCGCCCTCCACGATGTGGCCATGGACGTGATCCAGCAGATGGAGCCCGGGGAACTGCAGATCATCGGTCCGGGGACGACGACACGCACGATCCTCGACCGCCTCGGCCTGCCGGCGACCCTGCTCGGCGTCGACGCCGTCATCGACGGCGAGCTGGTCGCCGGCGACGCGACCGAAAAGGACCTGCTCGACCTGCTCGAGCGCTGCGACCGGGCGCGCATCATCGTCACCGCCATCGGTGGGCAGGGGCACATCTTCGGGCGCGGAAACCAACAGATCAGTCCCGCCGTGATCCGTCGCGTCGGCCGCGACCGCATTCTCGTGATCGCGACCCAGACGAAGCTGCTCTCGCTCGACGGCCGACCCTTGCTGGTCGACACGGGCGACCCGGACCTCGACACCGAGCTCTGCGGCTACGTCAAGGTCACCACGGGTCTTGGCGAGCGGATCATGTACCGGGTCAGCACCTGACGACGTCCCGACGCCCGGGGCATGCCCCGGGCGTCGGGACGTCGTCGTTCATCTCCATTCATATTTCTTAACCTGCTCAAGCTTGTCCGTGGGCGCGGCTGCATCCATTCTCGTTCCCAAGGTGCGAAAGCCCTGCAAATGGCAGAAGAAGAGGGGGCGGCGGGGCAGTTGCACCGCCGCCCCCTCTTCCGGTTCGATCGCCGGCGAGCAGCCGCCTTGGACGGCAGGATCTTGCGCGCTTGCGAAGTTCGCCCTGGAAGCACCTGACGAATCTTCTACAATGTGTCTCACGGTGCCCGCGAAGAGGGGATCTGTGGCGCCGACGAGACGTCCTTACGGACCTGGAGGAAGGCGGACATGAAGGCTCTCATCGTTGGTACCGGCGGGGTCGGTCAGTCGATCGCTGCCATCGCCAAACGCCGCGACCCTGCGGGCGAGTGGCTCGAGAAGATGGTGATGGCCGACTACGACTTCGCTCGCGCGAAGGACTTTTGTGCGAGGCTTGGCGATCGCCGCTTCGTTCCTGAGCAGACCGATGCCGGCGATCCCGACGGCGTCGCGGCGCTCGCCGCGAAGCACGGCGTCGACATCATCTGCAACCTCTGCGCGCCGAACTTCAACCCGCCGCTGCTGCAAGCCGCCCTCAAGGCGCGCACGCACTACCTCGACACGGCGATGACGCTTTCGGAGCCGCACCCCACCGACCCGTTCCACAAGTGCGGCAAGAAGCTGGGTGACGACGAGTACGCTCTCGACGGCGACTTCAAGGCCATCGGCAAGTACGCGCTCGCCGGCTTCGGCGTCGAGCCCGGCATGGCCGACTACTTCGCCCGGTACGCGGCCGACCATCTCTTCGACGAGATCGACGAGATCGGCATCCGCGACGGGTCCAACCTCGAGATCCCCGGTGCCAAGGGCATCAGTTTCGGCTTCAGCATCTGGACGACGATCGAAGAGTGCAACAACCCGGCCATCGTGTATGAGAACGGCGAGGTCCACACCATCGAGCCGTTCGCCGAGCTCGAGAAGTTCTGGCTTCCCGAAGGCATCGGGGAGGTCGAGGTCGGCCACGTGGAGCACGAGGAGGTCGTCCAGATCGCCCACAACGCCGACCGCCTGAAGGGCGTCAAGAAGGCCACGTTCAAGTACGCGCTCGGCGACGAGTTCATGCAGGCCATGGAGATCTTCCGCTCCCTGAACCTCGACAAGAAAGAGAAGATCAAGGTGGGCGACGTCATGGTGGCGCCGCGCGACGTGATCGCCGCCGCCGCCCCGGACCCCAACGAGATCGGTAAGCAGTACGTGGGCAAGACCGCTGCCGGTACGTGTGTCATCGGCAAGAAGGACGGCATGGAGCGCAAGGTCTACCTCTACCAGGTGGCCGACAACAAGGAGTGCCTCGAGACGGTCGGCGTCCAGGTCGTGACCGCGCAGACCGGGTTCACCCCGGTGATCACCATGGAATTGTTGGCCAAGGGCAGCCTCGGCAGCAAGCCCGGCGATCCCAAGGCGGGGGTCCAGAACCCCGAGGCGTTCAACGCCGACGAGTACGTCGCCCTGATGCCGAAGGTCGGTTTTCCCGGCGGTCTCCTCGAGATGGAGTCGGAGTACAAGATCACGCACGACCGGCAGGCATTGCTGGACGCCGCCAAGTAAGACCCTCCGGGCCGCGCGGCGCCCCGGCAGGCGGCGCGCGATGAAAGCCCCTGGTCCGTGGCCCGCTACCCTCCCGGGTGGCGGGCCACAATTCTTGTATGGCTCGGGCGGCGGGCGCGGCCGCGCCCGCCGCCCGTCAGTCCTCTTCTTCCTTGTGGTTCCGCCAGGACTCGTCCTTGCGGAACTTCAGGTCGCCGTCGCCCTCGTCACCCGGCTTCTTGATGAACTTCGCGCTCGGCATCGCCCGGTTGGACCCGAAGGGCCCGGTCGGGGCGACGCCGATGCCGGCCCACTCGGCTTCCCACTCTGCGTCGCGCGTCTTCTCGTCGTCGGGTACGTGCGTCTCCTTCCGTGGAAGTGGCAGCCGGCGGGCAGCGTCGTCACCGCCGAGAGCGGCTGCACGACTTCGCTTCGCGGTGCAAGTCTTCCCGCGGGTGTGCCAAGATAGGCGCCTCGGCGGAGCGGCTCCCGGTCCGGTGACCGGCGCGGTCTTCAACACCGTCTGCGGGGCGGTGCTCCCGTCCCGGGTGGGTTCGACTCCCATGCCGCTCCGCCATCTCCTTCTCTGCGCACACGCTGACCTTCCAGGAACCGAGGACCACCACGGGCACCGTCACGGCGCGCGTCCGGGCCGCACGTCCGCGCTGCGGCTGTCAGGCATAAGACGCGCACGGCGTACCACCGGTCATCGGCCGGGCGTGGCCGCTCGAGCAGCCTTGCACAGGCGGTCGGAGCCCGCCGACGCCGTCAGACGTCCATCGCCGGCGCGATCCGCTTCTCGTAGAACTCGATGCGCCGCGCCTCGGTCATGCCGGCGCGGCGATAGAGGTCGAGCGCCTCGACGGCGACGTCGAGCTCGACGGCGAGGACGGCCCGGGTCGCGCCGCGGCGGCGCAGCAGCGCGAACGCTTCACGCAGCAAGGCGCCGCCGATGCCGCGACCCTGCCATGCGGGCCGCACGGCGAGGCGCTCGATGAACCCCCGCTCGCCGCTGAGGGAATCGATGGCGACGCCGACGACCTCTTCCCCCGCGCAGGCGAGCAGCCAGAGGTCCGGGTCGGCACGGGGGTCGTCGACGACGTCGCGGCTCCACTCCTCCGGGTCGCCGAGGTTCTCGTCGTCCTCGCCGAACGCCTCGACGAGCACCGTGTAAACGGCCAGGTCGTCGCGACCGGGCCGGAACGGTCGCGGTCCGACGCCCGACGGCCAGACCGGGTCCTCGAGCTCGTCCCTGAGGTCCTTCTCCATCCGCGAGAAGACCGCGATCTGCCGGTACCCGCTACGACGCAAGAGGTCGCGCTCCGCGGGGTTGTCACTGCCGGTCCACGTTTGCAGCACCGCCGCACCTTGACCGCGCGCGGCGACGGCAGTGCAGACCCGTTCCTCGAGACGGCCGAGGATGTACGCCGCGATCCCGTGACCGTAGTAGGCGGGGTGGACCGTGAAGTTGCCCTCGAACTCGCCTCCCGGACCTGTCTCACGCACGGCCCCAAAGGCGATGACCCGCCCGTCGTCGGTCTGCACCAGCCAGGCGTCACGCTCGAGATCGAAGTGCGGCGCGCGCCACTTGCGCAGCACGCTCGCAGAGCTGATCTCGGCCTGGCCCTGAAAGGCCTCCTGCGAGGCAGCGACGAGCGCCGCGACAGCCGCGGCGTCGTCGGGCCGTGCCCGACGCACCTCGAAGCCGGCAGGCAGCGCGTCGTCCATGGCCTCCCTCCTCGGGGCCGAGCCTGTCCCATGCGTGCGGCGCGAAAGGCGTCACTCCCGCGTCGAGGAGTGCGCCGTCCCGCCGCCTCACACTCTACACGGCTCGCAACGGCTCGCGAGGGTCCGGGCCCCGCGGCAGCGGTGGAGGGAGGCGCGGTATCATGGGGCGCTTGGCAGGCGGGCGACGCCCCGTGCCGAAAGCACGGGGCGTCGCCTCGACCGAAGGAAGGGGACGATCATCGGCGGACGGTCTGGCAGCGGAGCCGGCGCCCGGCGGAGTGCGTTGCGTCGCCGCCGGGCGGCGCTGGTCGGTTTCGTGCTGCTCGTCGGCGTCCTGGTCACGGCGCTCGTCATCAGCGACCTGCGCGGCGACGGCGCCCACGAGGGCGTGGCTCAGGTCCCGCCCTCGCGCGCGCCGTCGCCCTCGTCGTCGCCCGCGGTCTCGTCATCAGGGCCGCCTGCGGCTTTCGGCGTCACGCCGGCCGGCGCCGCCGCCCCGGTTTGGCCGTCCGACCTCATCGTCCCGTCCGAGCGTTCGTTCAAGGCCGACCAGATCGAGCGCCTTCCGTACGCGCCCGAGGTCGTCTTCTTCGGAGGCTCACGCAGCATGCGCTTCGAGCCGGCCTTCATGGAGGAGAAGACGGGCCTGAAAGGGTTCAACCTGGCGATGACCAACGGCAAGCCTGAGGACGCTTGGGTGTTCGCTCACTTCCTGCACGACCGGTCGCCGCGTACGAAGCTCCGCTGGGTCTGGGGAGTGCAGGTCTCGACCATGTACGAGCGTGACCTCGAGGCGGGACTCATCCAGGACCCGCGCCTGAACCGCTACCTGCCGCTCGACCTTCTCGTGGAACAGGGAAGGTCACTGCCCCGCACTCCCGAGGAAGTGCCCAAGGTCGCGCGCACCGACCTGCGCCGGTATGGGCGGGATGGGGTCGTCCTGTCCAACAGTTACGACCGCGCCGAGGCTCAGGGAAGAACGCTCGAGAGGTCTCTCGAGGTGTACATCAAACGTGCGCTCGCCAAGCAGCAACAAGCGCCGGGAAGAAGCGTCGAGAAGAGGTCGCGCAGCCGCGACTACTTCGAGGCCACGCTCGGCTACTTGGACGCCATCGGTGGTGAGGCGGTGATCATCGCCATGCCGGTGCATCCCGAGGCGCTCGAGGCGCTGCGCGAGCACGGCTGGCAAGACCGGCACGAGCGGTTTCTCGCCTACATCCGGTCGCTGCGCGACAAGTACGACGTTCGGTTCATCGACCTCAGCGAGATCGAGAGCTTCGGCGGAGACCCCGAAGAGTTCTACGACGGCGTCCACATCAAGGCGGCGAACGCGCGCCGCGTGATCACCAAGCTCGTGCGCACGTTCCCGGAGACGTTCTCAAGGGATGTCGGTGGCTGAGCGGTTCAGCTATCGCCGCTCGGACCATCACGGGCGCCGGCGCCGGCGGCGACGCACGGCGCGCTGGGCGATGGCCTCGCTCCTGCTTGCGGCTGTCGTCGCAGCGGTGGCCTTCGCCTATGGTCTGTCGGGGGACGAGGCCGAAAGGACGGGGGCGCGGCCGGCGCCCTCGGCGTCGGCCGCGCCGGTCACGACCGCCCTCGAGGACGTGAAAACGCCCAGCGGTGCGCCCGTCACGCTGCGCTTCCGCGTCGACGCGGCGGGGGCGGCGACGGCGGTCGTGACGCTGGTCGTCGCGAAGCCCGACGGGACGACCGTGCGGAAGCCGCTCGAAAACGTCGCCCGGCGCACGAACGCCGTGCTCGCCTGGACGGGCACGCTGAGACTGAAGCCCGGCCAGTACCGCTACTATGCGCGCGCCACCGTCGGGGGGCGCGCGCAAAAGGTGGCCGTGCCTGCCAGCTTGGTCGTCACTGCGCCCGTCTTCCCCGACAAGGGCGCGATCGACGAGGCGGTCGCCTGGATCAAGGGGCGCAGCGGCGCGCCCGGCCTCGCGGTGGCGACCGCGGACGGCGAGGTCAGGGGCATGAACATGGACCGGCAGTATGCCAGCTACAGCCTCTCCAAGGCGATGATCCTCGTCGCTTATCTCCGCGAGCACGCCGCGCTGGACGCGGCGGCGCGAGGCACGCTGACGCGCATGATCGAGCACTCGGACAACGCCGCCGCCGATGCGATGTACGCCGAGGTCGGCGGTGCGTCAGGCCTCGTCGACCTGGCGAAGACGGTCGGCATGAAGCGCTTCTCATCCGGGGCCGGCTGGATCTCGGCGCGCGTGACGCCCGCCGACCAGGCGCGTTTCTTCCTGACGATGGAGAAGTACATCCCGGCGAAGCATCGCGCCTTCGCGCGCGAGCTGCTTTCGGGCGTGATCGCGCGCCAGCGCTGGGGTATCGTCGCCGCGGCCGGCCCGCTCGGCTGGAAGGTGTACTTCAAGGGCGGTTGGTCGGGAGGGAACGTAGACATGGTGCAGGCCGCACGGCTGGAGAAGGGCGACGCCGTCTTTGCCGTGGCCGTGATGAGCGAAGGGAACCCGAACTGGACCTACGGCTTCGGGACGCTCAAGGGCGTCACCGGCGTGCTGCTCGGGCAGGAGCCGACGGGAGCGTACCTGGCCGAGGTGCTGGAATAGGCGCTGAGGCTCGGAAGTCGGGCGCGGGAGGGGCCGCTGTGCGGCTCAGCCCGCGCCGCGGCCGTCGTAGGCGATCGCCTTGACGGTGAGTTCGACGTCTCCCGCCGGTCGGCGCCACACGACGCGGTCGCCGACGTGGGCGCCCATGAGCGCCTGGGCGAGCGGCGACACGTAGCTCACCTTGAAGGCGTCCAGGTCGGCCTCGTCCTCGCCGACGATGGTGAAGATCCGCTCGCCGTCCTTCCCCCTGACCGTCACCGCGGCCCCGAACGCCACCTCGTCGTGCGGCTGGGTGGCCGGGTCGACGACGATCGCCGTCTCGAGGCGCGTCGTGTAGTAGCGCAGGTCGCGGTCGACGTAGCGCAGCTCCTCGGCGGCCACGGGGTCGTCCTCGCGGGCGAGCAGCGCCAGTCGCCGCTCCTCGAGCGCCGCGACCTCGCGCTCGAGTGCGGCGCGTCCCTGCTCGGTGACGTAGTTGGGGTGCTGGCTGATCGGCCGGTCCGGCAGCTCCTGGCCGGAGCCGCCGGCGTCGTCTTCCTTGACGAACGCTCTGCTCATGACGTCTCTCGCTGCAGGTGGGAAGGGGGAGGGGATCTCGTCTTCTTTCGTGATGGTGCGCCCGCTTCCTGCCGCGGTCAACCGCAGGTGGATACGGCGCATACGTCGACAGGAGGACGCAGAGGTGGAAAGATGCGCTTGTACGAGCCCGTCGGCGCAAGAGGGGGAAAGCCATGCCGGACAGTGTCTACAAAGTGATCGAGGTCATCGGCACGAGCCCGACGTCGTTCGCCGAGGCCGCCAAGGCCGCTGTCGACAAGGTGGCGGAGCATGTCAATGACCTTCGCGTCGCCGAGGTCGTCGAGCTGGACATGAGGATCGAGGACAACAAGGTGGCCGCTTACCGCGCCAAGGTCAGGGTGTCGTTCAAGTATCACGAGGAGTTCTGAGCAACCGTCGGGGCTGAACATACAAGGGCGGGCGGCGGGGCGGGCGCCGCGGCCACGTGGCCGCGGCGCCCGCCCCGCCGCCGTGTCCCGTCCCTCCCCAGCGGGTATAGAGCCCATGACCACGAAGCCCTGGGCGCGCTGAGGGCCCAGCCGCGAAGCAGTGAGGTGCGTCAGCATGCTTGACCCGAAGATGGAGAAGGCGCTCAACGCCCAGATCAACGCCGAGCACTACTCGGCCTTCCTCTACCTTGCCATGGCGGCCCAGTTCGCCGAGCTCGGCCTGCCGGGCGGGCAGCAGTGGATGACGGCGCAATACAAGGAGGAGCTCGTCCACGCCCAGGTGCTCTTCGACTACGTCATCGAACGCGGCGGCCGCGTCGAGCTCGAGGCGATCGCCAAGCCGCCGACGACGTGGCCCTCGGGCACGAAGATGTTCGAGGACGCGTACGCCCACGAGCAGAAAGTGACCGGACTCATCCACGACCTGGCCTCGCTTGCCCTCGAGCTGAAGGACCACGCCACCTACCAGTTCCTGCAGTGGTTCATCTCCGAGCAGGTCGAGGAAGAGGCGACGGCCTCCGACTTCCTCCAGAAGTTCAAGATGGCGGAGCAGAGCGCTGCCGGCCTCTACCAGCTCGACAAGGAGCTCGGCACGCGGGTGTTCGTGTCGCCGACCGTGTACGCCTGGTGACGCGGCCCACATGAGACCAGCCCCGTTCGCCCTCGAGCGCTACTTCGCGCGCTACGAGTTCAGCGCTCCTTACCTGCTCTCGAGCTCGGACTGCGACGGCCTGCCCATGCGCGAGGTCCTGGCGATGGCCGACGACGAGTGTCGGGCCCTGTGGAACGACCTGCGCCTCGGATACACAGAGTCGCTCGGCCTGCCCCAGTTGCGCGCCGAGATTGCCGGCATGTACGAGGGCGCGACCGCGGACGACGTCATCACAGGCGCGCCCGAGGAGCTGATCTTCGTCGCCATGAACGCGCTCCTCCGGCCGGGGGACCGCGTCGTCTGCACCTATCCGGGCTACCAGTCGCTGTACGAGATCGCTCGCGCCATCGGCTGTATCGTCGATCTCTGGCAGCCGCGCGAGGAGGACGGGTGGCGGTTCGACCCGGCGGACCTCGCGACGATGTTGCGTCCCGGGACGCGGCTCGTCGTCGTCAACTTTCCGCACAACCCGACCGGGGCGCTGCCCACGCGGGAGGAGTACGCTGCGGCGATCACAGCAGCCAGGGACGCGGGCGCCCGTGTCTTCTCGGACGAGATGTATCGCTTGCTGGAGCTCGATCCCGGGGACCGCCTGCCCTCGGCCTGTGAGGTCGAGCCGGAGGCGCTCAGCCTCTCGGGCATGTCCAAAGTGTTCGGCATGGCCGGGCTGCGCATCGGCTGGGTCGTGACCCGCGACGCGGCGGCGCTGCAGGAGATGGCGACGTTCAAGGACTACACGACCATCTGCAGCAGCGCGCCCAGCGAGGTGCTCGCCCTCATCGGGTTGCGCGCGCGCACGGCGCTCGTCGAGCGCCACCGCGCGCGCATCGCCAGGAACCTCGCGGCGCTGGAGGCGTTCGTCGCGCGGCACGGCGAGCGCTTCGCGCTCGCGCCGCCGCGCGCCGGCAGCGTCTGTCTGCTGCGTCTCAAGGACGGTCACGCCTCGGACTTCTGTCGCCGCCTGGTCGACAAGGCCGGCATCATGCTGCTGCCGACGAGCGTCTTCCAGTTCGGTGACGACCACGTGCGCGTGGGACTCGGGCGCGAGAACATGCCCGACGTGCTGGCGCGGCTCGAGGCCGTCCTGCCGGAGCTGTGAGGCTCTATCGGGTCGTCCGAGGGGGCGCCGCCCCCTTATCGCGCCACCTGTCGGTGGGCGCAGTCCGCAGCATGATCGAGCCCCGAGTCTTGC
>ENA-UOWE01002571-UOWE01002571.1-activated-sludge-metagenome-genome-assembly--contig:-NODE-2571-length-19815-cov-8.561184_pt1 | contig 19815 bp, 13 predicted proteins | sample MGYA00249841_ERZ761562 | MGnify/ENA primary metagenome ERZ761562 (study PRJEB28883, sample SAMN05720200) | activated sludge metagenome | isolation source: Anaerobic digester | place: Japan... | reverse complement strand
TCTCGACGAGGGAGGCGGGGAGGAAGCCGCGCAGGCCGATGTCGAGGATGAGGCCACCCTTGACGACCTCGATGACGGTGCCGGTGACGACGCCGTCCTCTTCCTTGACCTTCTCGATGGTGCCCCAGGCCCGCTCGTACTGAGCGCGCTTCTTGGACAGGATCAGGCGTCCGTCCTTGTCCTCCTTCTGGAGGACGAGGGCCTCGACCGCGTCGCCGACCTTGACGACCTCGTTGGGGTCGACGTCGTGCTTGATGGAGAGCTCGCGGGAGGGGATGACACCCTCGGTCTTGTAGCCGATGTCGAGGAGGACCTCGTCGCGATCCACCTTGACGATGTGACCCTCGACGATGTCGCCGTCGTTGAAGTGCTTGATGGTCGCGTCGATCGCGGCCAGGAGGTCTTCCTCAGTGCCGATGTCGTTGATGGCGATCTGAGGGGCGGTCGTGTCGACCGTGCTGGTGCTCATGTAGTAGGAACTCCGATGTGGACAGATGGAATCGTGCGGACAGGTGTGCTGGTGTGATGCTGGTGCGCGTGCGTGCTGAACAGCCACCGGCCACCGAGGGCAGGACAAATGAGCACACGCGTGCGGGGTCAGTCTACGGACCCGAACACCTGATCACCAAAGCGGGTCCCCATGCCTGACTCCCCCGTCCCGACTGACGGCCCGTGGGCCGACCGCCGTGAGGTCGGTCAGGCCGAGACGGTGGCCGCGAACCGGGCCTGGTGGGATGCCGAGGCCGCGGACTATCACGCCGAGCACGGCGACTTCCTCGGCGACGCGGACTTCGTCTGGGGACCGGAGGGGTGGACCGAGGAGGAACTCGACCTGCTCGGTTTGTGTGACAACAGCCACGACAGCATGCGCGTGCTGGAGATCGGCGGCGGGGCCGGGCAGTGTGCTCGCTGGATCCGTCGGACCCAGCCCCGTGTCGAGATCGTGTCGACCGACCTGTCCGGAGGGATGGTGTCGGTGGGTCGGGAGATCAACGAGCGCCACGGCATACCCTTGCCGTTGGCCCAGTGCGACGCGGTGAGACTCCCCTTCGCGGACCAGGCTTTCGACGTGGTGTTCACCGCTTATGGCGCGGTCCCCTTCGTCGCCGACTCGGCCGGTCTCATGCGGGAGGTATGCCGTGTGCTCCGTCCCGGTGGCCGCTTCGTCTTCTCGACCACTCACCCCATCCGCTGGGCCTTCCCAGACGTCCCCGGCCCGGAGGGGCTGACCGCGACGATGTCCTACTTCGACCGGACCCCGTATGCCGAGGGTGCGGGTGGTGCTGTCGTCACGTACGCCGAGCACCACCGCACGATCGGTGACCGTGTGCGCGAACTCGTGGCCGCCGGCTTCCGGATCCTCGACGTGGCCGAGCCCGAATGGCCGGATCGCAATGCGCAGGAGTGGGGCGGCTGGTCACCCCTGCGGGGTCGGGTGTTGCCGGGGACGGCGATCTTCGTGGCGGAACGCCACCTGGAACTGTGATCAAGCAGCCGTGAACGTGAGGAGGGCGCCGGCTGGATCGCCGACGCCCTGCTCATGATCGATACGGTGAGCGATCAGGTGTTGAGATCCCGACGCCGCCGGGTGGTGTCGTCGCCGAACCCATCAAGAAGGGTTGGGTCGTCGCTGGCACCGGCAGGTGCCAGCCGCGCCTCGCTGTCGCTCCCATCGGAACGACCCCGCATCATGAGCAGCGCCCCGCCTGCCAGCAGAAGGAGCCCGGGGATCAGGAGATACCACATCAGCGGGCCCTTGATCAGGCCGAGCAGGCTGCCCTTGGAGCCCCACGTCTTGGCATTCTCCTCAACCGTGGCGTCGTTGAAGCCGATGGTGCCGACCGTCATGGGGACGGTTCCGAGCGAGGAGACGAGGGTCTTGTCGACCTTCTCCTCACCCTTGATGATCACGCCGGTGTTGGGCTCGATCCACAGGGTGCGCGTGTTGCCGTACATGACCTTGGCGTTGACATTGCCCGTGCCGTCGGCCTTGAAGAGCGAGGCGGGGACATCACGGGAGCCGATCTCGGTCTTGGGGATCACCTGCGAGAAGACATAGGTGTTGGTGCCGAAGAGGTCAGCCTCTTCCTTGAACTCGATCGGTTGGGCCTTCTCGAGGTCACCGTCCCACCAGTCGTAGGACTGCTTCTGGACATCGAACGGGAACTTGAAGTAGTTGCCCGCGCGCTTCATCGCCTTGGTGGCCTTCGGGTTGTCGAGGTCACCCGTGGACTTGTAGTCATCGCAGCAGTTCGTGACAGTGCCGGTCACGCGATCGAAGGACACGCCCTCATCGCTGTAGCTGAGGTCCTTCCACGCACCGTTCACCTTGGCTTGGGACTTGACCTGCGTCTGCCAGAAGGCTGTGGTGTCCTGAACACCGGCCTCGGCGACGCGGCCAGGAATCCCCAGGACCGTCCGGGTGCTCTTGACCTCGACGTTGCTCAACTTGTCGATGGCGGCTGCGCCGTTCTTGACGTGCGGGTAGAGCACGGCCATGGACTTGCCCTCGGAGACCGACGTGCTGTCCTGGTCGAGCGGCACGGTGGCCAGCTTGTTGTAGAGATAGGGCTTGGCGAGGAGGCCAAGGCCGAGGAGGAGGGCCCCGAGAACCACAAGGACCGGCCCGACGATCCGACGCATTGTTGTATTCCTTCCACAGTGAAGTCGGTGAACTGTACCAGTGAGTAGCGCTCTGGACGATCACCCTCCGATGAAGGGAGGGACGTGTCCGCACCCGGCAGCGCAAGAGGCCCTTCCCCAAGTGTGACGGACCTGAAGTCGCTTGGCCGGGTCACCCCTTACACTGCACCGGACCTCCCGACTTCGGTTGGACCGACCCGAAGGGATGCGAGTGAACGCTCAGGGCGCCATGGCAGATTCCATGGACGATGCGGTCCCGGAAGTACCCTCCCCTTTCACCGCGATCCTTCAGTTTCGCGACCACTTGGCCAAAACCATGGACTCCTGGTCGGTCGCCGCGGCCGTCCTTGTCTTGATCAGCACCATCGCCACTGGCTTTCTCACGGCTGTGGGCGGCCTCTTCACCTTGGACATTCAGGCTCAGATGTACGGCGTTGGCCAGCCATTCTGGAGCTTCATCTGGGGGTCGAACCGGACCCATTTGTCACCCGGCGCACGCACCATCGACTGGCTCATGCTGCATCTGACTCCCTTCGAGCACTGGCCTGCCGTGCTCATCAGCATGGGCCTCATGGCGGCCTTGGGCGCCGCTGCCTGGCCGACGTTGCGTGCAGTGATCAGGAGCCCCTCCGTGGCGTTGTGGACTCTGTTCTGGGTGCTGTTCACCCCTGTCCTCGTGCCAGTGGTGGCCTGGTTTCGGCAGGGTCTGACCACCATTCCCTCTCTCATCGTCACCTTCGTCCTCATCGGCTTCACGCTACGGTTCGTGCGAGAGCCGTCGTGGGGTCTGCTCGCAAAGGGCACCGCTTGCGCCGCTTTGGGGCTCAGCTTCTCCGAGCGGTCCCTCACAGCGCCTGTGGTCGTGATGTCCACAGCCCTGCTGCTCGGTGAAGGGTCCCTGCGCTCCCGCGCGTGGCGGGGAACATTGCTCGCGACGCCGATGAGCGTCATCAACGTGGTCTTTCTCGCCCAGTACATGCGCGGTGATTACGATCACGGAGCCCGCTCGGTGCCTTCTCTCGGCGGATTCCTGGACAGCATGTGGCACTTGGTCTACGACAACGCGCTGCCTTCGTTGATCGGCGGCCCCGCCTCGTGGGACCACTTCCCCGGAACGCCGTATTCGTGGGCCAGCACGCCCTGGATTCTCAAGGTGCTGTGCGCAGCAGCCTTCGTAGCCCTCGTGCTCCTATCCGTGCGCAAGAGCACAGTTCCACGAATGGGTGCGGTCGCGGGAGTTGCCCTGTCCCACGCGCTGCCCGTCGCGGTGATGGTCTATGTCGGGCGCGTGAGTACGGTGGACACGGTCAAGGTGGTCAACGACCTGCGGCTGTTCCCAGAGACGACGGTGATGCTCGCGCTCGTCATCGGCGTGATGCTCACTCTGGTCCGCATGCGTCCTCCTCGGTCGCTGGTACGACTGATGGCCATCGCGGTGATCTCACTCACGGCCCTTTCGTGGCTGAGCTTCGGCAAGTACTGGTCGGACAATCGTTCTCCCGCGTTCTTCGCCTCCTTGCGGGCTGATCTCGAGGGACGTTATGGGTCGGTGATTCCGAGTCCCCTGCCGGCGGGGTTGGTCCCCACTTGGGCCGACCCCGAGCTCTCCACCGGCACTCTCATTCAGGCACTTGCGCCCGACGTGGACACGGTTTCCATCGATCATGCACCAGGAATCATCATCGACTCGGGTGACGTCGGTTTCGCTCGGCTGCGTCGGGTAGGTGCTGCACAAACACCCGACACGTACTGCGGCATCTATGTCCGCCGGGGCATCCAAGAGGTCACCGTCGACTTGGACGAGACGGTGAAGCATTGGAGAGGGCAGCTGGCCAGCTTGGACCTGTTGGTCGGAGCGGCCAACACAGTCAGGGTCTCGATTGTGACACCAGATGGGACAGTGGCCTCTGTCCCCCCCTACTCTCCTGGGCGGGTGGCGGCTGGGCCACACCGCGTCGCGCTCCCCCTCCCCTACGGCCTGGACGTCCGGGCGTTGCTGGTCTCCTTTGACGAGCCCAACACGAGTGACATGTGCATCAAGAAGGCTGAGATCGTCGTCCCTGAGGTGGCATCGTGACGGTGGTCGCCGCAGAGCAGTCCGGTTCGGGGGCTGCCGACACCACTGGCACTGTTTCGACGGCCGTGGTCAGGGGGCGTCACTTCACCGGGCTTGACGGGATCCGCGCCCTGGGTGCACTCATGGTCCTGACCACACATGTCGGCTTTCAGAGCGGTGCAGCCCTCAACGGGCCCTTCGATGGCGTGTTGTCCCGCATGGACAGCGGGGTGGCCATCTTCTTCGTCATCTCTGGTTTCCTGCTCTACCGGCCCCACGCGATCGCGTGGCTCACCACGTCGACTCCGCCGCACCTGGGCCGCTACTTCCTGCACCGAGTCCTGCGCATCTATCCGGCACTGTGGATCACCGTGATCGGTGCTGCTCTCATCATGAATCCGAACGGCCCTGGTCCCCGTCCCTACGTCATGCACGCACTGACCCTGCAGATCTACACCACGGGTAATGAGCTCCTCGGGCTGACCCAGATGTGGAGTCTGGCCACGGAGGTTGCCTTCTACGCCGCGTTGCCGCTCTTCGCGTGGCTCTTGGGGCGGGGGGTGCCGACCGCGCGGTCCCTCAGAGCGCGGCTCTTCCTCCTCCTCTGCATGCCACTCGTCGGTGCATCCTGGATGGCTCTCAACGCTGCGCACTCCCAATCGCTGAGGTTGTTGTGGCTGCCCGGATTCTTGGGCTGGTTCGCCATGGGGATGCTGCTGGCGCTCTGGCAGTCTGCTCGCGCCACCGGACACCTCGAAACGGGCCCCATGGATCGGCTGCTGTCATCTCCCGGGACGCTCTGGGCAACGGCCGGCGCTCTGTACCTCGTCTGCATCTCTCCCGTCGCCGGGCCCTACCGACTGGTCGAATATTCACCGGGAGAGGCGGCTGTCAAGAACGCGCTATACGCCATACTCGGCGCCCTCATCGTTCTTCCAAGCGTCGGCCTTCCGCTAGGCGATTCGGGGGTGGCAAGGCATCGACTCGTGCTGCGTGTGGGCAAGTTCCTTGGCGACATCTCCTATGGCATCTTCTGTTACCACCTGATCATCCTCGGCCTGGCCGAGAGGGCCCTTGGCCACAAGACCTTCGGTGGAGACTTCGTGCGGCTCTGGATCCTCACCGTCATTGGTTCGGTGGCCATTGCCAGTCTGAGCTTCTACTTCGTGGAACGACCCATCATGCGCTGGGGCAGGCGCAACGAGCCAGTCATCCGGGCTGGCAAGAGCGCTGTCGGGGTCAACGCCAAAGCCACACCCGCCATCACCAACCACTGAACCACCGGCGTGTCGATGCTGGCACGTGACGAAGGCCAGCTCGGGCTTGCGGCGACAACTATGGCGGCTCCCATCACCAGGGCGAGGATCAGAAGACCCCTGCGCCGGGGTGACATGAGAGCACCGATGAGGACACCGACTGCGCCTACCGCCAACCCGGCCCACCCCCCAAGCACCACCATTGTCACAAACACGAGGACGACTTGAGCAACGGGCAGAGTTTCGGCGCTGCGGGCCGACGCCACGCCGGGTCGTCTCTTGGCCGCAGCTGCTCCAGACACGAGGCAGAGCAACAGCACCAGCCCCGCGCCCAGGCCGACTCGGTAGGCGTTGTCTGCCGGGAAGTCGACCGTCACGGCTGTGGGCCCGCCTGCGGGAACGACATAACCCTGCTGCCAACCGTTGATGCGCACGGGCTGCAGAAGGGTCCCGTCGGCCGTGGTCGCCGTCCAACCCACGTTGTGATTTCGGGGGAGCACGAGGATCGAATCCGCTGACCTCGCCGGGACGGCGAAGTCGCCGACGCCGTTGATCGTCTTCCCGTCGATCGTGATCGCGTCGGTCTGTTCCCGCGGAGACGCCGGCACCACGGACATGGTCAGGGGAAGGTACTCGGCGGTGGGGTCAGCGTCCACCGCGACCCTGCCTGTCGGCAGGTGTATTTGCGTGGCCGAGCAGGTCTGCCAGGTGAGCGGTGCGCCACTGAGGAGATCTCCCGCGACGCCCGCAACTTCCGTGGCGTAGGGGCGACCCGAGATCACCAGCTCTGGGCCGAACCCACACGCGGCGCCAGTGGGCGAGGTCAGGTTCATCGGTCGGATGTCGTTCACGCCCGGAATGATGATTTCCGAGACCCCGACAGGGAGATGGCGGGCATAGCCGCTGATCGAGTCGATGGACGTGAGGGGCTTCTGGGTCAGGAACTGGATCGACACGGATGTCGCGGGCTGTGCAGGGAAGCGGACCGCTCCCCCTTCGTCGACCGAGAATTCACGCGCTGCCCCCCCGTCAATCCGGACCGAAACCTGGGAGGGCATCGATGCCGCGAGGTAGCGATCACGGACGAACTGGAGACTTGCCAGGTCGACCGGCGCGGGAAAGGTCAGTTGCAGGTTTGGGCTAGTGTCCAGCGGCGCGGCGATCCAACCCGTACCCAGTGAGCCATCAACGACACTCGCCGGCCGCGCCGCCAGGTCATCTGTGGCACGACTCGTGGCCTGGACCTTGATCGGAAGGTTTTCGTCCAGAAGCCGCTCGGCAAAGGAGCCGCTCCGCGCGATCACCGTGCCGCGCATCACACCGTCAACAGATCGGGGAAGGACGAGGTCCCGGTGCAGGCCCGAGGCTTCTTCGGGCGAACGCCCTGACCCCGGCACACAGACGGGGCGGTCGACCACCCAGGCGCAGTCCTGCTTTGTGGGGTCATTGCCCAGCACCAGGCCCTCAACGGGGCCGAGGGGTTCTGGCACTGCCAAAGATGACTGCAAGGTGACGCCCGGGATGGAGATCTCAGAGATGCCGGTGCCGGACAACGTGGATCCTGAGTCGATGGCCGTCACTGTGATTCGCAGCCAGCGGAACTGCCCCAACGGTACTTGCACCTCTTGCGGTCCACCCGAGAGCGAGAGCACCGAAGTGGCCGCCCCCCGGTCCGTGGTCACGGAGACTTCGGTCGGCCGGGCCGTCCTCGTTGGGGGTGGAAGGGTCAACAGAACGCTTGACGCGCGTACGGCTCTTGTGAAGTCCAGCTGGAGCCACTCACCCACGCCTGAGGCAAAGGTCCCAGATTGCCAAGCGGTCGTCACATCCCCGTCGATGGCCGCGGAGGGGCTGTACCCAGGTCCTCGGCGAATCACTGCATTGGCGTCGGACGCAGACGAACTGGCCGCGACGCTCAGCAATGGGTCTCTCCACGTCCGCACGGTCTGTGGTGCGTCCGGGTCAGCCACGTAATCGTTGACGCGGCGACTCGTCCGCCCGGGGTCATCAGCTGCGAGGACCGCCGACCGATTGTCCGTGGCCCGTCCGAAAAAGACTTCCCGACGCGTGTTTCCATCGGTCAGCACCCGCTGAATAGCACCTTGCAGGTGGGAAGGCAGGTCGCGCACGTCAGAACCGACAACTGTCGCACGGACGTCGGGAAGCTCGGACAGGACATCCGCCGCGTTCTCCGCCCCCCCTTCGACAACCGCGATCCCAGTTCGCGGGACCAAGTAGGCATCTCCGTTTGCCTCGAGGGAGAAGACCTCGAGTGCGGGGTAGGCCAGTCGGCTGCGTTGGTCGACCGTCGCGCTCTCCGACTCGGGCGCGAGGCCGGGCGGATTGGCCATCGGAGGTCCGAAGCTCGCCGAGCGAGCCAACCCGGCTTGCGCCAAGGCCCAGTGGACCCGGAGCAAGTTGCCGTCGGGAGATCCCGAAGCATCGGCGCGCATGTCATTGCGGACCAGTACGTGGTTGATGCCGCCCAGTTGCAGCGCGGACCTCAACTTTGCACCGCCGCGTCCAGCCCGCAACTCAGCCTCAATCGTGTCCAGCCAACGGGTCGTGCCTGCTGTCCCGAGAGGCACAGCGTCTCGCGTCACGAAGGGACGTTGGGATATGGCCTGGAGCGGATCGTCCTTGGTCGAGCCCCACACGAAGTCAGCGAAGCTGGCGCCTGGGACTGTGAGAGTGGTCCCTGACCCAGCATTCTCGTCAAGCCATGTGGCCGCTTCCTGCCAGTACGTCGGGATCGCCGGGTAGCCCTCGTTACGAGGCAGCATCCCGTTGATGCCCGGCGCGGCCATCATGACGATGATGCAGACCGTGGTGATCCGGCCAAGCCAACGGGGCACGTCCAGTTGCCGCGAGCGCTTTCGTGCCGCAACGAGCGTCCATGCCAAGCCCACGGTCAGGGGCACGCGGATCACGAGCTCGAACTTGTGGGTGTTGCGCAGAGGGGCGCCCGTTCCATCCAGGAAGTCTTGGATGATCGCGTGTGGGCCACCACCAGCCGCCCCGCTGTGTCCGGCGGTGACCAGAATCAGCCCGCACAAGAGCCCGAGGCAGAGAAAGAGTCGCTGGTCTTGTGGCGATCTCCCGAGCCCGACAAGTCCGAGCCCCGCGACCAGTGCCGTAACGGCGATGAGGAAGGCATTGGTGACCAGCGCCCAACCTCCAGGCCAGGACGGACCCCCAGCCCCACTGAGGAAGTTCAACCACGGAGTGACGCCTGACAGGGCGTTGAAGGGACTGGCAAAAGCCGTGGTGACACTCGAGTTCTCGATCCAGTCCAGGAATGGCGGGCTGTAACGACCGAGCAGGAGCAACGGGATGAGCCACCACGCTGTGGCCATGAGGACACAAGCCAACCAGCCTGCGAAATTGTGCAGTGCTCGGCGCCAGGGTGAGCGGGTGAGAAGCCAGATTGCGGGCAGGACCAGCGTTGCTCCGGTCGCGACCGCATTGACTCCACCGACCATGGCCACCGCGAGTGCTGAAAGGGCGACTCGACGCAGCATCGGCCTGGGTCGAGGGTCCACCAGCGGCAGGAGCACCCACGGCGCGACGGCCAACGGCCAAACCTCCACCGAGGTGACGGCCACCTCCGAAATGAATCGTGGGCCCACGGCATAGGCCAAGGCCGCGAGATAGGCGGCCCACAGGTCGCGCACGCCGAAGGCGCGGGCGAGTCGCCACATGCCGACGAAAGCGATGATGAGGATGGTCGACCACCAGAGCCGCTGGACTATCCAGCCGGGAATTCCGACGCCGGTCAACGCCCAGTGAAAGGGACCGGCGGGGATCAGGTAGCCATAGGCCTGGTTCTGCAACTGCCCCATAGCCCCGAGGGGATCCCACAGATGGAGTGCTCGCGACAGGAGGGCCGCGGGGTCGGCGGTGAGGTCGAACTTGGTGTCCGGCACCACGAGTCCGCCAGCCTGACGGAAAGCGAGAGCCGTGAGGAGCAGCGCCCCAGCCACGAGGCGCATCCGCCAGACGGGGCCATCCCCGGCATCGGCTTCGGTGTCGTCCCTGACAGCAGCGGCGGGCGCGGAGGTCGCCGTGGTCATCCGTCGGCCCGAACCCGAAGAACTATCACTGCGTTCCAGGACGCGAACTCGCGCAACCCCGGGACGCGCATGACCCACTGCGCCCACGTCGGGTGGTAGCGGGCGAAGACATCCAGGACCTCGACCCGCCCGGCTCGCTCTTCGTCACGAGCCCATTGCACCATCGGCCCGACCGGGCAGGCGAACAGGGACCGACCGAAATCGTTCTTCGGGCGATGACCGTGCCGTGCGGCATACCGGTCGGCCGCCCGGCGACCTCCCAGGTAGTGCCACATCCCCGTCTCGTGCCCACCGTGGGGTGAGAGCCACGGCGTCCAGGAGAGGAACACCAATCCTCCGCGGCGTGTGATGCGCAGCATCTCCTCGGCCATCCGCACCGGGTCCGGCACGTGCTCGAGCACATTGCTGGAGAAGGCGACGTCCGCGCAGCCGTCACCGAAGGGCAACTCGAGGCCGGACCCCCGCACCGCGATCCCTCCGGGTGCACCGTGTGCGGTCAACTCCCCCGCATCGGGCTCCACCCCGGCGTAACGCGACCCCGCCCGCTCGAAGGCTTCACAGAAGTAGCCCGGTCCGCCACCGATGTCGACGACGACTGCGCCGGCCAGGTCCACCCACTGACCCAGCAGCGAGGTCGAGTCCGCAGCCAGCGCACCATAGAAGCGATCAGGATCGCTCTGCTCCAATCGGAAGGCCGCGAAGAGGTCGACCGACCGCCTCAGGTCCCGGCGAAATGCCGGCCTCCGGTCGGTGGCTGGGTGCTGGGGTAGCATCCGACTCCGGTCGTCTGGAAAGAGCTTCATGTGCGTATTGCCTTTTTGAACTGGCGTGACTCTACACACCCCGAAGGTGGCGGAGCCGAGAAGTACGCCGAGACGGTCTGCCGCGGGCTCGCGGCCCGTGGGCATGACGTCACCTTGCTGTGTGCGCACCACACGGACTCCCCCACCGATGAGGTCGTGGAGGGCGTCCGCGTGCTCCGCCAGGGGGGCCGGCTGGGGGTGTATGCCGCGTCGGTGCGGCGGCTGCGCCGCCTCGAGCGGGCCGAGGGTGCCTTCGATGTCGTCATCGACACCCAGAACGGTCTGCCCTTCTGGGCGGCCCTGGGCACGCGCTCTCCCGTGGTCGTGCTCGTCCACCACGTGCACCGGGAGCAGTGGCCGATCGTGTTCGGACCGATCACGGCGCGTGCGGGCTGGCTCATCGAGTCGGTCGTCGCGCCGCGGGTGTTGGGCCGGCATCAGTACGTCGCGGTGTCGCAGCAGACGAAGCACGAGCTGGGCGAACTCGGTGTCCCAACGGACCGAGTCGCCGTGATCCACAACGGCACTGACGAGCCCACCGACCTCGACGTGCCGAAGTCGGAGGTGCCCAGCCTGGTCGTGTTGGGCCGGCTCGTGCCCCACAAGCGGGTCGAGCATGCCGTCCAGGTCCTGGCTCGCCTGCTCGCCGGACACCCGGACCTGCACCTGCGGGTGGTGGGAGACGGCTGGTGGGCCGAGCACATCCGCACGGAGGCACGCCGCCTGGGCGTGGAGCACCGGGTGGAACTTCTCGGTCACGTCGACGAACGCGCAAAGAACGTCGAACTGGCGCGGGCCTGGGTTCACCTCGCACCCAGTATCAAGGAGGGGTGGGGTCTCTCGGTCGTCGAGGCCGCGTCGCACGCCACCCCGACCGTGGCCTACCAAGGCTCTGGCGGCCTGTCGGAATCGATCGTGGACGGTAGCACCGGCGCCCTCGTGGCTGACCTGGACGACATGGCAAGGACGGTCGAGCGGCTGCTGCACGATCGTCCACTCCTGGCTGCGCTCGGGGCAGCCGCGCAAGACCATGCCGCCCGGTTCACCTGGAAGCGGACGATTGAGGCCTGGGAAGTCCTGCTCCTGCGGGTGAGCATGGGTGTGGCGCCGGTCGGAACGACCGACGCCACTGAGCCAGGGGACCGCTGAGGCGGTCAGCTGCCGTAGTTGAGCTTTTCGGCCGGAGCAATGACCGTCTGCTGGCCAGTGCTGACCGCATCGCTGTCCGAGGGGGCATTGCTGCTGACGATGGTCGCTGCTGCAGCCCATGACATGAGCAGACCAGCCGCGACGCTGGCGAGCAGGAACAACAGGCCCCGGCGACGGTTGGCGTTCTCGTCGGTGGCGGTTTCGCTCATGGGTACTGCTGCCTTCCTCGGGTTGGGCAATCCGGGCAATACTAGCGGGTATCTTTTGATCTCGCCGCATCTCGGCGTGTCTCGCCCCACAAAACCGAGCAGGAGATGTGGGCAACCCGATCATCGGGTGCTGGAAACCCTCCACAACACCCAAGAAGAGGTCCTGAGAACCTCATGCCACCCCTCGTGGGACCGCGCCAAGTCGCCCGGAGTTTCCAGCCACTCAAGGACGTGTGTCACCGCATGCGCGCGCAAAGTAGACGGAGTCAATTCCCCACGCCCCCACTCATGACCAACGTCGTACGGTTCGTCGTCCACCACGAGCACTGCCTCCCCCCGCCGGACGTTCAGTTCCGAACTCGTGAGGACGACGGCCGGCACCCCCCTGGGGGTCGGGTCGAGGAAGGGAGTGCGCGAGCCCCACGTCGGTCGGCGCAGTGGCTGCCACGGAAGGGAGAGGACAACCGCAGGTGCGGTCATTCCTGCCTGCTCCTCCTCGACGGCTTGCACCACCTGACCCCACGACGACGGAAAGGTCACCGGACGGTAGATGGCCGCCACGGAGCGTGCCTGATCAGGTACCGAAGCGACGACGAGTGACGTAATCGTCAACCCGGCCAGAAGGGGCGCCACACTCCCCCACCGACGCAACTGCCCCACAAGGGCAGCGAGGAGCAAAGCCTGGGCAATGACGGCGAATCCGAGCAGTCGATGCTGATCCCTCAGGAGGGCCATGCCCGGCACGGCTTGCAGCCTGCCGAACAACCCCAGTCCGCTGGTCGAGGCAGCCGACAACAGGCTCGCTGGGAGCAGAAGACCGGCTGTTGCTGCCAACTTCCCCGAATGCCGCGTGGGCAGCGTCAGCGCTGCGGCCAAGGCGATGCTGAGAAGCAGGACTGCCGAGACGAAGGTCGGCAAGGACAGCCGCGAATCAGGACGCGCAGCCTCCGCCCAGATACCGCCACCGGTCACCGCCGAGAGCCAAACGCCATGCCCTGTGTCGTCCGCAAGAGCGAAAGCCGCGACACCGTCCGCATCTGCCAGACTCCGCGCGGCCCCTGACATCGACAGGATGACGGCGGGCACCAGCCAAGGAAGACACAAGAGCAGCGCGGTGATGCCTGTGCCAGCGAGGTCGCTCCTTCTCATCTGTGCACGCGTGAGTGTGGCCCCGAAGGCTGTCACCCCAGCGACCACCCCTCCCCAGGGCGTGACGGCAGCGGGGAGCGCGGCCAGCCCGACAAGGAGGAACCGGCGCCACCCAGCCACCGGCGAACGCGCCGCGAGGATGATCCACGGCACGGCGGCATAAGCGAGCAGTGTGGGTGGCTGGCCCATCAGGAGACGCTCGGTGACGTAGGGGTTCCACGTGGCGGCAAGGGCGCCGAGAGCAGCGGGAAGCCGACCCAACCGGCCAACCAGCACGCCCACGCCCGTACCAGCCAACACGAAGCATGCGGTGACCATGGCGAGTTGGACCACGCCAGCGGGCATGACACGGGTGAGCGCCCACATCACGCCGTCGAGCGGCCACGCGCGGAGGGCAGCCCACGAGTCTGGAACCAGAGTCAGGGGCGCCACGGGGTCTGGGACGGAGACGAAATCTCTCACCAGATAGAGGCCTCGACCGGCGGTACGACCGACGGTGAGCACAGCGACCACGACTGAGACGGCAAGCGCCACGGCGCCAGGCCCCAAGACCCACCGCTGGAGACGCGAGCGATCGTCAGGCCCGTGCACGCGCGCCATCGTAGTGCGCTTCCGCCGGGCAATCGGCTGGCCTAGGGTAACGAGGTGCCCGGGTCCCGAGACGATGAATCGCTCCCGCGCCCCGGATCCCACACATTGAGGCTGGTGCGCGGAGGCTCAGTTCCGGCGCTGCTCATCGCTGTTGGCACGATGACGGCCAATCTCTTGGGCTACGGCTTCTTCCTGGTCCTCAATCGCACCCAGGATGCAGACGCCCTCGGCGCCATCGTTGCGCTCACCAACCTCGCTGTCATCGGTGCGGTGCCAGCGCTTGCCCTTCAGTTGGTCGTGGCGCGCCGAGTGGCTCAGGAGCAGGACACCTCGAACCGAGCGCCCCACACAAGGTCCACAGAGGCCGCCACAATCGCGCTGCGGACCGGCCTGGTCACGGCGGCTGCCATGACCGGCCTCACCCTTGCGCTGACCCCCGCGATCATCTGGGCGTTGCACCTCACCTCGGCCATCCCCGCCCTGCTGCTCTCCTTGGTCATCGGACCGACCTGTGTGTCGTATGCCGTCTTGGGACTCATGCAGGGCACCGATCGCTTCGCCATGCTCAGCATCCTCTACGTCGTGATCGGTCTGACCCGGCTGCTCGCTGGAGTGCTCGCTGGACTCGTCGGGTGGGGCGTGTCCGGCTTGCTCGCCGCAATGGCCGTGGCCGCCGTGGCCGCCATGCTCATCGCGCTCGCGGTGGCGCGCGACATGGGGCTCAGCTCCTCCCTCAGACGGGGATCCACGTGGACCCCTTCGGTCATCCACGGCATGACGGCGACCTCAGCATTGCTCGTGGTCTCCAGCCTCGATGCGCCGTTGGCGCGTCACTTCCTGCCGGCCGCGGTCGCTGGCGAGTTCGCCGTCCTCACCATCTTCAGCAAGGCGGCATTCTGGGCTCCGGCCTTCATCGTCACCGTGGTCTACTCGCGCATGGCCACGAGAGGCGGCTCACGGCACGTCCGACTCGCCTTGGTCGCGACCAGTGCGACAGTTCTGGTTGGTGTCACCCTGGGCCTGCTGCTCGCCCATCCGCTGGCGCTCCTCGTGGGTGGGGGGCGGTTCGCACACCTTTCCCCCCATGTGGGACTCTTCGTGGCGATCGGCGGGATGTGGGCGATTTCCCAGGTGTTCGTCTACTGGAGGCTCGCCCGCGGGGACCATCGCTTCGGACTGCTCCTGTGGCTGGCCGCCGCCGGCATCGTCGGTACCGCGGCGCTCGCCACCCACGACACCCTTGTTGCCCTCGCCTGGACCCTCCTTGCCGGGGGAGCGTTCATTGGCCTCGCGGGTATGACGCTCCTGCTCATCGCGATGCGCAGGCATCGAAGTGCGCACTCGGTCCCATCTGGCGACGAACAGGAGTTGGACGCGGACCTGGACCTCTCAGTGGGCGGCCTCGTGCCAACTCCGACCGACGCCGACACTCACCTCGAGCGGCACGGATAGGTCCCCTGCTGAGCCCATCTCGCGCCGCACGACGGCCTCGAGATCGGCGGCCTCACCGGGGGCCACCTCAAGCACGAGTTCGTCATGCACCTGCAGAAGCATGCGGGACCGGGCACCGGACTCCTTGAGAGACCGATCCACCCCGAGCATCGCCACCTTCATGAGGTCCGCAGCTGAGCCCTGGATGGGGGCATTGAGGGCCATCCGCTCGGCCATCTCGCGGCGCTGGCGGTTGTCACTCGTGAGGTCGGGGAGGTAGCGCCGCCGACCGAACATGGTCTCGGTGTAGCCGTTGCGCCCGGCCTCGACGACGACATCACGCAGATAGTCCCGCACTCCCCCGAAGCGCTCGAAGTACATGTCCATCAACCCCCGCGCCTCCTCGGTGGAAATGGTCAGCTGCTTGGACAGGCCGAAAGCGGACAGGCCGTAGGCCAGGCCATAGGACATCGCCTTGATCTTGCTGCGCATCTCCGCCGTGACATCCGCGGGCTCGACCCCGAAGACCTTGGACCCGACGAACCGGTGCAGGTCCTCCCCGGTCCGGAAGGCCTCGATCAGGCCGTCGTCCCCGGACAGATGCGCCATGACGCGCATCTCGATCTGGCTGTAGTCCGCGGACATGAGCGACTCGAAACCTTGGCCGACCACGAATGCCTCACGGATGCGCCGGCCCTCCTCCGTGCGGATCGGGACGTTCTGAAGATTGGGGTCGGTCGAGGACAGCCGCCCAGTTGCCGCAATCGTCTGGATGTAGGTCGTGTGGATCCGCGCGTCGTCGGCGATCGATTTGAGCAGACCCTCGACCGTCACCCGCAGGCGCGATGTGTCGCGATGGCGCAGCAGGGCTTCGAGGAAGGGATGCTCCGTCTTGGCGAACAGGTCCGTGAGCGCGTCCGCGTCGGTCGTGTAGCCCGTCTTGGTGCGCTTGGTCTTGGGCATCCCCAAGGTCTCGAAGAGCACGACCTGGAGCTGTTTGGGCGATCCGAGGTTGATCTGCTCACCGCCGATGGCGGCATACGCATCCGCTTGCGCCGCAGCCATCTTGCCGGCGAAGTCCGCCTCCAGTGCGGTCAGCCCCTCGACATCGACCGCGATGCCCACGCGCTCCATGTCGGCGAGCACGTCGACCAACGGCAGCTCGATGTCACGCATCAAGGGTTCACCGCCAGTGGCTGCCAATTGCTCTGACAACGCAGCTGAGAGCTCGAGCACGGCCCGTGCCCGCACCATGGCATCGTCGGCCTCGGCATCGTCATCGGTCGCGAAATCCAGCAGCCCTTGAGCACTGGCCGCCGACTCAGCCGACAGTTCACGCCCGAGGTTGCGCAGGACGAGATCACCCAGGTCGTAGGACCGGGAGTCCGGCCGGACCAGATATGCGGCGAGCGCCGTGTCGGAGCTGATGCCGTGGACGGGCCAGCCGCGTGCCGCGAGTGCCTGGAGGGGGCCCTTGGCATCGTGCAGGACTTTGTGCCGGTCAGGATCACTCAACCAACTCCCCAGCGCGGCCTCGGCTTCCGCGTCGAGTCCGACCAAGGGGATGTATGCCGCAGGGCCGGCTTGCGTGGCCAGCGCAAGAGCGCTCGCATCACCACTTCCCCGTCCCCACTGCCCGCGCACGTGGACTCCCACCGTGCTCCCGGCCGGGGCATGGTGCTCCAGCCAGCCGGGGACGTCCTCGCTGCCGAGCACATTGCCGTCGAGGTCGAAGCCGCCCTCGGCCTCGTCCTCCACCGGGTCGAGGTATTCGAAGAGCCGATCCCGCAGGACACGGAACTCCAGCCCGTCGAAGACGGTGTGGATCTGCTCCCGATCCCACCCCTTGCGCTCGAGGTCATCGAGTGCCAGCCCCAGATCGACATCGCGCACCAACTGGTTGAGACGGCGATTGCGCAGGACCCCGTCGAGGTGATCCCGGAGCGACTCCCCCGCCTTGCCCTTGATCTCGTCGACATGGGCGACGATGCCGGTGAGGTCGCCGAACTGGGTGATCCATTTGGCCGCCGTCTTCGGGCCGACCCCGGGCACGCCCGGCAGGTTGTCACTGCTCTCCCCGACCATGGCGGCCAGGTCGCTGTAGCGCTCCGGGGGCACGCCGTACTTCGCCTCCACCGCGGCCGGGGTCATCCGGGTCAGTTCGGAAACACCCCGCACGGGATAGAGCAGCGTGACCTCGTCGCTGACCAGTTGCAGGGCATCCCGGTCGCCGGAGCAGATGAGCACGTCCATCCCGGCCGCACGAGCCTGGGTGGCCAGGGTGGCGATGATGTCGTCGGCCTCGAAGCCGTCGACGTCGACGTGCCGGATGTGCATCGCATCGAGGACCTCCTTGACCAGCGGGATCTGGCCAGCGAACTCCGTCGGGGTGGCCGAGCGCCCGGCCTTGTATTCGGTGTACTGCTCACTCCGGAAGGTCTGGCGCGACTTGTCGAAGGCCACCGCCACGTGGGTCGGCTGCTCGTCCCGGAGAACGTTGATGAGCATCGCCGTGAAGCCGTAGACGCCATTGGTGTGCTGTCCGGTGGTCGTCGAGAAGTTCTCGGCCGGCAACGCGAAGAACGCGCGATAGGCGAGCGAATGACCATCCAGGAGCAGGAGTCGAGGCACGTATGGCAGCCTAGGCGCAGGCGCTGACAACCGCGCCACCGACCATGATCGACCGATCACCAGGACTGACCCATGCCCACACCAGATCCCTCCATGTCCCTGCAGAATTCATCCGGTGAGGAGTTGCTGACCTTCGTGCGCCAGATCGAGGCGCTGAACACGTCGTCGCTCAATCACCGCATGGGCATCGAGATCACCGAGGTGTCGCGGGACCGGATCGTGGGGACGATGCCGGTCGAGGGCAACACCCAGCCCTTCGGTCTGCTGCACGGCGGCGCCTCCGTGGTGCTGGCTGAGACGCTGGGGTCGACCGGGTCAGCGCTGCACGCAGGGCCCGACCGCATCGTCGTCGGTGTCGACATCAATGCCACCCATCACCGGGCGGCGCGTAGCGGTCTGGTCACGGGTGTCGCCACACCGATCTCCCTGGGCAACACCTTGTGCTCCTGGGAGGTTGTCGTCAGCGATGAGGACGGGAAGCGCGTCTGCACCTCACGGATCACCTGTCTGGTCCGTCAGCGTCCCCCGGGGTCCTGAACCGCCCAGCTCAGGCTGACTTGCGGCGCAGGGCAGCAGGGCTGACCGCGCGACGGCGACGCAGAGCCTCGAGCAACTCCGGCTTGGCCTCGGGGTGCAGGCGCCGACGGAGCGCCCCCGTGCTCGTCACCCGTCGCACGATGACCGAGGTGAAACCGAGCCGCGCAAAGAAGCGGTTGGCCTCGCGGCTCTGCGTCGGCACATTGCTCACGATGACCTCGGAGCCGCTGCGCTCGGCTTGGTCGACGACCGCGTCGAGCAGCGCCCGCGCCACCCCATGACGGCGAACCCGACGGTCGACGAAGAGTTGGTCGATCGCGACCTCTTGGTGCAGTGACAGGCCGAAGGGGTTCTCGGAGGTGATGATGAAGCCCACCGCGGCACCGTCGAGTCGCGCCAACCACGCGCGGACATCGGGGCGGGCCAGTCCCTCTCGCAGGCGTCCTTCGGCGGCAGCCCGTGCCGCGGCCTCGGGGCTGGCGCCCTGGTCGACACGCTGGGCCATCCAGAGGGCCGTGAGGTCACGGACGAGGCCATCGGAGCCAAGAGAGTCGCCGACCGACGTGCTCGCGGCGCTGGATGCGCGACCCGTCAGGGCAACCACTTCGACGCTGCTTCGCGCCATGACAACCTCCTGGTTCCTTCCCCTCCACACCGACCATAGGAGAGAACCGTCCGCGACGGAAGACAGATCCGAGGATTCGTCCACGACCTGACTAGAGTGCCCGCGTGACTGGAGGATTCGTCGGGCTCGGCACCGCCATCAATGTGGCCACGGTGGTCGCCGGTTCCCTCATCGGGATGGCCGTGGGCCATCGCCTCCCCGAGCGCACCCGCTCGGTCGTCACCGACTGTCTGGGTCTGGTCACCCTCCTCGTCGCGGGGCTGTCCGCCGTCAGCGTCACGGACTCCTCACTCAAGGCCGCCGTCGGCTCCGGGGCTCCGGTCCTCATCGTCCTCGGCTCCCTGCTCCTCGGCTCGATCATCGGCTCCCTTCTGCGGCTCGGCGATCGTCTCGAGGGCCTCGCCGGTGTCGTCCAGTCATGGGTGGCCCGTCGCTTCCCGTCCGAGGGCGACGACGGGTCAGCTCGCGAGCGCTTCATCGAGGGCTGGCTCACGGCGACGTTGCTCTTCTGCGTGGGGCCGCTGACCATTCTGGGCACCCTGTCGGACGGACTCGGCAAGGGCATCGACCAACTCGTCCTCAAGGCCGTTCTCGACGGCTTCGCCTCGATCGCCTTCGCGTCCACCTTCGGCGTGGGCGTCCTGCTCTCCGCAGTGTCGGTC
>ENA-UOWE01002561-UOWE01002561.1-activated-sludge-metagenome-genome-assembly--contig:-NODE-2561-length-19877-cov-5.103774_pt1 | contig 19877 bp, 14 predicted proteins | sample MGYA00249841_ERZ761562 | MGnify/ENA primary metagenome ERZ761562 (study PRJEB28883, sample SAMN05720200) | activated sludge metagenome | isolation source: Anaerobic digester | place: Japan... | reverse complement strand
GGCCTGTAGGGCGATTTGGCAAATCGCCCCACAACAGGAGAAGTTGGGCTACGGGGATTGGCCAAGCGGCGCGTCTTCGGCAACCGGCCTGTGGCCTGTAGGGCGATTTGGCAAATCGCCCCACAACAGGAGAAGTTGGGCTACGGGATTGGCCAAGCGGCGCGTCTTCGGCAACCGGCCTGTGGCCTGTAGGGCGATTTGGCAAATCGCCCCACAACAGGAGAAGTTGGGCTACGGGATTGGCCAAGCGGCGCGTCTTCGGCAACCGGCCCGTGGCCTGTAGGGCGATTTGGCAAATCGCCCCACAACGCGAGAGAGGGGCGGCCGGGCGGCCACCCCTCTCTCACTGAAGGAGAAATGAAATGGAGAAGCAGAATCGGGCGGTTTAGTTGGGGTAGTGGACGAGCGGCGTCTCCTCGTCGAACTGCTCCTCTTCGGTCGAACCCTTGAGGGCCACAGTCGACGATTCCCCTTGCGAAACCGCTATCTGCACCTCGTCGAAGTAACCCGCGCCGACGAAGCTCTGATGCTTGATGGCGCGGAAGCCGTGCTCGTGCTCCATCTCGAACTCGCGCTGCTGGAAGTGCGAGTAGGCGGCCATGCCCGTCTCGCGGTAGCCCACGGACAGCTCGAACATGCTGGCGTTCAGCGTGTGGAAGCCGGCCAGGGTCACGAACTGGAAGGCATAGCCCATCTTGCCCAGTTCCTTCTGGAAATTGGCGATCTCCGACTCGCTCAGGTTGCGTCGCCAGTTGAACGACGGTGAGCAGTTGTAGGCCAGCAGCTTGCCGGGGAACTTGGCGTGGATGGCATCGGCGAACTGGCGCGCTTCCGCCATGTCCGGGTGCGAGGTCTCGCACCAGATGACGTCGGCGTAGGGGGCGTAGGCCAGGCCGCGGCTGATGGCGCACTCGATGCCGCCGTGGATGCGGTGGAAGCCCTCGACGGTGCGCTCGCCGTAGATGAACGGCACGTCGTTGGGGTCGATGTCGGTCGTCAACAGTTGCGCGCCGTTGGCGTCGGTGCGGGCGATGAGGACGGTGGGCACGCCCATGACGTCGGCCGCCAGCCGCGCCGCCACCAGCTTCTGAATGAACTCGCGCGTCGGCACGAGCACCTTGCCGCCCATGTGGCCGCACTTCTTGGCCGAGGAGAGCTGGTCCTCGAAGTGGACGCCGGCCGCGCCAGCCTCAATCATCGCCTTCATCAGCTCAAAGGCATTGAGCGAACCGCCGAAGCCCGACTCGGCATCGGCGACGATGGGCGCGAACCAGTACATGCCCTCTTCCTCGTTCATGTGGCTGATCTGGTCGGCGCGCATCAGGGCGTTGTTGATGCGCTTGACCATGTTGGGCACGCTGTCGGCCGGGTAGAGGCTCTGGTCGGGGTAGGTCTGGGCGGCGGTGTTGTTGTCGCCCGCCACCTGCCAGCCGCTCAGGTAAATGGCCTTCAGGCCAGCCTGCACCTGCTGCACGGCCTGGTTGCCGGTGATGGCCCCCAGCGCGGGCACAAACGGCTCCTGCTGCATCAACCGCCACAGTCGCTCCGCGCCCATGCGCGCCAGCGTGTACTCGATCTGCACCGAACCGCGCAGACGGATGACGTCCTCGGCCGAGTAGGGCCGGGTGATTCCCTGCCAGCGCTTGTTCAATTCCCAATCATCCTTCAGCTTAGCCACGTTATACGGTTTGAACATCCTCTTGTCTCCATTTCTTTCTGTTTGTAGGGCGGGTTGGCAACCCGCCTCTGTTCGTAAAGCGGGTTGGCAACCCGCCTCTGTTCGTAGGGCGGGTTGGCAACCCGCCTCTGTTCGTAGGGCGGGTTGGCAACCCGCCCTACAAGCCTAGTTCAGGTACTCGTAAGCCTTCAGCGTCAGGAAATCAGTGAACTGGTCGGCGACGCTGATCTCATCGAACAGGCGCGCGGCCAGTTCGTAATGGTTGTTGACGAAGTCCGCCTCGCCCACCCTGGCCCGCAGCTCGGCCAGCACCTCGGCGGTCAGGCCGCGGAAGAGGTCGCGGGTGATGGCGCGGCCGTCATCCAGCCGGGCGTTGGGGTTGTGGAGCCACTGCCAGATCTGCGAACGCGAGATCTCGGCCGTGGCCGCGTCCTCCATCAGGTTATAGATGGGCACGCAGCCGTTGCCGCTGAGCCAGGCGGCCATGTACTGGATGCCGACGTCGATGTTGGTGCGCAGGCCGGCGGCGGTGATCGTTCCGGTGGGGATGGCCAGCAGGTCGGCCGCGGTCACATGGACGTCCTCGCGCTTGCGGAAAATCTGGTTGGGCGTCGGCATGTAGCGGTCGAAGATGTCGCGGGCGATGGGCACCAGGCCGGGGTGGGCCACCCACGTGCCGTCGTGGCCGTCGCGGGCCTCGCGCTCCTTGTCGGCGCGCACCTTGGCCAGGGCCGCCTCGTTGGCCTCCGGGTCGTTCTTGATCGGGATTTGCGCCGCCATGCCGCCCATGGCGTGGATGTTACGGCGGTGGCAGGTCTTGATGACCAGTTGCGAGTAGGCGCGCATAAAGGGCACGGTCATGGTGACCTGAGCGCGGTCGGGCAGGAAGAACGCCGGGTGCTTCTGGAACTTCCGAATGGCGCTGAAGATGTAATCCCACCGGCCACAATTCAGGCCGGCCGAGTGCTCCCGCAACTCCCAGAGGATTTCGTCCATTTCGAAGGTGGCCAGGATGTTCTCGATCAGCACCGTGGCGCGGATCGTCCCCTGCGGCACGCCCAGGCGCTCCTGAGCCAGCACGAAGACATCGTTCCACAGCCGCGCCTCCACGTGGCTCTCCAGCTTGGGCAGGTAGAAGTAGGGGCCAGTGCCGCGGGCCAGCAGGTTGTGGACGTTGTGGAAGAAGTAGAGGCCGAAGTCGAACAGCGCGCCGGACAGCGGTTCGCCGTCCAGCAGGACGTGCTTCTCGCTCAGGTGCCAGCCGCGCGGCCGGACGAGCAGCACGGCCGTCTTCTCATTGAGGGCGTAGGCCTTGCCCTCCGGGCTGGTGAAGCTGATGACGCGATTGACGGCGTCGCGCAGGTTGAGCTGGCCCTCGATGGTCGCCGCCCAGGTGGGCGCGTGCGAATCCTCGAAGTCGGCCATATAGACGCTGGCCCCGGAGTTGAGCGCGTTGATGATCATCTTGCGGTCAACCGGGCCGGTGATTTCCACGCGGCGGTCTTGCAGGTCGGCGGGGATGGGGGCGACCGTCCACTCGGCGGCGCGGATGCCGGCCGTCTCTGGCAGGAAGTCGGGCATGACGCCGGCGTCAATGCGCTGTTGGCGCTCGACGCGCCGGGCCAATAGCTCCAGCCGCCGCCCGTTGAAGGCGCGCTGCAACTCAGCGACGAAGGCCAGCGCCTCGGGCGTCAGAATGCTGGCGAACTCCGCTGAGACCTCACCCTGGATAAGAAGGTTGTCTGCTTTCACCATGCTGATCCTCTCCTTGACTCAGGATAAACTTCACTGCCAGCGAAAATTCGCTAATGTTTTGGGCAGTATAAGGGCATGAACCGCTCTTTGTCAAGAAAAAACACCCTCTTTCTTGGCAATTAGCGAAAATTCGCTAGAATGACTCCCAGATGATGCGCGCCGTTACTAACGCACTGCGTCATTATAACGCAGAGTGTCATGAGTTGTAAAGTGATGAATGTCATGTTGGCCAACCGCCGGCCGCCGACCGCCGACCACGACTTCACCGCCCACTATTTACTGTTTACTGTTCACTACCTACTGACCCACTGACCACTGACCCACCATGTCCCTAGACCTCATCAACATCATTTTCGGCATGAAAGTGCGCCAGGCGCGGCTGGAGGCGGGGCTAACCCTGACCGACCTGGCCCGCCAGGCAGAGATGTCGCCGTCTTACCTGACCGAGATCGAGAAAGGCCGCAAGTACCCCCGCGCCGACAAGATCGTCAAGATGGCCGACGCATTGGGCAAGGCTTACGACGACCTGGTGTCGATTCGCCTCGCGCCGTCGCTGCAACAGCTGGAAACAACGCTGTCCTCCGCGACGATGCAGCGCTTCCCGTTTGAGGAGTTTGGCCTGGAACCGGCCGATGTGCTGGGCCTGATTACCCGCGAGCCGGAACGGGCCAGCGCTCTGCTCCACGCCGTCGTCGAGATCGCCCGGCGCTATGACCTACGCGAAGAGGAATTTCTGCGCGCCGCCCTGCGCTCCTATCAGGAGATGCACGAGAACTACTTCCCCGACCTGGAGGAGGCCGCCCTGCGCTTCAGCGCCGAGTTCGGCCCACGCTACGGCTTCGGCGAGACGACCCTACCGACGCTCGACACGCTGACCACGCTCTTGCGGCAGGAGTATGACTACAGCATCGACGACCGCGCCCTGGCCAACACCGAGGAACTGCGCGCCTTTCGCTCGCTGCTGCTGCCCGGCCGCCGGCCGCAGCTCTTCATCAACAGCCGCCTCTATGCCCGGCAGGTCAAGTTCATCTTGGCCCGCGAGATCGGCTATCGCTACCTTTCTCTGAAGGAGCGCTCGCTGATCTCCACCCCCGACCGGATCGATTCCTTCCAGCAACTGCTCAACGACGCCCGCGCCGCCTACTTCGGCGGGGCACTGCTGATGCCTCGCGTCCGGGTGCTGGCCGACCTGCAAGCTTTCTTCGCCCTGCCCACCTGGGAGCCGGCGCGCTTCTCGGCCATGCTGACCACCTACGAAGTCACGCCGGAGATGCTGCTCTACCGCTTCAGCGAGTTGATCCCGGAGTTCTTTGGCATCAAGCTGCACTTCCTGCGCTTCCACCACACCACGGGCACGGACGAGTACCATCTGGTGCGCCACCTGAACATGAACCAGCTCCTTGTGCCCAGCGGTATCGGCCTGTTGGAGCACCATTGCCGGCGCTGGCTGTCCATTCGCCTGCTGCCGGACACCCCGGGCGCGGCGGTCGACCCGCTGCCAGTGGGCATCCAGCTATCCGAGTTCCTGTCTACGCAGGAGCAATTTCTGTGCCTGGGCTTTGGCCGGCGCATGGTTCTCGCGCCCCAGGTGGCCAGCAGCGTCATCATCGGCTTCCGGGTGGACGCGGACCTGCGCGCGACCATCCGCTTCCTCGACGACCCCAACATTCCCCGCGACATCATCCACGAGACCTGCGAGCGCTGCCCGCTGACGCCGGAGCAATGCGCCGTCCGCGCCGCGCCGCCAACCCTGCTGGAGGCCCGCCGCGAGCAATTGGTGCGCAAGTTGGCCCTCAGTCAACTTCAGGCGCGCTATGGCACGGGCGATTAGCAATTGTCGGGCACAGGGCCATACCTTCCGGCCAGCGCCTCAGAAAGCGCGGGCACTGAGGTGTGGATAACTCGCACAAAGCTGTGGAAAACAGATCGGCCACTGGGGAAATCTGGACGCGCGTCCGCCGGGCGTGGCGGCGCGCGCTCATCTTTATATGGGCATCCGGCCGGCCGAAATGGCTATATATAGGGGTGCAGTGGTCTGAGATGCCCCCGGACATGGGCAGACTCAGCAACTGCTAGGACAAACGTTCGCCCCGGGCTTACCAACAGTCCATCCACCGCCCCGCCGCCCCGCCCCGCCACATAAGGCCTACGTGCCCGGCATTTGCGGCCACCACCCCCTATATATGGGCAGGCGTGGCAGTTATCCACGTTTCCCCAGCCCCTACTACGACTACTAAATAAGAAGATAGAAAATGTGATTCTATGGGAATTGTTTTCTTCGGCACCACGCTAGGCGCTATGGGGCCACAACCGGCAGGACAGCCAGATCGATTTCCACCTGCACCGCCGAAGCGCGGATCCAGCCCTGTTGATCGCCGGGCAGCCAGATGCGCACCCATTCGCTATCGGCCGTCCGCCCAATGAGGACGACGCTCTGGCCGGGCACGACGCGCAGGATGGGCGCGTTCGCGTCCGACGGCGTGGCATAGACGTAGACCACGGGTAGTCCGGTAGGCGGCGGGTTGCCGGTTGTCTGCGGGGGCGTCGTGGTCGTGGCCGCGGCCGTGGGCGGAGGCTGGGTTGGCGCGGTCGTGGCCGTCGGCGCGACGGTCGGCGCGGGGGTTGGCGTGGCCGGCCGTGTCGCGGTCGCCCGTGCGGTTGGTTGGGCCGTGGCACGCTCAGTCGGCGCAGTTGTGGCCGTAGCCGTGGCTCCGGGCGCTGGCGTGGCTGTGTCGAGGTTGGGGGCCGTGCCCTTGCCGCCGCCCGTGGGTGTCGCCCCCGGCGTAGCCGTGGCTGGACTGGGGGCTGTGCCCTTGCCTCCGGTCGTCGCTTCGGCCGTGGCTGTCGCCGGCATCGGCCCTGTGGCCGTGGGCGGGGCGCTGGTGGCTGTCGCCGTCGCCGCGGCGCTGCTGGGGCTGCTCATCTGCCAGCCGACGACCTGCGGCGGGGCGATACCCTCGATGACGGGCACGGCCTCCAGGGCCATGTCTACCCGGAGAATCTCCGCGGCGATCCAGCCCTCGCGCCCGTTCTCCAGACGCACCAGCAGCCAACGCGCGTCGTCAGAGCGGCCGCGAATGCCCAGCGTCTGCCCTTCGACGACGCTATCGACCGGCTCATAGAGGAAGCCGGGGCCGGCGTAGACGCGGTAGAACGCCGACAGTTCCGGCGGCGGCGCGTCGAGGAAGGGGGTGATGATGGGCAGGTCATGGATGCTGGCTGAGGGCAGGAAGGGGCTGTCGGCGCGCGCCCAGCCGGCCGGGCCGCCGGGCAGGCTGACGTGCACCCAGGTGGCGGCGTCGTTGCGGCCGTCGAGGGTCAGCACATCGCCCGGCTGGCCTGTGCCCACGCGCTGGTAGAGCGCGTCCGGCCCAGCGTAGACGGGGATGGAGTCGTTGGTCACAAAGGCGGTGATGCCCAGCAGGGCCACGTCGGCCACGGGCAGCGCGGCGATGTTGACGCCGGGTTGCAAGTAGCGGGCGTTGACCCAGCCACGATAGCCGTTGTATAGCTCTACCTGCGCCCAGGTGGCGGCGCGGTTGCGGCCGACGAGCTTGACCTGCTCGCCGTCCACCAGGTAGGCCACAGCCGTGTAGCTGACGTGCGGCCCGGTGCGCAGGTTGAGCGAACTGACGTCGACGCGGGCCTCGAAGGTGACCGGCGCGGGGACAGCCGTTGGCTGGGCCGCCTGCGCCTGGATGCGGCGCAGGCCCAGCGACAGGCCGGCGACCGCCACAGCGATCAGCAGGGCGACAAAGAGCGGCAAGCGAGAGCGAGAGAGGGTGTTGTTGTTCATGGCCAATACGACTCTTTAGGTTGCTGGGGCTTATCGGTACTGCCAAACCCTCTACTGGTGCAGTATAGGAGCGGCGACGCTTGCCGAAAAGGTACGGCGGCCAATATGATCACATTTTTCACAGGCGCGCCGCATTCATGGGCGTGGGCTTTTCATTCGTCGATACGAGCGCCTCGACCTGACCGGTGGCGACCCGGCGGCTCATTTCTGCGGGAGAGACTTCGGCCGCGCACCTGTCAGGTCTCCGGGCCACCAGCGACCACTAAATAGCCGTGCCCATGTCCGCGTCCGTTCGTAAAACGTCCGCCCCAGGGCTATAATATCCGGCGGTTCTTGCGGGAAAGATTACTATGGATTGGATCGCCGAGGCCCGTAGCGGCAACCCACGAGCCATCGCCCGGCTCATCACCCAGGTCGAACGTGGAGCCGCCGAGGCGCAGACGATTGTGCGCGCCCTCTACGCGGCCACCGGCCGCGCCCACATCGTCGGCGTTACCGGCCCGCCTGGCTCCGGCAAGAGCAGCCTGGTCAATGAGTTGGCTAAGGCTTTCCGGCCGCGCGGCCGGCGCGTCGGCATCGTCGCCGTGGACCCTAGCAGCCCGTTCACCGGTGGGGCGCTGCTGGGCGACCGCGTGCGCATGCGCGATCTGTCCGGCGACGAGGGCATCTTCGTCCGCAGCATGGCCTCGCGCGGCAGCCTGGGCGGGTTGGCGCGGGGCGTCGCCGCGGCGGTCAAGGTTCTCGACGCCTCTGGCTACGATTTCATTCTCATCGAGACCGTCGGCGCGGGCCAGGCCGAGGTCGATATTGCCGGCGCGGCCCACACCGTTGTCGTGCTGGAAGCGCCGGGCGCCGGCGACGACGTGCAATCGATCAAGGCCGGCATCCTGGAGATTGCCGATATCCTGGTGGTCAACAAGGCCGACCTCTTGGGCGCGAATCGGACGATCCGGTCGCTGGAGATGATGCTGCCCCTGGGGCCAGGCGCGGCCGACGACAGCAGCCATCACGCCCTCAGCGACGGCCACGACGGCCACGACAGCCACGGCAGCCTGCCCGCCCGTTGGGCCGTGCCCGTGTTGCCCACCATTGCCACGACCGGCCAGGGCGTGGCCGAGTTGGCGGCGACCATCGTCCAGCACGGCGATTATCTGCGCGCGTCTGGCGGCTGGGCGGCGCGCGAACAGGCGCGCAGCCGCGACGAGATCGAGCATTTGCTGAGTGACCGTTTCATTGACCGGCTGGCGGCGGCCGTGCCGGCCGAAGAGCGCGCCGCCCTCATTGCCGCCGTGGCCGAGCGCCGCCTTGACCCCTATACGGCGGCCGACCGCCTTTTTGCCGGCGCGGCTGCGGCCCTCGGCGACACGACTTCATTGTCCGGCTCGGCCGGCGTCTAGCACACTGGAGTATTTATGTACGGCGACATCAAACTCTATGCCGGCTCCGCCTGTCCCGAACTGGCGCAGCGCGTGGCCAGCTACATCGGCATCCGCCTTAGCCGTTGGGACATCACCACATTTGCCAACGAGAACATCTTCATCCGGCTCAACAGCAGCGTTCGCGGCCAGGATGTCTACCTGATCCAGACCCACAGCAAGCCCATCCATAGCAACATCATGGAGATGCTGATCGCCATCGACTGCTTCAAGCGCGACTCGGCCGGGCGGGTGACGGTGGTCATCCCCTACATGAGCTACTCGCAGAGCGACAAGAAAGACCAGCCGCGCGTGCCCATCACTGCCCGCCTGTTGGCCGACATGATCGAAATCGCCGGGGCCGATCGCTGGGTGACTATTGACCTGCACGCCGGGCAGATTCAGGGCTTCTACAAGATTCCCGGCGACTCGCTGACCGCGCTGCACATCATCTGCAAGCACATTCGCGCCAAGAACCTCAACGGCACGGTCGTCACCACTGACCTGGGCTTCGCCAAGGGCGGGCGCAACTACGCCGAAGCGCTGGGCTTCCCGCTGGCTTTCGTCGAGAAGCGGCGCGTGGGGGCGGCCGGCACGCGCGAGGCCCTGACGCTCATCGGCAGCGTGGCGGGCCGCGACGTTCTCATCGTTGACGACCTGGTCGACACGGCCGGCTCCGTCCAGCAGGCCGTTGAGATCGTCCGCGCCCACGGCGCGGGCGACGTCTACCTGGCCTTCACCCATGCCGTTCTGTCTCCGCCGGCCATTGAGCGGCTGGGCAGCCTGGGCCTTAAGGAGATCATTACCACCGACACCCTGCCCGTTGCCCCAAATGACCGGCTGCCCAACATGACTGTTCTGACCGTGGCCGAGCTGCTGGGTGAGGTGATTATCCGCTCGCATGAGGGGCGCAGTGTTGGCGAACTGTTCAACGAGTAAGCCGGCTGGTGGTTGTGCTTCGCGGCGGCTTGGCCGGTCGCCCGGCGCGCCCGCACAGACGGGCCATCCTTCCCTCAGGCAAGACGCGGGTTAAGAAAGCTGCCTTGCCCTTGCGTCGTTCACTATAATAGGTCTTGCCATGTTCAAGAAAATCGTTTCCAGCATCGTCGGCGATGCCAACAAGAAGATCATCAATAGCCTGAAGCCCAGCGTGGCGGCTATCAACGCGCTGGAGCCGCAATTGACGCCGCTGTCCGCTGACGCCCTGCGCGAGCGCTCGCTGGCGCTCAAGGATCGGGTGGCCGGCGGGGCGGAGCTAGATGACGTCCTCAACGAGGCCTTTGCCCTTGTGCGCGAGGCGTCGCGGCGGGCCATCGGGTTGCGTCCCTATGACGTGCAACTGATGGGCGGCATGTTGCTCCACCAGGGTGAGGTTGTCGAGATGCGCACCGGCGAGGGTAAGACGCTGGTCGCTACGCTGCCACTGTATCTCAATGCCCTGACCGGCAACGGCGTCCATCTGGTCACAGTCAACGAATACCTGGCCCGGCGCGACGGCGGCTGGATGGGCAAGATTTTCCACGCTCTCGGCCTGTCTGTCGGCGTCATCGGCCCGTTGCAGTTCTCGGCCCTGTTCGACCCGGAGTACGTCAACCCCGGCGCTGAGTTGGAAGATGAGCGGCTCGTCCACTGGCGGCCGTGCAACCGCGAGCAAGCCTATCAGGCCGATATCACCTACGGCATCAGCTCTGAGTTCGGCTTCGACTATCTGCGCGACAACATGGCCGTGCGCCAGGACCAACTCGTCCAGCGCGGCCTGAACTACGCCATCATCGACGAGGTGGACAACATCCTCATTGACGAGGCGCGCACGCCGCTGATCATCTCCGGGCCGGCGGCGCGCAGCAGCAAGGACTACTCCCGCTTTGCCGAGTACGTCCGCCGCCTGCGCCCCAACACGGCCGACGAAGATGAAGACCCCAACGGCCACTACGACATCGACGAGAAGAGCCGCAGCATCAGCCTGACGGAAATCGGCCTGAGCGAAATCGAAAAGCGCATCGAGGAGATGGACCCCGACGCCGGCGACAGCCTCTATGACCCGCGTTTCTACCATCTGACCTACTATCTCGACAATGCCCTGCGCGCCCAGTATCTCTATAAGCGCGACGTGGACTATGTCGTCCAGGGAGATGAGGTCATCATCGTCGATGACTTCACCGGCCGCCTCATGCCCGGCCGGCGCTACTCCGACGGTTTGCACGAAGCCATCGAGGCCAAGGAGGGCGTCGATGTGCAGCGCGAGACGGTGACGGTGGCGACCATCACGCTGCAAAACTACTTCCGCCTCTACGACAAGCTGGCCGGCATGACCGGTACGGCCCTGACCGACGCCGAGGAATTCGAGGAGATCTACGAGCTGGGCGTCACGCCGCTGCCGACCAACGTCGAGTACATCATCGAGACGGGCCAGATGGGGTTGGAGACGCGCCGCGAGAAGGTCGATGGCGCGGAGGCTGTGGTCTACGTCAAGCCGCAGACGGGCGAGCCGGTCTACTATAAGCGCGTGGACTCGGCCGACCAGGTCTACGGCACGAGCGAGGCCAAAGACCAGGCCATCATCAACGAGATCAAGCGCGTCCACCAGACGGGCCGGCCCATTCTGGTCGGCACAACCTCGGTCGAGCACTCGGAGACGATTGCCAAGCTGCTGACCCGCGCGGGCATCCGCCACAACGTCCTCAACGCCAAGATGCACCAGTCCGAGGCGCTCGTCGTGGCCCAGGCCGGCCGGCGGCAGGCCGTGACTATTTCTACCAATATGGCCGGCCGCGGCACCGACATCCTCCTGGGCGGCAACGCCGAGGGGTTGGCCGCCGAAGCGTTGGAAAGCGAGATGTTCGACCGGCCGATGCTGGCCCAGCTGGCGCTCAAGCTCGTGAGCGAAGGGCAAGAGGCCGCCCGCGACATCGCCCGCAAGAGCAACCGGCTGACCGAAGACCTTGTCGATGCTCTGCTGGAGACCCGCGACCGCTTCGACGCCGCCATGACTGAGATCGAGCAAGTGCAGGTCATGGGCTACCTGGCCCGTGTGCTGCAAGAGCCGTATAGCATCGACTACAACGACCTGGTGACGACGCTGCGCCTGGTGCGCACTGGCGAACTGGCCCAGGCGCGAGCCTTTGTAGAGAGCCTGGACCAGGACGTGGCTTTGGTCGATGAGATTTTGCGCCGTCAGACAGAACTCATCCGCTGGCAGAACATCCACGCTGACGAAAAGCTGGCCGCGCAATTCCTGGCCGAACAGGTCTTTGAGCGCCACTACAACGCCCGCGCCGCGCTCATCCGCGCCGTGTTGGGCGACCGGCCCGACGAAGCCCGGCGGCTGGTGGAGACCATCCCTGGCCTCGGCCCACAGCACATCAGCCGCATTGAGGAGTTGCGCGCCCAGGCCCGCCGCGATAAGGAAGACATCTGGCGGTTGGGCGGTCTGCACGTTGTCGGTTCCGAGCGGCACGAGTCGCGGCGCATCGACAACCAGTTGCGCGGCCGCGCCGCCCGCCAGGGCGACCCCGGTTCATCGCGCTTCTTCCTCTCGCTGGAAGACGACCTGATGCGGCGCTTCGGCGGCGAACGGCTGAAGGGCTTCATGTCCCGCACCAACATTCCGGAGGACATGCCTATCGAGAGCGGTCTGCTGGACAAGATCATCGAAAGCTCGCAGGAGCGCGTCGAGGGCTACAACTTCGACATGCGCAAGAACGTCGTCGAGTACGACGACGTGATGAGCAAGCAGCGCCAGGCCATCTACGGTGAGCGCCGCGCCATCCTCATGGGCGGTGACGTCGACCTGGATGCCAAGGTGGATGCTGCCTTCGATGACGCCATCGCCGCCCTGGTAGAGAACTACATCGACGCCTACCCCAGCTACATCCGCGGCGAAGTGGAGCGCGTCGTCAACGACTTCACCACCGACGCCACCAACACGGTCAACGTGGCCGCCGTTTTGCGCCGGCTGGGGCCGATGCTGCCCCTGCTGGCCGATCTGGAGCGCGACGAGTTGGAGCGCCTGTCGCCCGACCGGCTGACCTCACGGCTGGCCTCATTGGCCCACGAGCAGGAGCGCCAGGGCACGAACCTATTGCAGTTGCTACAGGCGATGGGCCGCTTCCTGCCGCTGGTGCCGCCCGTGCCCAATCTGGGCGCGCTGGCGACGCACAAGGGTGGCCAGGTGCAGACCCGCGACCGCCTGCGCGCCGGCTTCATCGCCCAGGTGCAGATGCTCTACAACGAGTTCCTGGCCGAGACGATTGACCAGGCCGACCGCGAGCCGATCTGGGCCGAGGCGGAGAGCGAGCTAAACCGCGCTTTCAGCCAGTTCAGCCTCGACGGCCTGTCGGTCAAGAACATGGAGGAGCGCCAGCGCCACTTCCGCGCCGAGGTAGACCGCGTTCTGAGCGATTTGCTGGTGCAGAGTTTGCAGGAACTGAATGGTGAGCAGCTGGCTACGGCGCTGGAGCAGTACATCGATCAGCAGCAGGCCAAGTGGCGGCAGCTCATCGGCAACGAGGAGTACCAGAACTACGAGCGGCTGCTGCTGCTGTCGGCCATCGACCGCGAGTGGCGCGACTATCTGACGGCCATGGATGACCTGCGGCGCGAGATCGGCTTGCAGGCCTTCGGCCAGCGCGATCCCAAGATCGAATACAAGAAGCGCTCGTTTGAGATGTTCGGCGACATGCGCAAGAACATCGACCGCGACATTGCCGACCGCTTCTTCCGCGGGATTGCCGATCACCAGATTTTCATCCAGCAACAGCAGCAGGAAGTGGCCTACAAGGTGCAGTCGCAGGACGCCGGCTACCAGACCGTCAAGCGCGAGAAGGGCAAGGGCACCGAAGTGCGCAAGGACAGCCCGGACGTGGGCCGCAACGACCCCTGCCCGTGTGGCAGCGGCCGGAAGTACAAGAACTGCCACGGCCGGCCGGGCGCGGCCATGCTGGCCGGCGGCGGTGGCAACGGCCAGACCATCGCCCAGCCCGCGGCCAAGGCGAAGCCGCAGCCGCAGAAGAAGAAGGCGCGGCGGTAAGTTTTAGAAACCGAGTTCCTTCTGAGGAACTCGGTTTCTATGATGCAGGCGGAGGATGGATGGAGCGAGTTGCCAAACTTCACATTGAAAAACTCCCGGAGGGTGTGTACCTGGCTACATCGGACGACATTCCAGGTTTGGTAGCTCAGGGGCGGACGATTAAGGATACCACTCCTGTTATTACTTCAGTGCCAGAGATAGTGCCAAGAACTCACTATACTTTTGCCCTGCTACTTCCACAGCCGCCCTTTCCTCTTCACTTAGTACCCGGAAGAGATTGAGTTCGATGACGAGCGATGTTTTCGCAAGCGTCCGCCGCCACGTCCCCACAATCCGCCCATCCATGACGATCACGTTCTGTAAGGCATTGCCCATTGTTGCCAGCCGCGCGCCATCCTCGGCGCTGACGATGGCGCGGCGATCCTTATAGCCGATGGTGTACTCGTCATAGATTGACAGCAGATAGACGGTCGGCGACGGGGAGCGCGGCGGCAGAGGATCATCGGCGAACCAGTAGGTCTGCCCATCGACCGTCTCGCTGTCCAGCTCGCCGGCGACCGCGTCCAGCCCCTGCCGCGCCTCGGTCAGCGTCAGCCCCGACCAGTTGGCGAAGTCGGCCGGCGTGGCCGGGCCGTGGCTCAGGAAGAAGCGTCGCGCCACTGCCACCAGCGCCTCGTTGCGCGCCAACGCCCGCCCGCCCGGCGCGCGCTCGTCCAGAAGCATGTAGGTGAATTGCTTGCCGCGCCGCGGGCCGCTGACGATCAGCCCCTCCAACTCGGCGTGCATGACGATGTAGGCCAGGCGTTGCCCGGCGCGATCCGTCCCGCCGGCGGCGATGCCGGCCTCGTCGAGGGCGCTCTTCAGCTCGTCGCGGGTCAGCGCCCGGCCGTCCAGGGCGCGGGCGATGACCTCGGCGCTGCGGCTCAGCATGGTCGCGTCAAGGCCCAGTTGCCGGTACATGCTGCCGTTGGCCTGGTGGACGCGCGGCGCGGTCAGCGCCAGCAGCGGCCGGATGTCGTCGGGGGCGACGAAGTGCCACGTCGGCCGCAGCACATGAGTGCGCAGGATCAGCCCCTCATTGAAGGCCTGTTCGATGGCCGCGTCCGTCGTCGGCGGCAGCCGTTGGCCCAGCGCCCACTTGGCGGTGGCGTAGTCCTGCGCCTGGACGGCCACCAGCCAGGCGACGACCTCGGCCGCTGTCGTGAACGTCGTTTCTGTCAGGCGCTGGTTGGCCAGCCGGGCGTGGGCAATGTCATCTTGATTCATTGAGGGATTGTCTTTGCAGGAAGAACCTCACGCAAAGGACGCGAAGGAAGCAATCTCATTTTTCTTTGCGTCTTGGCTTCCTTTGCGGCTTTGCGTGAGGTTCTTATTTCATTTCCATCCAATCTAATGCTGACAGTTGGGGCAGTAGTGGGTGCTGCGCCCGCCCAGGACAATGCGCTCAATTGGCCCGCCGCAAACGTAGCACGATTGCCCCGTGCGGCGAAAGACGGCCACGGCATTCTGCATGTCGCCCTTCTGGCCATCGGGCTTGACGTAGGTGCTGATGCTGGCCCCCTCGCGGGCGATACCCAGGGCCAGCACCTTGCGGATGGCAGCGTGCAGGGCGGCGACCTCGTCGGGCGTCAGGGTGTGGCTGTGGCGGGTGGGCAACAGGCCGGCGTCGAACAGCGCTTCGTCGGCATAGATGTTGCCGATGCCGGCGATGAAGGTCTGGTCAAGCAGCAGCGGCTTGAGCACGCGCCGCCGCCGGGCCAGCGCCGCCGCCAGCGCCTCGGCCGAGAAGTCGTCGGCCAGCGGCTCCGGGCCGAGCGGGCCAAGCACGCCGTCGGGGTCGCGCAGCAGGTAGACGCGGCCGAACTTGCGCGGGTCGCGGAAGCGCAACTCGCCGCCGTCGTCCAGCAGGAAGACCGTGTGGGCATAGGGGTCAGGCGGCGCGTCGCCGGGCACGACCGACAGGTGGCCGCTCATCTTCAGGTGGATGACCAGCGTCTCGTCGTCGCTCAGCGTGAAGACGAGATACTTGCCGCGGCGATCGATGGCCTCGATGCGCCGGCCGGCGATGCGCGCCGCCAGCTCGTCGGGCGCGGGTTGGGCGATGTGGCGCGGCCAGTCGTTGCGCAGATCAATGATGGTGCGGCCCAGCAGCGGCCGCCGCAGCGCGCGAACAAAGGTTTCAACTTCGGGCAACTCGGGCATGGGCCGATTATAGCCGAGAACGAAGAGGCTCACGCAAAGGACGCGAAGAGGGCAAAGGACGCAAAGAAGAACTTTTATCTCCTTTGCGCCTTCGCGTGAGCGTTTTATTCTTCGTCGCCGCGCTGATGGTTGTCGATGAGGTCGAAGAGGTCAACGGTGCGTTCGGTGTCTTCCCATTGTCCTTCGATGATGCAGGGGCGGCGCAGGCGGGCGATGAACAGGTCGGAACCGAGGTACATTTCACCGACCTCGCGTCCGTGGGTGTGATCGTTGCGCTGCAAGAGTTCGTTTAGCGCCTCGCGAATCCGCAGCGTCGGCTTCGAAGGCAGTTCGTCTGTCATTGTTGTCCCTCGGCCTCTTCCCATACTTTCACCACACCCTGTCCTGCATTGTAGTCCTGCGCCTGGCGCGTGCCGTGAAAATGGCGTATAAATTCGCGTCGGCAGAGTGGGCGCGGGTCGCGATATGAGTCGCGCATAAGCACGGGCCGGCGCGGCTAACCATGACACCCGCATGACCCTGACATGACTTCCGGCACATCCTATCATCACCCCGGAATGCTATTCTAGTGACAGTTGATCCACGTTCGACAGTTCAGATGCAAAGAGGTAGTTGTCATGTCCACCCGCTCCCATCGCATTCGCGAAAACCGTAATCCTATGCTCGGCGGTCTGCTGCTCACCTTGGGCGGCATTCTGGCCCTGATCGCTCAATTCGTACCCGATCGTTGGGGCTTCAGCTTTGGCGTAGTGGTCCTGCTGGGCCTGGGCGCGGCCTTTATCATCGTCGGCATCCTGACCCGCGCACCGGGCTGGTTCATCCCCGGCGGCATCCTGACCGGTATCGGCGCGGGTGTCGCCCTGACGGACGGCCCGCTGGCGCGCCTGCTGCCCGCCAACGTGCTGCCCGGCGACGACGGCGGCCTGTTCATGCTCGCCTTCGCCGGCGGCTGGTTCCTGATCACCCTCCTGACGGCGCTCTTCACCGACAGGACGCAGTGGTGGCCGATCATCCCCGGAACCATCATGGCCCTCATCGGCCTGGCCGCGGGCTTCGGCAGCATCTTCGCCACGACGCTGACCCTGCTGGGCAAGCTTTGGCCCATCGCCCTTATCCTCGTTGGCCTCTACGTCCTCTTCGCCGGCCGGCGCTCGAGCCACCACGACGCTGACGAAGCCGAGAAGTTCGTCGAAAAGGCCTGAACCCGGTAGGCGCGTCACTCTTTCCGAAGGGTGACGCGCCTTTTTCTCTCAACGCCAATCCGCAAGACTCGACACATCGTCCTCGGAGGCCCTCATGAACACCCCCATCGTCACCGCCAGGAACCTGCGCAAGACCTTCGGCGACTTTGAAGCGGTCAAAGGTATCTCGTTCAGCGTCCTGCGTGGCGAGATCTTCAGCCTGCTCGGCCCCAACGGCGCGGGCAAGACGACGACCATCAACATGCTCAGCTGCCTGCTGGAGCCGACGGCGGGCACGGCCGAGATCGCCGGCCATGCCATTCCCGGCGACACGCTCGGCGTCCGCCGCGCCATCGGCGTCGTGCCGCAGGAGATCGCCCTCTACGACGCGCTGACCGCCCGGCAGAACCTGGAGTTCTGGGGCCGCCTCTATGACATGCGCGGCCAGGCCCTGGCCCGGCGCGTGGACGAAGTGCTGGAGCAAGTTGGCCTGCTCGACCGCGCCCAGGACAAGGTCAAGACCTTTTCCGGTGGCATGAAGCGGCGCATCAACATCGCCGCCGGGCTGCTCCACAAGCCGCAACTGTTGTTCATGGACGAGCCGACCGTCGGCATCGACCCGCAGAGCCGCCGGCGCATCCTCGACATGGTCAAGGAGTTGCGCGATGGCGGCATGACAGTGCTCTACACGACCCATTACATGGAGGAGGCCGAGGAGCTGTCCGACCGCGTGGGCATCATCGACCAGGGCCAGCTCATCGCCCTGGGCACGCAGGCCGAGTTGACCCGCGTCGTTGGTGAGCAGGAGACGCTGCGGCTGCACCTGGCTGAGGAGGCGGCGGCCGAGGTGGCCGCTGTCGGCGGCGACAGGGCGGCCGCGTCGCCCGATGGTGGCCTGTCGCTCTTCAACGGCCTGCCGGGCGTGCTGCGCGTCTCGACCGTCGATCACCAGATCGTCGTCAATGTCGCCGATGCCGGCGCGGCCCTGCCCGGCGTCGTCGGCCGGGCCAACACGCTGGGCTTGCATGTGCGCTCCGTCGACATCGAGGAGCCGAATCTGGAAGCCGTCTTCCTACATCTGACCGGCCGCGGCCTGCGCAACTAGGGCCTGGCTCGCTGGAGAGGCGATCATGAACAAAGTCCTCACCATCATGTGGAAAGACGCCCGCGTCCTGTTCGGGGATTGGGCCGCGGTGGCTCTCATCATTGCCGGGCCGCTGGTGCTGGCCCTGGGCATGGGGCTGGTCACGGGCGCGTTCAGTGGCGGCGACGCGCCGGCCATCGGCCGCATTCCCGTCGTCCTCGTCGATGAAGACGGCGGGCAGCTCGCCGCGGCTCTGGCCGGCCTGCTGACGGGCAACGACCTGAGCGACCTTCTCGCCGTGGAGGCGCTGACTGACCCTGACGCCGCCCGCGCCCGCGTGGCCGCCGGCGACGCCAGCGCCGCCGTGCTCATCCCGGCCGGCTTCAGCGACAGTTTCATGCCCGACATGGCCACCGGTGAGTTGCCCGCGCCCGTCGCCGCCGTCGTCGTCGGTGATCCGGGCGCGCCGGTGGGCGCGGCCGTCGTGCGCAGCGTCGTCGACGCGTTCGCTGCCCGCGCCGACACGGCCGTGGCCGGTGTGCGCGCCGGCCTGACGCAACTGGCCAGCAGCGGCGCGGCGTCGCCGGCGGAGTTGCCGGCGCTCGGCCAACGCCTGGGCGAGGCGCTCTTTGCCGATGGCGCCGTGGCCGCGACTGCGTCCGTCATCCGTGTCGAGACGCGCAACGTGACCGCTACGGGCCAGCCTTTTAACCCCCTGGCCTACTTCGCGCCGGGCATGGCCCTGCTGTTTCTGATGTACGCCGTCACCCTGGGCGCGCGGACGCTGCTGTCGGAGCGACGCGAGGGCACGCTGGCGCGGATGCTGGCCGCGCCGGTCAGCAGCGCGCAGGTGCTCGGCGGCAAGGTCGGCGGCATCTTCCTGGGCGGCTTCATCCAACTGGCAGCGCTCATCCTCCTGACGACGCTGCTGTTCCGGCTGAACTGGGGCAACCCGCTCAGCGTGGCCCTGCTGGTCGTGGCCGCGGCCCTGGCCGCCACCGGTTGGGGGCTGCTCATCGCCGCCGTCGCCGCCAACTCCGGCCAGATCACCAACATGGGCATGGCCCTGACGCTGCTCTTTGGCATCCTGGGTGGCAGCTTCGTGCCCCTGAACGACGCCTGGCCGGCGCTCGACTGGCTCAGCCGCATCACGCCCAACCGCTGGGCGCTGGACGGCTTCACGGCGCTGGCCGCGGGCGACGGTGGCGCGGCCGTCCTCGTGCCCGTCGCCGCGCTGCTGGTCATGGCCGTGGTGCTTTTCGCTGCCGCGGCGCTGCTCTTCCGCCGCCGGCAGGGGGCGCTCCTGACAGCTTAGCGGCCAATGCTCGCGCTCATCAGGTGACGACAATGCTCAATAAACTGGCCGCCATCATTCGCAAAGATACGCTCCTCCGCTTCGAGGGGCGTTCGGAACTGCTGTTCTTCCTGATCCTGCCGCTGGTGTTCACCTTTCTTATCGGTGGCGGTATGCCCGCGGCCAGCGGCGGCGACAATCGCATCTTCCTGCCTGTGGCCGACGAGGACGGCACAGCGCGCTCGGCTGCCCTCGTGGCCGCGCTGGCCGCTGGCGACACCGTCCGGCCAGAAGTGATGGGGCGGGCCAATGCCGAGGCGCTGCTGGACGATGAAGCTGTCGCCGCCGTGCTGGTCATCCCCGCCGGCTTCGGCGCGGCGCTGACGGCCGACGGCCTGGCCGCCGGACAGCCGGCCGACGTGGTCGTGTTGGCCCTGCCCACC
>ENA-UOWE01002554-UOWE01002554.1-activated-sludge-metagenome-genome-assembly--contig:-NODE-2554-length-19910-cov-13.192596_pt1 | contig 19910 bp, 18 predicted proteins | sample MGYA00249841_ERZ761562 | MGnify/ENA primary metagenome ERZ761562 (study PRJEB28883, sample SAMN05720200) | activated sludge metagenome | isolation source: Anaerobic digester | place: Japan... | reverse complement strand
GACGGCACGGCCGACGTCGACCGCGTCGTCGAGCGTCTGCGCAGGCTGCCCTTCGAGGATCTGGGGTTCGCCACCCTCGACCACCACCGTGAGCTGCGGCGTGGCTACGGCGAGGCGATCTTCTGCTCCGGCAAGACCGTCGAGCAAGTCGTCGCCATCGCTGAGCGCATGGTGGAGTACGGGCACACGAACGTCCTGGCGACGCGCGCCGACCCGGCGCAGCTCGAAGAGCTTGCGCGCCGGGTACCCGCGCGCCTCCACCCCGAGGCGCGCATGGCCGTGCTGAACCCCCGGGCGGTGACTGCGGAGGGTCTCGTGTGCGTCTGCAGCGCCGGCACATCCGACATGCCCGTCGCCGAGGAGGCAGCGCTGACCGCCGAAGCCCTGGGCAGCCGGGTCGAACGCCTCTACGACGTCGGCGTGGCGGGGATCCACCGCCTGCTTTCGCGGCGCGAGATCCTTGGGCGGGCCCGCGCGGTGGTCGCGGTCGCCGGTATGGAGGGCGCCCTGGCGAGCGTCGTCGGCGGGTTGGTCGCCTGTCCCGTGATCGCCGTGCCCACGAGCGTCGGCTACGGCGCCAGCCTCGGCGGCCTCGCCGCCCTGCTCGGCATGCTCAACTCCTGCTCGCCTGGCGTCTCGGTCGTGAACATCGACAACGGCTTCGGGGCCGGTTACCTCGCCAATCTGATCAATCGTGCCCCGGGGCCGGAAGCGGCGGAGGGCACGCTCGGCCCGGACGCGGTGGAGGGCACGCTCGGCCCGGACGCGGCGGAGGGCACGCTCGGCCCGTAAGCGACGGAGGGCGCCGGCCCGGACGTGGTGTGAGGGTCGCTTGCTTGGGCCCGCACAGCGGGGTGGGCGGCGACCTTCTCCTCGGCGCGCTGGCCGACGTCGGCGACCCGCCGGGCTGGGGCAGCGCGCTCCGTCTTGCCGTCGGTGAGCTGGGCAGTGACTCCGGCGGCCGTTCGTCTACGGCTGTGATCCTCGCCTCGCGCGTCATCTCCCGCGTCGATGGCGGGTCTGCGCTTGGTCCGGGATCGATGATGATTGAGTTCTGTCTGATATGGATAGAATCGTTTGGTCGTACGGTCGTGGAGTCGTGGCTACCCTGCGGACGGGACCGCCCGGTTGCTGGATCGCGCCGCTTTCGTGCAGCCGGGCCGCCGAGCGGACACTCGGCGGCCCGGCTGCATTCATGTCGGTCGACGGACGAACGTCGCGTCAGGCGATGACGTCGGCGGCCCCCGACCTGCGGGTGCGGGGGAAGGAGTTGGGGGGTGATGCCGATACCGTGAGCGTGGCGTCGCTCTTGAACGTCGCGTTGCCGGGATGTTCCGCGCGAAGGCCGCCGGAGTCGCTCCCGATGGATCCCTCTTCATCATGCTCTCGCGCGGTGACATCGGCACGTGCGGACGACCAGGCCAAGGAGGGCGAGGTATGCAGTGCTACATCTGTGCGAAAGCCGGCAGACAGACCGAGGCGGTCGGCATCTGCATCGTGTGCGGCATGGGCCTCTGCATGGAACATGCCATCAGGGAGGACCTGGACATCTGGGAGGGCGGCTACCCGCTGCCCATGAAGAAGGGGGCGAAGAAGCTGCCGCGCATCCTGTGCCCCGAGTGCCACGAGGCTCTCGCCTGAGCAGCGCCTGCGTGGACCGGCCGGCCGCTGCGGTCGTGCTCATGGCTGATCGGATCCCTGAGCGACGTCAGGCACGAGACGCAGAGTGAGGTGATGCGATAGGCGAGAACGCGGACCACGTCTGCCACGACACATGACTCACGGAGGTAGAGATGTCGCTGTACCAGAAGGTAGTCGACGAGGCCGTCGGCGCGACCCGTGCAGTCTTCGGTGTGAACAAGGAGAAGCGCGGCGGCACGTTCCACGTGAGCGACGCCAAGCCCTACGTGGACGCGGTGAACAAGATGAAGCCGGGCGACGGGCAGTCGCCCGAGGTCATCGCCCTGCACGTCGACTCGGTGAACGCCCACTTCGACGTCCTGACCGGGCTCACCGACTACGTGCGGCCTGAGGACGACCCGTTCGTCGAGCACTACCAGACGCCGCCGATCCTCGAGATCCTCTACGAGGAAGACGCGGCGTTCAAGGACTCGATGTGGAAGTTCATCGACGCCATCGGGGCCAACACGGCCCTGGTCAGCCGCGAGGCCGTGCGTCGCTACGGCGGCATGTACGGGCCCACCTGCGTCGTCGACTTCGCCATGTCGGTCGGCTCGGTGCCCAACCTGGTGAACCAGATCCTGGTCGGGCTCGACATCCCCGCCGAGCACAAGAAGACCATCCTCGCCAGCAAGTCCTGGGGCATGAACACCTCGTACGGGCTGGGCGCGGCGCTGCGCGGCGCGATCGAGTCCGGCAAGACGTTGGCCGAGGCCGAGAAGGCCGAGGTCGAGATGCTGCAGATGGTCTATCGCGAGCCGATCGCCGCGCAGGCTCATCTGATGGACACCCACAACCTCGGCGGGCACGGGCCGCACACGTCGTTCGACGTGCGCAAGTACATGCAGCAGTACAAGGAGCGCATGCGGCCGACGATCGTCGCCGCTCTCAAGGCAGGCGTGCATCCGGCGAACATCACCGCCGTGCCCGCCTACTGCGTCGGCGACGTCGCCCACCACATCGCCCAGTCGGCCTACAACATGTTCAACGACGACATGGTGTTCGCGATCTACGAGGCGGTCACCGACGTCCTCGAGAACACCCTGCGGCGCGGCCTCGAGAAGGACGCCTACAAGAGCGTCTACGACGTCCTCTCGGCGGCGACGGGGTCGACGGCCTGCGCGACGGCCTACATCCTGTGGAAGGACAGCTTCACGGTGCCGATGGTGATCGACCTGCTGAACAAGCGCTTCCACAACTATTGCGCCATGCATCCCGACCGCGGCGAGGCCGACGAGCTCCACAACGTCGACTTCATGGACATCCTGAAGCGCGGCGAGTCGATCCTCGACATCACCCCGCTGGGCGCCGGCGGCAAGGTCAAGGGCATCGAGGTCGACCTCAGCCCGGTCGACAAGCACGAGGTCCTCGCCAACCCGCAGCGCTACACGTATCCGGCGTGCGCCATCACGCAGCGGTTCGCGGCCCTCATGAGTCTGGCCGACTTCCCCTGCTTCCTGACGCCCGAGTGCACGACGGCGACCATCATGACGAACGCCGTCGCCGTGGCGCCGGACAAGCCGGGCGCTCCGGTCAGGGCGTGCAAGGACTGCGCGACGTGCACGCTGATCAAGAGGAACGTCCCGATGGTGACCGGCCGCGGCGGCGGCGCCAAGGGCTATTGCCAGTGGCACCTCGCGGTCTGAGGCTGCGGGCGGTCGCCTTGGTCTGACGAGCGTATGGACGGGCGAGGGGCGGGGGCCGATGATCTCCGGGCCCCCGCCCGGACCCGTTCCCACCACTGAGTCAAGGAGGTGGTACTGTGCCGCAGCCAACTCTGGCGAAACGTTGTCTCGCGGAGCTGATCGGGACGTTCGTGCTCGTGTTCCTGGGCACGGGCTCAGTGCTCGCCGTCGTCCTCTTCCTCGCGCCGGAGAAGGGGGTGGATCCGGCGGGTCTCTTCCTCATCGGCTTCGCGTTCGGCGTCGCCGTCCTCGCCATGATCTACGCCTTCGGGCACATCTCGGGCACCCACATCAACCCGGCCGTCAGCATCTCCCTGTGGGCCACCGGCCGTCTGCCGACCACGGACATGGTCGCCTACGTCGTCTCGCAGTTGGTCGGCGCCTTCCTCGCCAGCGTGGTGCTCATCATCATCCTGGGGACACGGGCCGTCGACGCCGGCATGGGCGGTACTGCGCCGGGGCCCGACGTGAGCTACATCCAGGCCATCGTGTCCGAGGCGGCGGCGACCTTCTTCCTCGTCCTCGCCATCTGGGGCGTCGCGGTCGACAAGCGCGCCCCCTCGGGATGGGCCGGGGCGGCGATCGGCCTCGTGGTGGCGGCGGACATCTGGGTCACCGGGGCGTGGACGGGCGCGTCGATGAACCCGGCGCGTTCCTTCGGCCCGCTGCTCGCCCTGACGTGCTGGGGCGGCAACTACAGTTGGGGCGACTTCTGGATCTACGTCATCGGCCCGATCATCGGCGGTCTCCTGGCGGCGGTGGTCTACGATTTCGTCTCCGACGTCAAGAAGGTCGAGTGATACCAGCGGCTGATCCGCGCGTCCGGCGGGGCGAGGCGTCGCCGGGCGCGCAGTGCGGGGAAGGCGGGGGCCGACCCCGGTCCGGTGTCGGCCCCCGCCCCTTCCTCGCGGTCGGTGGGAGCCGGCGTCGAGGTCTGGTGCCCGTAGTCGTGGCGTCTCGACGCGAGGCCATCGCGGGAGAGAAGTGAGCACAGGTGCAGACATCAGCGTCCTCGGCGTCGCCGGGAGCCCGCGCCTCAAGGCGACGCACTACGCCGTGAACGAGGCCCTCGAGTACGCGGCGGCGAAGCACGGCGTGGCCGTCGACTACTTCAGTCTCCACGGCAAGGACATCGGCTTCTGTCGGCACTGCGACCACTGCGTGCGCAAGCGGCAGGGCTGCATCATCGACGACGACATGGGCGACCTGTATCCGAAGTTGCTGGCCGCGGACGCCTGGATCCTGGCGACGCCCGTCTACCAAGGCCAGGTCAGCGGGCAGCTCAAGGCGGCCATGGACCGCTGCCGGGCGCTCGTCGCCGCCGACGCGCATGCCTTCCGCGACAAGGTCGGGGCGGGCCTCTGTGTCGGCGGCGACCGCAACGGCGGGCAGGAGCCCGCCCTGCTGTCGCTGCTCGGGTTCTTCGTGATCAACGAGATGGTGCCGGTCGGGGGCGGCTCGTTCGGGGCCAACCTGGGAGCCGCCCTGTGGTCGCAGGACCGCGGGGCCGCGGGCGTCAAGGCGGACGCCGAAGGGCTGGCCGCGTCGCACCGCGTCGTCGACCGCCTGGTACGCATGGCGCGGCTGCTGCGCCGTGCCCGGTCGGTGGAAAACGCCGAGTGAGCGGGGCGCAGCGACGGCGGCGGTCGGCGGAGCAAGGAGGAAGTGATGACGACCGGCATCGGGAGGCGGGGATGACACTGCGCGTGGTGTGGGGCATCACCGGGTCCGGTGACCTGCTGCGCGAGACGGTGACGGCGATGGCCGCGATCCGTGAGGCCGAGGAGGTCGAGATCACGACCGTCCTCTCCAGGGCGGCGGTCAAGGTCCTGCGCTGGTACAAGCTCGAGGACGAGGTGCGACGCATCAGCCGTCGGGTGTTCGTCGAGGAAGACGCCAACACGCCGTTCATCGTCGGCCCCATGCAGATCGGGCGTTATGACTGCTTCGTCGTCGCCCCGGCGACGGCGAACACGACCGCCAAGGTCGCCTGCGGGATCGCCGACACCATCATCACCAATGCTGTCGCCCAGGTCGGCAAGACCGACATCCCCATCTTCATGTTGCCGGTCGACCAGCGGCCGGGCACTACAGTGACGACGCGCCCCGGCGGCGAGTCGCTCACCCTGAGGATCCGCGCCCTCGACGTGGAGAACGCCGACCGTTTGCGCAGGATCGAGCACCTCCACGTGCTCGGCGGCGCGGACGAGATCGCCGGCGCTCTCCGCTCCTGTCAGGAGCGACCCCGCGAGTAGCCATGAGAGTGACTGTCACCACCGGCAGCCGTCTGCACCTCGGGTTCACCAACCTGAGCGACGACCTTGGTCGCTGCTACGGCAGCCTCGGCGTCGCCATCGACCGGCCGAGCACGACGGTGGTCGTCGAAGAGGGGGAAGGCGCGGACGCGCTCGGCGATGACGCCGAGCGCGTCCGCGCCTGGCGACGGCGGTTCTGCGACCGCTTCGGGGTCGATCCGCACGTGTCGATCGCCGTCAGGGACTGCATCCCGCGCCACGTGGGGCTGGGCTCCGGCACGCAACTCGCGCTGGCCGTCGGCAGAGGGCTCGCCACGGTCTGCGGGCTCGACCTGTCGACGGCTGAGATCGCGGCCGCCCTCGGTCGCGGTCGCCGGTCGGGCGTCGGCGTCGCCGCCTTCACCGGCGGCGGGTTCATCGTCGATGCGGGACATCGGGCCGGCGCCACGGGCGAGGCGGCGTGGCCGACCATCATCTGGCGCCGCGACTTCCCCTCCGAATGGGACATCGTCGTCGCCGTGCCTGAGGTGACGCACAGGTGCAGCGGCCGCACCGAGGAGGGCATCTTCGCGAAGTTGTCGCCCTCGGTCCGTCTCTCCGAGGAGATCTGCCGGATCACGCAGGTGCAGCTCCTGCCGGCTCTCGTGGAGCGTGACCTTGCCGGGTTCGGTCGCGCCCTCACCGCCATCGATCGCAAGACCGGGAGGTACTTCGCCGCCGCGCAGCATGGTCTCTTCGCCGACGCCGTCGCCGGCGAGGCGATCAAGGTCATGCTGCGCGCCGGCGCCGCCGGCGCCGGGCAAAGCTCGTGGGGCCCGGCTGTCTACGGCGTCGTCGAGGAGGGCGCCGCCGGACACGTCGAGGAGACGGCGCGCGCCTTCCTCGCGGAGCGTGGCGCGCGCGCCTTGGTCTTCGTCGCCCGCGGGCGCAACACCGAGGCGCGGGTCGAGGTCGAAGGGGCGGGGTCGTGAGGGGAAGAGGTCAAGCTGACGACGCGCTCCGGAGGCGGCGTACCAGCGCCTCGAGGTCGCGCTCGGCGGCCGAGCCGGGGGCGACCTTGCGCACGACCCGGAGGTTCTCGTCGAGGACGGGCAGGACCGCGGGGGCGCCGGGCAGCTCGGCGCGTGTCGCCAGGACGAGGCTCTCGAGGAGGAGGCCGTCGGCGCGGTTGAGGGGCGTCACGTCGCCCTCGACCGCGACGCGGCGCGGCATCGCGCTGACGCGGACCGCGTCCTCGACGGGTCTCGTGCCGTCGACCGTGAGCTCGACCGTGGCCTGGGCGCCGTCGAGGGTGGGGGCGCCGACAGTGAGGGCGCGACCGAACGTGAGGCCCCCGGGAGCGAACAGGGCCGCGAACAGGGTGTGCACGTCGGCCGGGAAGGCGACGACCAGTTCCCGGGTCGCGAGCACGTTGCGCAGCGTGCGTGAGCCCTCGTACATGAGGAACTCGAGGCCGACGCGGTCGTCGGTCCAGGTCCCGAAAGGCGCCGCGTGCGGCGTGCCGTCCAGGGAGGTGCAGACGATCACCTCGTAGATCCAGCCCTCGCGCAGGGGGAGTGCGCGCAACGTGTCCAGACGTCCTCCCCTCCCGTGCCGCGGGCGGCGCGTGAGCGTCGCCGGCGCGGGTATCGCCAGAAGTATAGCGCCCGCGCCCGGCGCGAGGCCGAGGGGAGCACGGGCCCGGCGACCCAAGGAGGCTTGTGAAGCGATGAAGAAGATCCTGGTGCAACTCGACGGCGACCGCACGCCGAGCGTGTTCGACGCCATCACCGCCTACGACGCGGGCGTGGACGCGATCCTGCAGTACGGCGGCATCGACCCGCGCGAGGTACGTGACCTCGTGTACGGGGCGATGTTCACGCGGGGACCGGCGGACTTGAAGAACTCGGCGGTGTTCATCGGCGGCACCGACGTGCGCAAGGGCGAGGCGATGCTGCAGGAAGCGAAGCAGGCGTTCTTCGGTCCCCTCCGCGTGTCGGTGATGCTGGACGCGAACGGGTGCAACACGACGGCGACGGCGGCGGTCGTGAAGATCATCTCGGCGACCGAGGTGCGGGGCCGTCGGGTCGTCGTCCTCGCCGGGACGGGGCCGGTGGGACAGCGCGCCGCCGCGCTCCTCGCCAAGGAGGGCGCCGACGTCGTCCTGACCTCGCGGACGCTCGAGCGGGCGCGGTCGACGTGCGCGACCCTCAAGAGCCGCTTCGGGGTCGAGCCGACGCCGGCCGCCGCCGGTGACCCCGAGGGGACCCGGCGCGTCCTCGAAGGGGCGCACGCGGTGCTCTGCACCGGCGTCGAAGGCGTGTCGCTGCTCCCCGAGGACATGTGGCGCGAGCACGAGACGCTCGCCGTCCTCGGCGACGTGAACGCCGTCCCCCCGCTGGGCATCGAGGGCAGCAAGCCGACGTGGGACGGGGAGGAGGTCGACGGCAAGAAGGTGTTCGGCGCCCTCGCCATCGGCGACCTCAAGATGAAGATCCACAAGCGGTGCATCCAGCGTCTGTTCGAGCAGAACGACCTCGTCCTCGACGTCGAGGAGATCGAGGCGGTCGCCAAGGAGCTGGTGTGACCGTGGCACGGTGGTCGCGGTCCACGGCCGAGGCGACGGGCTGAGAACGGGACGGCGAGACGACGAAACGGGGGTGGTGCTGAGCTGAGCGCCGGGATCGTCATCATCGGAGTGAGCACCCGCGCCATGGCCGAGTCGGCGGCGCGCGCGGGCGCGCGCGTCGTCGCGGTCGACTTCTTCGGCGACCGCGACCAAACGCGCGCCGCGAAGAGCCGCGCCGTGCGCCGTGACCTCGGCCTGCCGGCGACGGCGGCCGGGCTGGCGCGCGCCGCCCTGGACGTCGGCGTGGATGCTGTCGTCTACGGGGCGAACCTCGAGAACCATCCGGACCTCGTCGCCCGCCTGGCGCGCAAGCGCCGCGTCCTCGGCAACGAGGCCGCGGCCGTGCGCGCGGTACGCGACTGGCGCGTGCTGCGGCGCTTCTGTGCCGAGGAGAGCGTCGCGTGCCCCATGACGCTGTTCGCGGGAGAGGAACCGTCGTCGTGCGAGCGCGAGCGCCGCTGGCTCCGCAAGCGGCTGCGCAGCGGCGGTGGGCACGGCGTCCGGCGTTGGGACGGCCGGCCGCTGGACGGCGCCCACCTGTTGCAGGAGGAGGTGCAGGGCCGCGCCGCGTCGGCGTCCTTCGTCGCCGACGGTCACGCGGCCCGGGTCTTCGCCCTCAGCGAGCAACTGACCGGCGACCGCGCTCTGGGCGCGCGAGGGCGCGTATGGTGCGGCAACATCCTGCCGCTCGTCGCGCCCTCGCGCGCCTCCGTAGAGGTCCGCCTCCGGGCCGAGGTCGAGCGTCTGGCGACGCTCTTGACGCGGCGTTTCGGCCTGCGCGGCGTGAACGGGATAGACCTCGTCGTCCACGAGACGTCCGACGGCGGCCTCGTCCCGTACCTCGTCGAGGTCAACCCCCGGTTCACGGCATCGATGGAACTGGCTGAGCTCGCGTACGGGGTGTCGGTGTTCTCGCTCCACCTCGAGGGGTGCGCCGGCCGTCTGCCGGCGGCGCGCCCGGCGGAAGAGGGGGGCATGGGCGGCGCCGCCCAAGGCTCGGCCGGCGGCGCCGCCCAATGCCACCCGGCCGGCGTCCTCGGCAAGGCGGTCGTCTACGCCCGCCGCCCGGTCGTCACGCCGGACACCGGTCCCTGGCTCGAAGAGATGCTCGACCGCGCCTGGCTGCGGGGCGCCGTTCCGGCCGTGCGCGACATCCCCGCGAGCGGCGAGCGCATCGCTGCCGGGCACCCGGTCTGCACGGTGTTCGCCGCCGCGGCGGACCGCGAGGCCTGCCTCGCAGACCTCCGTGAGGCGGCCACTATAATCGAGAAGAGCCTGCATGACGGCGAGCGGCAGAGGGAGGTGCGCCGTGGGCGAGCGCTTCACGTTGATCAGCGGACGCACGCGTAGGCAGGCCATCGCCATGCACAAGGGGAAGGGGTCGCCCGAGTACCATGCGGCCACCGAAGTCGTCGAGATGAACGCCGACGACATGGCGCGGCTCGGCATCGTCGACGGCGGCCGCGCCACCCTGCGTACCCCGGCCGGCGCGGTCGTCCTCACGGCCCACGAGGGAGCGCTTCCGCCCGGCCTCGTCTTCGTCCCCATGGGCACGGCGGTGAACGGCATCGTGGGGACGGAGACCCTGGGGACGGGTATGCCCTCGTTCAAGGGCCTGGACGTCGAGGTCGAGCCGGCGCCCGGCCGGCCGGGCGTCCCGGGGGGTGAGGGAGCATGAGCACCGTCCTCGAGCATGTCGCCTGTCCGTTCTGCGGCTGCGTCTGCGACGACATCGCCGTCGAGGTCGACGGCGGGCGCGTCCTCAAGGTCAAGCGCGCCTGCACGAGCGGGCAGGGCGTCTTCATGGAGTACGACCCCAGCCCGCGGCTGCCCCGCGTGCGCGGCGCGGAGGTCGACTGGGACGTCGCCGTAGCCGAGGCGGCGGCCATCTTGGACGCCTCCGACAGCCCGCTCATCTACGGCTTGAGTTCGAGCGCCAGCGAAGCCCAGCGCAAGGCCGTCGCGCTGGCCGACCGCCTGGGGGCGGTGATCGACTCGACGTCGTCGGTCTGCCATGGGCCGACGGGGCTCGCCATGCAGGCCGTGGGCGAGCCCACCTGCACGCTCGGCGAGGTCCGCGACCGCGCCGACGTGCTCGTCTTCTGGGGCTGCAACCCCGACCAGTCGCACCTGCGTCACCTCGCCCGCTACTCGGCCAACGCCAGGGGCGCTCTGACGCCCAACGGGCGCGGCGACCGCACGGTCTACGTCGTCGACGTCCGTGAGACGGGCACGGCGAAGAAGGCCGACCACTTCCTCCAGGTCGCCCCGGGCTGTGACTATGAGGTGCTGACGACCCTGCGTCTTCTCGTCCAGGGCGGCGAGCCCGACGTCGACGTCGTCGGCGGCATCCCGGTCGCGGATCTGACGGAGCTCGTGGAGCGCCTCAAGGCCTGCCGCTACGGCGTCTTCTTCATGGGCATGGGGCTGACGATGACGGCGGCGCGGCAGCTCAACGTCGCCGAGCTGTTCACGCTCGTCGCCGAGCTCAACGCCTTCGCGCGCTGCTCCGTCATCCCCATGCGCGGGCACGGCAACGTGACCGGCGCCGATCAGGTGCTCACCTGGACGAGCGGCTACCCGTTCGCCGTGAGCTACGCCCGCGGCTACCCGCAGTTCAGCCCGGGCGAATTCAGCGCCGTCGACATGCTGGCGCGCCGCGCCGCCGACGCGGCCCTGATCCTCGCCTCGGACCCGGGGGCGCACTTCCCGCGGGCGGCGGCGGCCGTGCTCGAGGAGATCCCGACGATCGTCCTCGACCATGGCCCCAGCGTGACGGCCGGGCACGCCACCGTGCTCTTCCCGACGGCGGCCTACGGTGTGGACGCCGCGGGGACCGCCTATCGCATGGACAACGTCCCCATCCCGTTGAGCCAGGTCATCGAGACCGGGCGCCCGACGGACGAAGACATCCTCGGGCGCCTCATCGAGGCGGTGCGGCCATGATGCTCGGCATAGTGGGAGGGCGGGTCTACGACCCGTGCAACGGCCGCGACGGCGAGGTGGCCGACGTCTGGGTGAAGGACGGCCGGGTCGTGGAGGCGGCCACGATCGATCGTGAGAGGGCGGAGATCGTCGACGCCGCTGGCCTCGTCGTCATGCCCGGCGGCGTCGAGATCCACAGCCACCTCGTCGGCGCCAAGGTGAACTCGGGGCGCAAGCTCCGCCCCGAGGACCATCGCGGCAACGAGCGCGTCCGGGCGGGCGCCTTCCGCTCAGGCGTCGGCGGGACCGTCCCGACGACGTACGTGAGCGGCTACCTCTACTCGGAGATGGGCTACACGACCATCATGGAGGCGGCGACCGCGCCGCTCGTCGCGCGCCACACGCATGAGGAGCTCGAAGACATGCCCAACCTCGACAAGGGCGTCTTCATCACCATGGGCAACAACCACTTCATCATGCAGGCCGTCAGCGAGGGGCGCCCGGAGATGGCCCGTGACTACGTCGCCTGGCTGCTGAAGGCGACCAAGGGGTACGCCATCAAGCTCGTGAACCCGGGCGGGGTCGAGAACTGGAAGTGGGGCAAGAACGTCTCCGAGCTGGACGACCCGGTCATTGGTTACGAGGGCGTGACGCCGCGCAAGATCGTCGAGACGCTCGCCTGGGTGAACGAGGAGCTGGGGTTGCCGCACGTGCCCCACATCCACGGGATCAACCTGGGGCGGAGCACGAGCGCGCGTACGACGGTCGAGACGATGAAGACGCTCGCCGGGCGGCGCGCCCACTACTGCCACCTGCAGTTCCTGAGCTACGGCGAGGGCCCGCGCCACGTGAACAAGGGCGAGGCGGCCGCCGTGGCCGCGGCCGTGAACGCCGACCCGGCGATGACCGTCGACGTCGGACAGATCGTCTTCGGCCAGGCGACGACGATGACGTCCGACGGCCCGCTGCAGTACTCGCTGCACCAGACCGCCGGCGGCCGCTGGATGAACGACGACGTCGAGAGCGAGTCCGGCGGCGGCATCGTGCCGATCACCTACAAGCGCACGAACCCGGTCAACGCCACGATGTGGCGGACCGGTCTCGAGATCTTCCTGCTGGTCGAGGATCCCTGGCGCGTCTTCCTCACGACCGACCACCCCAACGGCGGCCGCTTCACGAGCTACCCGCAGGTCATCCGTCTGCTGATGGACCGCGCCTACCGGGAGGAGACGTTCGCCGGCATCCACGCCCGGGCGCGCAAGGGCGCCCTGCTGCCCGAGCTCGAGCGCGAGTACTCGCTGTACGACATCGCCGTCATCACCCGCGCCGGCCCGGCGCGCGCCCTCGGCTTGGAGACGAAGGGGCACCTCGGGGTCGGCGCCGACGCCGACATCGCGATCTACGCCGAGCAGGACGACAAAGAGGCGATGTTCGCCAAGCCGCGCTACGTGTTCAAGGACGGCGTGCTCGTGGCGCGCGACGGCGTCCTCGTCGCCGAGGTGCCGGGGCGCACGTTCTACGTCGCCCCGCCGTACGACCCGGCGATCGAGGACGAGATCCGCGCCTACTTCGAGCGCGCCTATACGGTGGCCTACGAGAACTACGCCGTGCTTGCCGGCGATGTCGCCGGCGCCGAGCCGGTGGCCTGCGGCTGAGGGGGCGGGCGATGAGCGCGGAGGACCATGAGCACGAGGTCCGGCGCGACGTGCAGCGCGACCGCCCCTCCGTGTCGGTCGCGCTCAGTCGCGCCGGCGTCACCGACCTGCGGCGCATCATCTCGATCGAGGACGGCGGCCGGGCGCAGCTCTTCTATGCCACCATCGACCTCTACGCCGACCTGAGCCCTGAACAGACGGGCGTCCACATGTCGCGCTTCAGCGAGGTCGTCGAAGACCTCGCCGAAGGTCTGACGCGGACGCCCTTCCCCGACGTCGAGACCCTGGCGGAGCGTATGGCCAGCCTGGTGCTGACGACGCAGGAGGCGCTGCGCTCCGAGGTCCACGTCAGGGCACAGTCGCCGATCGTCAAGACCACTCCGGTGACTGGGCGCCCGACCCAGGAGATCTACACGCTCGTCGGCATCGCCGCCGCCACCGGCCGGGGCACCCGCCTGCTCGTGGGCGTCGAGGTCGACGGCCTCACCGCCTGCCCGTGCGCGCAGGGCATGGTGCGGGAACACGCGATCGAGCGCCTGTTGGAGGACGGCTACGACGAGGCCGAGAGCACACGCATCGTCGACCTCGTGCCGCTGGCCTCGCACAACCAGCGCGGCCGGGGGACGCTGCTGGTGGGCTCCGAGCGTCACCCGCGGGCCGAGGAGCTGGTCGCCGTCGTCGAGGACTCGATGAGCTCCGAGATCTACGAGCTGCTCAAACGCCCCGACGAGCTGCACGTGGTGGAGAAGGCGCACCGCAACCCGCGTTTCGTCGAAGACGTCGTGCGGGAGATGGTGCGCCGCGTGGTCGAGCAGTACCCTGACCTGCCCGACGACGCCTTCGTGCTCGCCCGCCAGGAGAACTTCGAGGGTATCCACGAGCACAACGCCTTCGCCGAACGCTACGGGACCTTGGCCGAGATCCGCTCCGAGCTCACCGGCGAGGCGTTCGCTCTCCGCCACACGGCGCTCGACGAGTGGCTCGTGGCTTGAGCGGACGGAGGGACGACCGGGTGCCCGACTACCTGTTCGTGACGGGGAGGCTCGCCGAGGCGGCGCTGCGGGCGACGCTCGACCGCCTCGACCTCGAGGGCGGCTACGAGCTGGCGGTGCTCAACGGCTCCGTCGCCGCCCTCATGCGCACGGAGTGGATCGCCCGCCGTCTGCCCGACGCGCGTGGATGTCGCCGCGTGATGATCCCCGGGCTGTGCCGCGGCGACCTTGAGGCTCTGGAACGGAGGGTGGGAGTGCCCGTCGTGCGCGGCCCGAAGGATCTCAAGGACCTGCCGCGATACTTCGGCCACGAGACCGTCCGTGAAGGGTACGGCGAGTACCGGACGCGGATCCTCGCCGAGATCGTCGATGCCTGGCGGATGAGCTTCCCGGACATCCTCGCCCGAGCCGAGTACTACCGCCGCAGCGGCGCCGACGTCATCGACCTCGGCACGCCGCCGATGGAGGGCTTCCCCGGCGTCGGGGAGGTGGTCGCCGGCCTCAAGGAGCGCGGTTTTGCGGTCAGCATCGACACGTTCGACGCGGCGACCATCCGCGCCGCCGACGCCGCCGGCGTCGACATGCTCCTCAGCGTCAACTCCCAGAACCTCGACCTGCTGCCGGAGCTGCACTGCACGGTGGTCCTGATCCCCGACTTCGGCGAGGGGCTCGACTCGCTCGAGCGCAATTGCGCCGCGGTCGAGGCGGCCGGGATCCCGTACGTCCTCGACCCGATCCTTGACCCACTCAGCTTCGGCTTCACGGCGGCCGTCGAACGCTACTGCGAGACACGCCGCCGTCACCCCGAGGCGGCGATCCTCATGGGGCTGGGGAACCTCACGGAGCTCACCGACGCCGACAGCGTCGGCATCAACGCCCTCATGGCCGGGGTCGTGGCCGAGCTGGGCATCGACTACGTGCTCACGACCGAGGTCATCAGTTGGGCGCGCGGGGCGGTGCGCGAGCTCGACTTGGCGCGCAAGCTGATGCACTATGCGGTCACGAACCATGTGCTGCCCAAGTCGGTCGACGACCGCCTGGTGGCGCTCAAGGACCCGCCCTTCGACACCTACTCCGGGGACGAGCTGCGGGCGATGCAGCGACGGGTGCGCGACCGGCACTTCCGCATCTTCGTCGACCGCGACTTGGTGTACGTGTTCAACCGCCACGTCTTCGTCTACGGCACCGACCCGGACGAGCTCTTCGCCGCCCTCGGCGAGGTCGATCCTGGGCATGCGTTCTACCTCGGCCGCGAGCTCGAGCGCGCCTGTCTCGCCTGCCGTCTGGGCAAGCGTTACACGCAGGACTCGGCGCTGCGTTGGGGTTACCTGAGCGAGGGTGACGAGGCGGGCGCGGAGGCGGCGCAGGAGCCGGCGCAGGAGCCGGCGAGGGAGGGCGCGCCGTGAGCCGGGTGCTCGGCATCGACCCCGGCACGGTGAGCTTCGACGTGTGCGGGCGCGAGGGCGACGCGGTCTTCCTCGACGTTGCGACGAGCACGGCCGAGGTCGGAGCCGATCCCGCCGCCTTCGTCGACGTCCTGCGCGCGGCAGGACCGGTGGACCTCATCGTGGGCCCGTCTGGGTATGGCCATCCGTGGGTCCGCGCCGCCGACGTCGGCCCACAGGAGCTGGACGTGCTGCTCCTCCCCGGCGCGGCGGCGGGGCGGGCCACCGTCGTGCCTGGCATGCGCCGCCTCCTGCTCGCCCTGCGTGACAGCGGGTTGCCCGTCTGGTTCGCGCCGGGCGTCGTCCACCTGACGACGGTGCCCGATCACCGCAAGATCGACCGCATCGACATGGGCACGGCGGACAAGCTCTGCGCCGCGGCCCTCGGCGTGTGGGACCAGGCGCGGCGGCTGGGGATCCCGTTCCCGGAGACGTCGCTCATCTACGTCGAGATGGGAGGGGCGTTCACGGCGATCGTCGTCGTCGAGGAAGGCACCGTGGTGGACGGAGCCGGCGGGACATGTGGCGCCATGGGCTACCGTGCCCTGGGGGCGATGGACGGGGAGCTCGCCTACCTGCTCGGCGGCTTCGACAAGGATCTGCTGGCGAGCGGCGGCATGGCCTGGGTCGCCGGGCGGCCGGACGCGGCCGCCGCCGAGGTCGTGGCGGCGGCCGCGTCCGGCGACGAACGCGCCGCCCTCGCTGTCGAGGCGTTCGCCGAGGAGCTGCTGAAGCGGGTCGCGGGGCACGTCGCCGCGACGGGCGCGCCGCGCGAGATCCTGCTGTCGGGGCGCCTCGCGCAGGTGCCGGCCTTGCGCGAGGCGGTGAGCGCGCGTCTTGGGGGCTTCGCGCCCGTCCGTCATGCCGAGAGCTTCGCGGCGATGGCGAGCGAGGCCGCCCAGGGGGCCGCCCTGATCGCCCAAGGACTGGTCGGGGGCGGCCCGGAAGAGGAGTTGGTCGCCGCCCTGCGCCTGCGCGAGGCTAGCGGGTCGGTCCTCGACCACGTGTACGTCTCGGGCGCGGACGCGCTACGGCTGCGGTACCCGCAGCCGCGGCGCGCGTCCGCGCCCGTGCCCGGAGGAGGGAGCCCATGATGCGCGTCAACGGAGTCGAGATCGAGGACACCTTCGCCGAGGCCTTCGGCATGTGGGGCGCGCGCCTCGTGGTCACGGCCGAGACCCTGGAATGGGCGCGGACGGCGGGGGCCGCCGCGACCGGGTTCGCGACCTCGATCATCGGTTGCGGCTGTGAGGCCGGCATCAACGAGCTCGTCCGCGCGCAGGACACGCCCGACGACCGCCCCGGGATCATCGTGTTGCTGTTCACGATGTCGCGCGCCGCCATGGAGCAGCAGCTCATGCTGCGCATCGGGCAGACGATCATGACGTGCCCGACGACGGCCTGCTACGACGGGCTTCCGGATGGGGAGGAGCGCTTCAAGGTCGGCGGCAAGTTGCGCTACTTCGGCGACGGCTTCCAGCGCAGCAAGCTGCTCGACGGCCGTCGCCTCTGGCGCATCCCGGTCATGGACGGGGAGTTCGTCGTCGAGGAGAGCTTCGGCGCCGCGAAGGCCGTCGGCGGGGGCAACTTCTTCATCATGGCGGGCGACCTCGAGCGCGCCCTCGCCGCGGCGCAGGCGGCGGTCGCCGCGATGCGCGGCGTGCCCGGGGTCGTCATGCCCTTCCCGGGTGGGGTCGTGCGCAGCGGCAGCAAGACCTCGTCGCGCTACAAGGGCCAGCACGCGTCGAGCAACACGCCGTACTGCCCGACCTTGCGCGGGTTCGAGAAGTCGGACCTGAGGGAAGGTGAGAACGCCGTGCTCGAGATCGTGATCGACGGTCTGACGAGCGACGCCGTGGCTGAGGCGACGCGCGTCGGGGTGGTCGCGGCCTGCTGCGACGGCGTGTTGCGCATCTCGGCGGGTAACTACGGCGGCTCGCTCGGGCAGTTCAAGTTTGCCCTGCACGACCTGGTGTCGGCGTGAACGGGCGGCGGGACGCGGGACGAGAGAGGAGGGGGCGCCGATGACGTGCATCAGTTGCGCCGGCGCCGCGCTCGACCGCGGCGGCATGACGCTGACGCGCAGAGAGAGTAGCCCGATCCCGGTCGAGGCGGACAGCATCTGCCCGGACCGCTTCATCGGCCTCAACGAGGCCGACATCGCCCGCCTGCCGGCCTTCTACGGCCGCCGGCAGGTGACCCTCGGCGACCTCTTCGAGATCGAGGGCGTCGGGGCGACCGACATCACCGTGACGGGCGACCTGGCGGCGGTGAAGAAGATCGGCCACGGCATGACCATGGGCCGCGTCACGGTGGAGGGTCCCGTGGGCCAGCACACCGGCGCGCGCATGACGGGCGGCGAGCTCGTCGTGCGCGGCGACGCCGGCGACTGGCTCGGCGCCTACATGGCCGGCGGGCGCATCGTCGTCGAGGGGAACGCCGGCCACTTCGTCGGCGGGGCGTACTCCGGCGACACGAAGGGCATGCGCGGCGGCACGATCCTGGTGAAAGGCGATGTCGGACGCGAGGCCGGCGGGCGCATGCGCCGCGGCCTCATCATCGTGCTCGGCGACACGGGTGAGTTCACCGCCGCGAGGATGCTCGCCGGCACCGTGTTCGTCAGGGGACGGCTCGGGGCGCGCGCCGGCGCCGGCATGAAGCGCGGCACGGTGGTCGCCTTCGGCGAAGTGGCCGAGCTGCTGCCCACCTTCCGCTACACCTGTACGTACCGGCCGGTGTTCATGCGCTGCTACCTGCGCCGCCTGAGGGAGACGGGACTCGTCGCCGAGGGCGAGCTCGAGGGCGAGCTGTTCCGCCGCTCCATCGGCGACCTGACCAATGGCGGCAGGGGGGAGGTGCTGGTCCGTGCTGAGCGTGAATGAACGGGCGGCGGCGCTCTTCGCCGGGATGGAGGCCGCGGCGGAGGCGCTCGAGGTGTCGGTGACGCGCCTCGCGAACGGGGCGGCGGTGCTCGACGCGGGCGTCGAGACCGTGGGTTCGCTCGAGGCCGGGCGCCTGTTCGCCGAGGTCTGCCTCGGCGGCCTCGGCAGCGTGCGCTTCGGCGCGGTCGAGGCCGACGGCCTCGACCTGCCGGCCGTCACGGTCGACGTGCGTCACCCCGTGACGGCCTGCATGGCGGCGCAGTACGCGGGCTGGGCCGTGAACGTGGCGGCGACGGAGACGACGAAGAAGTACTTCGCCATGGGGTCCGGCCCCGCCCGCGCGCTCTACGCCGGCGAGCCGCTGTACGAGGAGCTCGAGTATCGCGACCAGGGGGCGACGGCCGCCGTGCTCGCCCTCGAGTCGCGGACGCTGCCCACCGAGGCCGTCGCCGACTGGGTCGCCCACAAGTGCGGCCTGCCGGCGGACCGGGTCTTCCTCCTCGTGGCGCCCACGGCCAGCCTCGTGGGCTCGGTGCAGATCGCCGCCCGCATCGTCGAGACGGGGCTCCACAAGATGCACGAGGTCGGCTTCGACCTCGGCGCTGTCCGTTCGGGGTTCGGCGTCTGTCCGCTCGCCCCCGTGGCCGCCGACGACGTCACGGCGATCGGGCGGACCAACGACGGCGTGCTGTATGGCGGGCGCGCCTGGTATACGGTCGAGGCGGAGGACGCTGCGCTCGAGGCCGTCATCGGGGCGCTGCCCTCGTCGGCCTCGCGTGACTACGGCGTCCCGTTCGCCGAGCTCTTCGCGCGCTACGAGGGCGACTTCTACAAGATCGACCCGCTGCTCTTCAGTCCTGCGGCGGTGACGATCACGAACCGGCGCAGCGGTAGGACGTTCTGCGCCGGCGGCGTGAACCCCGCCGTGCTCCGGCGCTCCTTCGTCGCATGAGGGTCGTCATCCTCGGCCGGCGGGGTGGCTGGCACACCGAGAGCCTGCTGAGGGCTCTTGAGCGACGCAGGGTGGCCGCCGAGTGCTGCCTGGTGACGCAGTTGACGGCGCGCATCGGCGGCCACCCCGTCCTCAGCGCGTCCGGCATCGTGCTCGAGGGGCAGGACGTGGTCTTCGTGCGCGCCATCCCTTCCGGGTCGCTTGAACAGGTGATCTTCCGCATGGACGCCCTGCGCTGCCTCGAGCAGACAGGGGTGCGGGTCGTGAACCCGCCGGCGTCCATCGAGTACGGGGTCGACAAGTACTACACCGCGGCACTCCTCGAGGCCGCCGGCCTGCCGACCCCGCGCACGGTCGTGGCAGAGCGCTTCGGCGACGCGCTGGCGGCGTTCGAGGAGCTCGGCGGGGACGTCGTCGTCAAGCCGCTGTTCGGCTCCGAGGGCAAGGGCATGGTCAGGGTCAGCGACGCCGACAGCGCCTATCGTCTCTTCCGCGCCCTGGAGCTGGGGCGCTACGTCTATTGCCTGCAGGAGTTCCTCGACCACGACGGGGCCGACGTGCGGGCGTTCGTGATCGGCGATGAGGTGGTGGCCGCCATGCTGCGCCGCGGGGCGCACTGGAAGACCAACGCGGCCCAGGGCGGCAGGGGCGAGCCGTACCCGGTCGACGACCGACTGCGGGAGTTGAGCCTGCGTGCCGCGCGTCTCGTCGGCGCCGAGTACGCCGGCGTCGACCTCGTCCCCCGAGGGGACGACTACACGGTGCTCGAGGTCAACAGCATCCCCGGTTGGCGCGTGCTCAAGGCGGCGACCGGGATCGACATCGGCCAGC
>ENA-UOWE01002553-UOWE01002553.1-activated-sludge-metagenome-genome-assembly--contig:-NODE-2553-length-19912-cov-8.743718_pt1 | contig 19912 bp, 21 predicted proteins | sample MGYA00249841_ERZ761562 | MGnify/ENA primary metagenome ERZ761562 (study PRJEB28883, sample SAMN05720200) | activated sludge metagenome | isolation source: Anaerobic digester | place: Japan... | reverse complement strand
GGAGGAATGTGTATGATAAAGGATATTCTTGATGATGTAAAAAATCGCATGCAAAAAAGTGTTCAGGCTCTGGCAAAAGATTTTACCACAATACGAACGGGAAGAGCTAATCCAGCGATATTTGATAATGTAAAGGTTGAAACGTATGGTACTGAAATGCCATTGAATCAAGTAGCAACCATTTCATGCCCTGAACCACGATTGGTAGTGATTCAACCCTGGGATAGAACAAATTTAGGAGCAATAGAAAAAGCTATATTAAAATCAAATCTTTCATTAACACCTAATAATGATGGCAATATTATACGCATTCAGATTCCTGAACTTACCGAAGAAAGAAGAAAAGAATATGTTAAGATGATAAAACAAAAGGCTGAGGACTGCAAGGTTGCAATACGAAATATCAGACGTGACGGTAATGATATGATTAAAGATCTTGAAAAATCAAAAGATATTTCCGAGGACGAAGCAAAGAATGCACTGGATGAAGTTCAAAAGTTAACCGATAAGTTTGTTGGTGAAGTGCAGATGATGACAGATAATAAAGAAAAAGAGATTATGAGCTTGTAAGTATTTTCAAGCTATGTTATACTATATATTATGCTTACTAACTATAAAAAGAAAATTGATTATGCTAAAATCCCAAAGCACATAGCTATCATTATGGATGGCAATGGCAGATGGGCAAAAAAAAGAGGCCTGCCTCGAATTGAAGGGCATCGGAGGGGCGCTGAGGTTATTGAGCGGTGTATGGATTCAGCTATTGAATTGGGGATTGGTGTTGTTTCGCTTTATGCATTTTCAACGGAGAACTGGGCACGTCCTAAAGAAGAGATCAATGGCTTATGGAAACTTTTAGAATCTTTTTTTGAAAAGAAGCTTTCTACTATTATTGAAAAAGGTGTAAGGATTCAACATTCTGGCAGCTTGAGTGAATTGCCACCCACCATTCAGCGTATTATTGCCAATGCGGTGGATAAATCAAAAAATAACACTACTATTGTGTTAAATTTTTGTTTAAACTATGGTGGCAGGCATGAGATTATACATGCGGTTAATAATTGGTTGCAACAAAGACCTTCACATGAGCTATCGCTTACCCCTGAAATTTTTGAAAATTATTTATACACTGCTGGCTTACCCAATGTTGACCTTTTAATAAGGACAAGTGGCGAGTACAGAATTAGCAACTTTTTGCTATGGCAGATAGCATATGCTGAACTGATTTTTATGAAAGTATTATGGCCTGATTTTAATGAACAACATCTATATCAGGCTATCTATGAATATCAACACCGTGAAAGGAGGTTTGGCGGATTATGAGAGAGCGCACAAAAAATACAATGATTCGTATCCTTACTGCTGTTGTTGCACTGCCTGTATATGTTTTTTTAATTATTACCAATATGCTTCAATCGTTGCCTATCCTTATAGTAAGTGTGATTGTGTCTGGTGTTTGTTTATGGGAATTTTATCAGATAGCAGAAGGCACTACAGGCTATAAACCATTTGTTAAGACAGGTATCATTTTTGGTGTTATCATAAATATGGTTATGTATTCGTATGCGTATGGCAATATAACGGGTATTGGTGGCATAACACTTAATTTTGATGTCCGCTTTTTACTGGCTGTTGTAACGATAGCTGTGAGCGTACTGGCAACCATTCATATTTTTAAACGGCCCTTGAAGGGTGGTATTTATTCCATAGGCGCTACTATACTGGGCTGGTTTATTATTGTTTTGCCTTATGCACATATTATGCTTCTTAAATCAATACGTGATGGCGTTATATTTATCATATTTATTCATTTGATTGTTATGATCAATGATAGTGGTGCATATTTTGGTGGAGTTTATTTTGGAAAACATAAGGCTCAATTTAAAGCATCACCAAATAAATCATGGGAAGGATATTTTAGCGGGCTTTTGTTTGGCATTGTCTTTGCAATTTTATATAGCCAGTTTATTGAAATATTTTACGGAAGATATTTATTTAGTATTATCGAGGCTGCAATCATTGGGATTATATTCAGTATTATAGGCAATATAGGCGATCTTCTTGAATCAGCGTTAAAACGTGATGGCTCAATAAAAGATTCTGGCTCAATTATTCCTGGACATGGCGGCATGTGGGATGTCTTTGATTCAACAATTTTTTCAATGCCATTGTTTTACTATTACCTGATACTGCGGGGAATAATATAAGGTTGCATCCATAGTTGTATGTCAAAACAAATTATTATATTGGGTTCTACCGGGTCTATTGGCATTTCTACATTAAAAGTAATCCGTGAGTTTAACAATCAATTTGTTGTTAAGGGATTATCGTGCCATACAAATATTACGTTGCTCAAAGAACAGATTAAAGAGTTTCATCCTGACTTTGTTGCCGTTAGCGATGAACAGGTTTGTTTAACACAGGACTATAAACAACTTAAGAAACACTTTTGTTCGATAGTTTTTTATGAAGGGATGGATGGCTTAAATCAGCTTGTTAGTAATGATGCTGATATTTTAGTTGTAGGGATTGTTGGTGGAGCTGCACTAAAGCCTTCAATAAATGCCCTACCTCATATCAAACGAATAGCCATTGCTAACAAAGAAACGCTGGTTATGGCAGGGGACATCTTTTTACATTTTTTGCAACACTATAATGTTGAACTTTTGCCTGTTGACAGTGAGCATTGTGCTATATTTACCCTGATAGATGGTAAACCTGTTAATACCATTCAGCGTATAATACTGACCGCTTCCGGTGGGAGCCTGAGGCATAAAGCGGTGGAAACGCTTGGTTTTGTTACTGTTGAAGAAGCGCTGATGCACCCCACATGGGATATGGGCAAAAAGATTACCATTGATTCGGCAACCATGATGAATAAAGGGCTTGAGGTAATAGAAGCACATTATCTTTTTAATGTACCCTATAATGCAATTGAAGTCATCATACACCCTGAAAGTATTGTCCATGGTATGGTTGAATTGAATGATGGGACATTGCTTGCTCATATGAGTATTACCGATATGGCTTACCCTATTCAAAGGGCATTAACTTATCCGGATATATGCCATAACCCATTTGGCAATGTTGATCTAACGTTAATGGGTTCTTTACATTTTTCTAAACCTGATATGGCACGGTATCCTGCTCTGGCATTGTGTTATGAAGCCGGAAAAATGGGTGGGACTATGCCTGCAGTGTTAAACGCAGCTAATGAAGTTGCAGTACAGGCATTTTTACAGAAGAAAATTACATTTACAAAAATTGTTAAGGTTGTAGAAAAGGTTTTGCAAAAACATAACTGTATTGAAAATCCTGATTTGGGCATGATATTTGATGCCGATGAGCAGGCGCGGCAATTTGCATTACAATGTATATGAGGTAAATAATGATAGCAATCACGTATATTCTGGCAGCAGTAGTGCTTCTTGGTTTATGTATCTTTGTACATGAACTGGGACATCTTTTAGGAGGAAAACTTGTTGGTATTAAAGCTGAGGTTTTTTCTATAGGTTATGGCAAAGGATTCATAAAGAAAAAATGGGGCGATACAACCTATCAAATAACACTTATACCGTTTGGTGGCTATTGTAAATTTTATGGTGAGGACCCGACAGAAGCTCGTGAAGGTAAATCGTACGAGTTTTTAAGTGCTCATCCCTTGAAACGGGTGGTTACTGTAGTGATGGGACCACTCTTCAATCTTTTTTTTGGCATTATACTATTTTTTGTGATGAATGTTTATGGCTATCCGGTTGAAACAAACAAGATATATATTCCGGAATATTTAACAAAAGGTGAATATGTATCGCCCGCTTATACCGCTGGACTGCGAACAGGGGATATAATCGTAGCAATTAATAATGAGCAGGTCATCAGTTTTATAGATATTCAGAGTAAAATTGCATTCTCAAAGGGCAGACCAATTGTTATAAAAGCGCTCAGAGGCAACGATTCATTTGAGGTAACTATCACTCCAAAAAAATACACCAAAAAAGGATACTATACCATTGGTGTTATGCCCTATGGCAACAGGGTTCTTGTCATGGGCATACTGGAAAATTCGCCTGCTCAAAAGGCAGGATTGAAGGAACTTGATGAAATTATTGAGGCTAATGGCACACAGTTCCATTCTCCGGAGGAGTTTACTTCATTTGTACGAAAAAATCCTTTAAAGAAACTATCGCTTACCATTAACCGTGGCGGTACCATTATGACCGTTCCGGTGACCCCCATTCAAAAGGATGTGCTTACTATTACTGATTTTACCGACTTGCGCTTTCCAAAAGAAAAACACTCTATAACAGTTGATTCACTGTCACTTATAAAAGCTGCGGCAGATAAGGGCAGGGTAAAGGTAAACGGATATACGGTGACATCCTTTACGCAGATGAAAAAAATTATAGCATCCACAAACGGGGTGGTAACGCTTCAGACGCCAGGTGGCAACTATAGGGGGATAATGAAATTTGAAAGCTTTGGCTTTGTTGGAATAGAAACGGCAATATCTCCGGAAAATAAGTTTATACAATATACCATAACGGATGCGTTTGTTAAATCCATGGTTGACCCGTTTGATTTTATTGCTCTTAATTTTCGGGGCATTGGAATGATGTTTTCGGGCGAGCTTGATGTTCGTCAAAATTTATCCGGCCCAATACGCATTGCAAAGATTGCAGGTGATACCGCATATTATCGCGGGGTAAGCGCATTTGTTGTTTTGATGGCAAAAATTTCTATTATTCTCATGGTAATGAATTTGCTTCCCATTCCCATGGTTGATGGAAGCTACATACTTATTTTTCTTTACGAGGCAGTTGCGCGGCGCGCATTTAATCAAAAGCTTTTAGAAAAAATACAGATGATTGGTTTTGCAATACTGGTATTATTAAGTATATTTGTCATATTCAATGATCTGTCATTTTTACCTTTTTTCAAAGATTTATTTTAGGGCGATAGTTACTGGTACATGAGCACTACTCCCAAAAAGACAATAACCGTCCATGCAGGGAATCTTGCCATTGGCGGGGATGCTCCTGTATCGGTGCAATCAATGACCAATATCCCCGTTAGCAATGTTGCAAAAACAATTGAGCAGATTATAAAGCTTGAGCAGGAAGGGGCACAGCTTGTACGATTGGCGATGCGCACCGAAGAGGATGCAAAGTATATCAGCCAAATAAAACACGAAGTGAATGTGCCACTGTGTGCGGACATCCACTTTAATTATAAAATAGCAATCAAAGCTATAGAATGTGGCATTGATAAGCTGCGTATAAATCCGGGAAATATTGGTGCAAAAGAAAACGTTATAGAGCTTGTGAAGGCTGCCCGTGAAAAAAATATTCCCATACGCATTGGCGTTAACTCAGGTTCGGTGGACTTAAAAAAATATGGGCAGGTTAATCCTGATACGCTGGTTGCTTCCGCAATGGAGCATGTACATATTTTAGAGGATTGCAATTATACCACTATTGTTGTTTCCATCAAATCGTCAGATTTATTACAGACAATTGAGGCTAACCGAATATTTGCCAGCAGGCGACAGTACCCCATCCATATTGGGCTTACCGAAGCAGGATATGGCACCGATTGCACCATTGCAAGCAGTATGGTAATAGGAACACTGCTGTATGAGGGCATAGGCAACACCATTCGGATTTCCATGACGGGGGACCCTATCCACGAGGTAAGGATTGCAAAACGCCTATTAGAGATAGGTGGATTCAGGTTCAGCCCATTTACCATTATTGCGTGTCCAACATGTGGACGAACGGATGAACAGCTTGATATATTAGGGCTGGCGCAGGAAGTAACACAGATGATGCATGACCGCTTTGAAGAGATACTGAAAAAAAAATTGCATCATATAACGGTGGCTATTATGGGTTGTGAGGTTAATGGCCCCGGTGAAGCACGTCATGCAGATGTGGGAATTGCAGGGGCTCGTAATGGCAGGGTGGTGCTTTTTGCAAAAGGGGAAAAGATAACAATGCTACCCGCCAAAGAAGCAATAAAAGCGATAGCGGAACAGATAGCAATACTATCAGGATGTTAGGTACGCATCAAGCAATGCTCTATGGTGAATGTGCCGTAGTATGATTGCATTACAGCAGTAATTCTTTATATTTTACTAAACGATATACTGTTGCATTATACGGTGTTGCAATACCATAATGCATGGCTGTTTTTATAATTGCACCATTAATATAATCAATCTCGGTAATACGTTTTGCACTAATATCCTGAAGCATAGAACAATAGTTGTTCTTTGTGTTGGTGCATACCTGAAATGTGGTTGTAATCATATCATTGCCATGTATAGCAATCCCCTGTGCCAGCCCAACATCTGCTGCTTCCATAATAATGTTGCGCATAATATCTTTTATATAGTCATGGTACAGTAAAGCTCCATTGGGCACTTCAAGGATTGCACCTAATGGATTAATCGCAGCATTAACAATGGCTTTTTCCCACAGTGCTTTATCAGGATTTTGAGTGATAGTTACCTGTAATCCAGCCTTCTGTAACAATGAATACAGAAAGCTGTTATGACGATAACTATCGCCACCTATAATTATTTGTCCTTCACCACCAAAACGTACCTTTGCTGCAGTAAGCCTGGTGGCACCGATGGTGGTAGTACCATATACAAGCGGATTGTTTACCATTGATTGTATTACAGGGACATTGCCAATTCCATTTTGTAATGTTATGATTATTGCATCAGATTTTATATAAGGTTTTATTGCTTCAATGGCACTTTTAGTTGCAAAGCTTTTAACAAAAATAAATATACAATCAGCATGTGCAAGTATGCCGGGATTGTTGCTTATCATAGGATTAATGGCATGTGTCCGTGTATTATATTCTATTGAAAGCCCATTTTTTTTAATATCGTTTACTGTTGTTTTGTTTGTTTCATACATTACTACTGTTGCATAGGGATGCAGCAGAAAAGCAAACAGAGAGCCCATGGCACCCGCACCAACTATCCCAACAGTTATAGTGTTATCAAAGGTATTCATAACGTTTATACTATATACTATATCATATATAAAGGGGAAAACAGAGGTAAATGGACAATAATTATGAAAAAATTGATATACTAAAAAGTATAATAACATTTCAGTTGTTTTGTTTTATTAATATTTGTATTTTCACCATTAAAATTTTGATAATATACTCACAGTGTACTATTTTTATTAGTAGAATTATATATAAAAATTTGATTATTAATTGACTTTACATACAAATATATTATATACAATAATAATTATATATGAATGATAAAATAAAGTTGGATTATAGGTGTTTGATGGATTCGATTCAGGCGCCTGTTTTGGTGGTTGATGCATCAAAACACATCATTGACATCAATAATCATGCCCGACGGCTGTTTCATACTATGGATATAGTAGGAAAATCATGTAAAGAACTTTTCCCGGATTGTGAAAAGGATGGGAATTGTCCTGTTGATGATGCAGATTATAAAATACCTACCGATTGTGAAAAACGAAAGCTTTCAATGATTGTACACACTGTCAAAGAGCAGATGGATATCATAATTGCACCAGCAAAAAAAGAAGATGATCTGGTATTTCTTCATATTGTGACCGATAGCGATATACAGAACCGTCAAAATCTGGTGATGCTGGAAAAAAACATGACAATCTCAACATTGGCGTCCGGGATAGCTCATGAGTTTAATAATATGAATGCTGGTATTCAAGGGTTAATAGAACTGTTATTGTCACAGGAAGAACTATCAAATGCTGGGATTAAAGACCTTAGAACAGTTTTGCGCATTGTTAAGCGTGCAACACATCTGGTTGATCAGCTTTCCATGCTGGCTCATAAAAAGCCTTCTAAACAAATGCTCTCAAATATAGAAGACATTGTTAATGATTGCGTTAGTATTATAAAACCTCAGTTTATTGATGCCGGGATTTCTATTGAGGTTATAAATAAAAATAAACTATCGGAACTGTTTTTAGATGCTAATAAAATTACCCTTGCGCTCATGAATTTGCTTCTCAATGCCCGTGATGCGATGATTGATTCTGCAAAAAAACAGTTGTCAATTACAACCTATCAGGATAAAGAAAATATATATATAGAGATAAGGGATACGGGATGTGGTATAAAAGCGGAATATTTGCAAAGAATTTTTGAACCTTTTTTTACTACGAAAGGTCCTCTGGGGCATTCAAACATTCCAGGTACGGGGCTTGGACTTTCTGTAGCGCTTGGTATAGTGGAAGAACATAATGGAGCAATACATGTTGAAAGCACTCCGGGTGAAGGGACTGCATTTAAGCTTTTATTACCGCTTAATACCACTGAAAAAGTAGATTCTGAAATAGCGGTAAATTATAATAGCTATAATTTTTTGAAGAAAAAAATATTGATAATAGAAGATGATGTTGAATTTGCTACAATCATACAAAGAGCATTGCATGCTAAAAATGCCGAAGTATTTATAACAAACTCCGGAGCTGAGGGGCTTAACTTTCTTGATGCACATGGTGCTGATCTGGTATTGCTCGATGTTCACCTGCCTGATATGAGTGTATGGGATATATTAAAAAAAATTCAATATATTGCAAACCGTCCCAATATCATCATTGTTTCAGGTAACTATCTGGCAATGAATAATAATTATGTAGGCATTGTGGATTATGTTTTGTTAAAACCATTTGATTTAGATGAGCTTTTTACCGCTATAAAAAACAGCCTTTCCCTGTAACCTCGTTTTATTATTGACAAAATTTATTAACTGTTTAATACTCCACAGCAATTTTTATACCTGTAAACCTATAGGGGCGATAGTTATAATGAATGATAAAATTTTGTTAATAGTTAATCCAATTGCTGGAAGAGGTCGGGCTGCAAAATCTGTACCGCAAATTGAAAGAGATTTTAATCGTCTGGGTATTAAGTATGATATTGTATTTACCATACGACAATGGCATGCTGCTGAACTGGCAGAGGATGCTGCAAAAAAAGGATATAAAGCGGTAGTTGTTGCAAGCGGTGATGGAACTGCAAATGAGGTATTAAATGGTTTAATGCTTGCTCGGAAAAAAGGAAATAATAAAACTGCAATGGGCCAGATACCTGTGGGAACCGGTAATGATTTTGCTTATGGAATGGGATTATCTGATGATATCGATGAATGTATAAAGGTAATAGCTGATTATACACTACGCAAAATTGATGTTGGTTTTATAAAGGGGGGTGATTATCCACAGGGAAGATATTTTGGGAATGGTATTGGAATTGGATTTGATGCAACCACTGGTTTTGTGGCAAGTAGAATCAGATTTTTGAGCGGTATGCTGGTGTATTTCATTGCTGCTTTACAAACAATATTTATTTACTATAATGCTCCCAGGATTAGATTATCGTACAATGATAAAGAAACAATAATGGAAGCATTACAGATTTCTATTATGAATGGGAAGCGTATGGGAGGAGGTTTCCATTTTGCTCCTAATGGTAGTCCTTTTGATGGTTTGCTTGACGTTTGCATGGTTAGATCGATGAATCAGTTTAAGATTTTCAGTATGATCCCATATTTTATAAAAGGTACTCAGGGTAAACGCAAAGAAGTATTGGAGGATAGAACTACAAAAATTGCAGTTGTTGCTGAGAAGGGAAATCTACCTGTTCATTGTGATGGCGAAACAATTTGTTACGCTGGTAAAGAATTGTTTATTCAGATTTATCCTGCTGTTCTAAATTTTATCACTAAGGCGTAGATATTGAAAAATAGTGTATCATCCTTTTCATAACTATAAAATATAGTGTGATAGAAACCAATTTTAGTTTTCTACAAGATTAAAAGGTGCACTGCCATAACCATTATGCATTATGAATGAAGATATTACTGGACTCATCGTTGTATAGTGTGTGGAATAATGTAATGGCGGTAAACTGCCGGATAGGTTTTTATAGATTTATTCTTTAAGGAATAATGTATGTCTAAAAAATTTACAATACACTTTAGAAAACTTACCCATTATAAATATCAACTTATGGAAAACTATATACATGCTACATCAATTACATTACAGCAGGAATGCTGCATTGATGATTTTGTTGCATTAAAAAAAGACGGGCAGTTGTATATCTTTAAAGGGTATGCATGGGACGGGCCAAGCGGGCCAACCATTGATACAAAAGATTTTATGCGAGGAAGTTTAGTCCATGATGCGCTATATCAACTGATGCGCAAGAAACAACTTCCTGTATCGTATAAAGATTATGCGGATAAACTTTTACACGATATTTGTATTGAAGATGGCATGAGCAAATTCAGAGCATGGTATGTTTACCAGGCTGTGAGGTTATTTGGGAAAGGTGCACTCAAACCTGATGATGACATCAATAATACCTGATATTGCTTTTTTGTTCTGGTAATTATTGTAATAGCTACTATTTGTAGTTGCTCAAAAAAAGCAGGTAAATAAAAAAATAGACTATTAATTTTTCATGATGCAATAAAAAAATCCTTGATTATCTGTACTGAAAAGAAAAATTACACCATATAAGCTTTGACATATAAAATGAAGATTTGCATTATAGTTGCTTGTATTGTTACCAACTATAATTAACTAACTGGTATTTTTATGATACATGATAGTATTCATGAATATAATGAAAACGTATATACTACCTTTTTAAAAGGTGATGCCCGGGAAGAAAGTTATTATCAGTATCTGGCAAAATTAGTTTATGATATTTCTGTATCAATTGGCTATACTGCTGTTTTAATAACCACATTACCAAAAAAACTGATGCAGGAAATCCAGACTTTAGAGTGTGGGATGGGGAAAGCGATTATATAAAAAATATTTTTTAAATGTTACGGTGTGATGCAATGAATATACTTGTTACAGGTTCTGCTGGTTTTATTGGTTATTATACAGCGCTGAAGTTTTTACAACAGGGCTATACGGTTATTGGTGTTGATGCTATCAATAGCTACTACGATGTTTCATTAAAGGAAGCACGAAATGCGCTGCTGCTCAATGATAAAAACTATATATTTTATCAATGCGATATAGCTAATTATGAGGAACTATCGCACATATTTAAAAAACATACCCCTGACTATGTTGTTCACCTTGCTGCACAGGCAGGGGTGCGCTATAGCCTTGACCATCCCTTTGAGTATATACAGAGCAATATCGTTGGCTTTATGAATATTGTGGAATGTTGCCGACATAATCCTGTGAATCATCTAGTTTATGCATCGTCAAGTTCCGTATACGGACTTAATTCATGCGTGCCATTTTCAGTACATGATACTGTTGATCATCCTGTATCGCTGTATGCTGCTACTAAAAAATCGGATGAATTGATTGCTCACTGTTATTCGCATTTATATGGAATTCCTACCAGTGGTCTCAGGTTTTTTACCGTTTATGGACCATGGGGGCGTCCGGATATGGCATACTTTACCTTCACAAAATCTATTGTTGAGGATAAGCCCATCAATGTGTATAACTATGGAGATATGGAGCGGGATTTTACCTATATTGATGATATTGTTGAGGGTGTTTACAGAATAACCTTTATCGTACCACAGGGGAAACCTCATTTTGACACCATGCACCCTGATCCGGCATCAAGCACAGCGCCGTACCGGATTTATAACATCGGCAATAACAAGCCGGTTTCACTGCTGTATTTCATTGAGGTACTGGAAAAAGAAATAGGTAAAAAAGCAACAATACATTTTTTGCCCATGCAGCCGGGTGATGTGCTTGCAACGTTTGCCGATATAGATGAGTTAACACAAGCCACTGGTTACAGCCCTGTAACTTCAATTGAACAGGGATTGTCATTGTTTGTTCAATGGTATAAAAAGTTTTATACTGTTTAATGTTCTTTTATGGATTGCAAAAGACTATCAGCAGTTGTTCGGTAGGTGCCTTCAATATCATACTGTAATGATTTTTGCAGATATGTTTTTGCTAACGCTATATCATCAATTGCAATATAACATAAAGCAGCATTGATCAATGCTGCAGCCTTTAAGGAGGAATACTGATTCATGCTGTATCGTTCGGTTGCTAAAAAAAACAGCGCCGCTTTTTTATATTCACCAATGTGATAAAAATTTTTACCAATATAATAATTGGCAACTCCCTGTATCAGTTGATTATCAGGGTTTTGCGCAATACATTCCTGAAAAGAATCTATGGACAGGTCATATAACTTATCTTTATAGGCTACATAACTTGCATACAATAAATTTTTATTGGCGATAGTTATTGTTTGAATAAGCTGATTCCAGAAATCTCTATTTTCCTCAATGATACTGCTGGTTGCAACGTGTGAATGTAATGGCTGCACTGACAATAACACTACAGTGAAAACTATGACAAACCGTTTATTGACCATAGTAAATCTCATGCTCCAATAAGTGGTTCTCGCTTTATTAGTATATGCTTTATGGTAGCTTTCCCAACAGAAAAATAAATTTGCTGTGATTCCAGCAATTTAAAATTATTCCATTGCGAAACAATTGTTTCTGGATGTTGCTGCTCTTGCTGTATTTCAGGTTGTTTTATGGAACCCATAGTTTACTCCTTATGGTAGCATCACTTAAATAGTAAAGGCATGATAAAAATTTGTCTACATAAAAAAATTATAATTTTTACACCCAGCAATCTTTTTGCTTTTTTGTATTGACTTTTTAAAAAAGCTTTTTAGGTTGACATAGTCATATTTATTATAAAAAATATGTTGGTTTATCCTTATATATCTAAAAAGGCACTTAAAGGCTGGTATGTCAATAGCAAAAAAGAAAAATTTTATAATTTTGGCGATAGTTCTTTTAATTTTTGTACCCTGCATAATGGGGTATCCGTATAAATTTGACTTTATCACAGTCAATGATATTGTTAAGCAGATAAAAAAGGCATTCTCTGATGTTGATAGTTATCAGGCAAGCTTTGTTATGATTTCTGACCGTATTGGGAAGCGTCAGACTCAGAGTGGAACAATATGGTATAAATCTCCTCATTACCTGCGTGTTGATTTTGATTCTCCCTATGGACAGCGAATTGTATCTGATGGGAACCAGGTATGGATATATATCCCTTCATTGAACATTGTTGCAGAACAGGATTTAAACTCGGGTACACTTTTTTCAGTTGGTACCGGACCTGGTTTAAACAGGCTCTTTTCAAAGTACCATTACCGGTTTGATGGGAAAGAACAGCCTCGTGAGGAAAGTAATAATAGATATTATGTATTATTTTTAAAACAAAAAGAAACACGGAGCGGATTCAGAACATTAAAACTATGGGTTAATGAGCAGTATTTTATTACAAAGGCATATGGTGAAACAGCCAGCGGAAAAAATATAACACTGGAAATAAAAAATGTTACTACAAAAATAGATGTAAAAAAAGGATTTTTTAAGTTTGATCCTCCTTCAAATGCCCGAATAATTAAAAATCCTATGTTAGTAGAGGAATAGCATATGGTGGCAGAAATTGGCGAAACATTACGCAATGCTCGCGAAGCAAAAAGGCTAACATTGAAAGATGTTTCAAAAGATACAAACATAGTTGTTAAATATCTGGAAGCTCTTGAAAATGAAGAATTTGATAAATTCCCCAGTGAAACATATCTATTGGGTTTTTTACGTTCATATGCTGAATATCTGCGGCTGGATGCTGATGAGCTGATACAGGCGTATAAAGGGTATAAAATTGGTGAGAGTTCCACTCCATTAGAAGAGTTAACAAGGCCAACCGGGCTTTCAATTTTTACTCAGCTACGCATGTATGCCGAGCAGTATAAAAATATTTTATATATTGCTGGTATTGGGGTAGCGGTACTTATTGTTATTGCACTATTTATAAGCCTTATTACATCTGATGTCCATATTGGCAGCGATGATTCTATAAAAGCAATACAAGAAGAATATTACCGCACACAGGGTAAAAAGATTGCCATCAAGAATATATGGCCGTTACAGATTGTCAATGATAGCGGTATTGTTTTGCTGTATAACAATGAAGCGTGCCAGTTTTTAGTTGAAAATAAAGAAATACTGTTTTTATTAAATGAAATAAAAGACGATTCTGTTGTAGTTGAGTTCCTACCTGATTCAAAGAAGTATATACTGGAGATGGAAAAGTCGGTTGTGTGCAGTCCTATGGAGTCATCACAGAATATAATTTTAACATTGAAAGGATTAACCGAAAACAGAGCAAAGATTAAGGTTCAGCTTACTGCTGCACAGCAAGCAGTTGAACAGGAAGAAGCGGTAAGTGTAGTAACACCGGTTACACCGGGGACCGAGGTGGTAACCCATGATCAGAAGAATTTGAAGATAGTACTTGAAACTGAATTTATTCAAAAAACATATTTTGAATTATATCTTGATGGTAATGAAAAGGTCAGGGGCTTTATACCAGCAGGAAACAAAGAGCGATGGGAAGCTTCAGAATATATTCAGATAAAGATAGGCAATGCTGGTGGGGTCAAAGTTAAAATAAACAATGTTGATTATGTATTTGGCTTGCCAGGGCAGGTAGCAAATAAGGTTATTACCTGGCGGAAGGACCCAACCAATCCTAATAAATATAAATTAGAAGTTAAAGATTGGTGATGTGTTTTTGCCGCAGGAACTTTCATATTATATCATTTCATTAGGATGCCCAAAAAATGAGGTTGATGCAGAGCGGCTCAATGCTGATTTGCATAATGCAGGGTTTGTTCCAGCTCATGGCATGGATGATGCCAACATTATTTTTATCAATACCTGCGGATTTATCAAAGAGGCAAAAGAAGAATCCATTGCAACCATCATGGATGCGATTGATTACACTGCTCATGCTGCCACAAAAAAGCTGATTGTATTTGGATGTCTTACGCAACGTTATAAAGATGAAATAATACATGAAATCCCGGAAATAGATCTGGTATGGGGTTTATACGATAGCTCCATGATTAATGAGGTTGCCCGAATATGTACTGTTGACCTATTAACAGTAACTATCGCCCAAAAACGAAAACCACTTGTTGACAATATTCCCTATGCCTATATTAAAATTGCAGAAGGTTGCTCCAATAATTGCAGTTACTGTGCCATTCCAATAATACGCGGGAAGCATCGTTCGTATGCGCCTGAATTAATTGTAGACGATGCTGCACAAGCGTTGCAGCGGGGCGTAAAAGAGCTTATTGTTGTAGCGCAGGATGTAGCAATATATAATTACAATGGTGTGCTCGTCAATGATTTGCTGCATAAACTCAACAATCTGGATGGCACATTCTGGATACGACTCATGTATTGTCATCCCGATCACATTTCCAGTGAATTGATTGAAGCAATGGCAACACTGCAAAAGGTTGTTCATTATATTGATATCCCCTTTCAGCATGCCAGCACAAAGATATTGCGTGCCATGAACAGAAAAGGGAATGCTAAAAGATATTTGCGCCTTGTAGAAAAGTTGCGCAACGCAATCCCTGATATAGCAATACGCTCAACGTTTATGGTTGGATTCCCCGGCGAGGATGAAGATGATTTTACTGTCCTGCTTGATTTTTTACAAGAAGCACAGCTTGACAGGGTTGGTGTATTTATGTATTCACCTGAAGAAGGCACAAAAGCCAGTGGCATGAGTGGCATGGTTAAAAAAGCAACACAACATAAACGCTACAACAGATTGATGCAATTGCAGCAAACAATATCGTTGCAACGATTGGAAAAAACTATAGGAAATGTAGTTGAGGTGCTTGTTGAAGAAAAAGTGGATGCAAATAACTACATCGGCAGAACACAATATGATGCCCCCGATATTGATGGTATTTTTTTCTTGACCGCAGATGGTATTAATGTCAATGATATCGTGCTGGCAAAAATAACTGATACATTAGAATATGACCGTATTGGAGTACTCATTTGAATATACCAAATTTATTGACATTATCACGAATTATTCTGATTCCGCTATTTTTATATTTGATTTTTACGCCCACCATAGAACATAGAATATGGGCGCTTGTTATATTTGTCATAGCTTCGTTAACTGATTTGTTAGATGGATGGACTGCCCGTAAACTGAAGCAGGAAACGGAAACAGGAAAATTTTTGGATCCGTTAGCGGATAAGTTCCTTGTTATTTCGGCATTGATTGCTTTTTTATTTTTAGATCCTTTCATTCCCTTGTGGATGGTTATTGTTATCATTGCGCGTGATCTTTTGATTACGCTGATGCGATATCTGGCAATCAAAAAAGGTACAACACTAAAAACAAGCCGATTGGGGAAGGTAAAAACAGCCTTTCAGATGATATCAATTATTTTGATTATCATGGTGTTTATAGTTCGCAACTCCATTAAAAATTATAAACTTGAAATAACGCAATTAAGTGCTTTAAAGTACGAAACAGTTTATGATATTATAAATTCAAATTTACAGCACAAATGGCTCATCGTTTGTCCATATTGTATAATGGCAGTAGTGACATTGTTAACAGCGCTTTCCGGCTTGCGATATATTGCAACTAACTGGAGATTATTTGTGCCACCCTATGCAAAGAAGGATTAAATTGCTCATGTTCTGGAAAGAATTTCTTTTTACGGGATTATATACTGGATATTTTCCAAAAGGCTCCGGCACGGTTGGTGCTTTCCTTGCTCTACTGTTCTATATCATTATTCATCAGTTGTGTGGAAAGTATGGAATAATGGTAAATCTTATCCTTGTTACTGTTATTCTTTATCCATCAATAAAATTGGGTGATGATGCTGAAATTTTTTTTGCCATGAAAGATCCTCAGGCTGTTGTACTGGATGAGATGCTTGGCTTCTGGGTAACCATGTTATTCCATTCATTTAGCTTGTTGTCAGTGTTGCTGGGTTTTATATTTTTCAGACTATTTGATATTATGAAACCATACCCTATTCAAAAGCTTGAACATTGTAAAGGCGGATTGGGTATTATGATGGATGATATTATTGCAGGTGTATATGCAAATGTTGTTATCTCGTTGATATTGTTTATTATGAACATCTATGGGATTGTGCTTGTGTAATGTATTAATGCTGTCGAAATAGATAATAGTATGCGGAGGCTTAATGCCAGAATGGTTTGAGGTTGTTTTATGAAACGACATTATATACTGTTATTATTGTTTTTATTTTTCATTTGCAGCATATTCATGGTATATGCTCAAAAAAATGTGGGCGATAGTTCTAAAGATGTGAATTATTGCATTCAATGTCATCTTACGCTTAATGGAATACCGCGGTCAGTAGTGCTTGAATGGGAAAACAGCATCCATGCAAAAAAAAATTTAGAGTGCGATGGATGTCATGGCGGTAACCACACAGTAAATGATGTAAAACAGGCTAAAGATAAGAAAACAGGGTTTATTGGGAAACCGGTAAAGAAGGATATACCGCAGTTTTGTGGTAGAGCAGAATGCCATGGTTATGCTTTAACACAATTTAAACGCGGTCCTCATTATGATTCGGTATTAAAAATTGGTTCACCCAATTGTGTAGATTGCCATGGCGATCATAATGTTCAACGTTCAACATATCATATTATATCCGATAAGACATGTTCCAGTTGCCATAGTGTAGAATATTCACGTGAGCTGGTTAGTTCAATGATTAATATTGAGAAAAATATTGAAGATATTGAAAATTCACTGGAATATCTTAACCAGCGCAATGTTGAAAGCAAAGATAGCATGGTACGATATCTTGAATTAAAGCGGTATTTCCATCAATTGGTGCATGTATTCTCAAAACAGGAAATAGAATTTACCAAAAAATTGGTAGAGGTTGAAATTGAATATTTAGACAAACAATTAACAAACCGTATTGCAACCATTAAACGGCTTGATTTAATCTATATCATAACAAGTGGATTTAGTATTGCTATAATTATTGCTTTTACAGTATATATTGCATTAATACGAAAAAGGCGAACAAAAGTAATGAAAAATTTTCAATCCCGCTTATGATATCCGTGGAGTATTTGTGTGATACAGGATTATTTTGAAAAATTTAAACGATGGTATCTTTTTAACACTGAAAAAATAAAATATGTTGGAAAAAAAAATGATAAGCATACCTGTATCCTCTGTGCAATACGGGATAAAGCGGAGGATGTTGTTAATCTGGAAGTGCATCGTACAGAAAGGTTTATTGTTTCGATAAATTTATATCCATTCAATCCCGGTCATTGTATGATTTTTCCCTTGCGGCATTGTGAGAATATACATGAATTGGGAAAAGAAGATATTGTGGCTCTCCATGAATTGACAATTAAGGTTATCGATATAATAAAACAAGAGTTTAATCCATCAGGTTTTAATGTTGGATTTAATATAGGTTTGTGGAGTGGCGCAAGCATATCGCATATTCATTTACATATTGTACCGCGGTTTCCTAATGAGCTGGGATTCTTAGATGTTATCAGTCATACACGAGTAATGGTTGTTGATCCTATAGTTGTTTGTGCAAATTTGAAAAAACGATTCAATGCAGAGTAATAGTTACTGTTGTTTGCCAGTTTCTTCTGCTTCAAGGAGCAGTTCAATATCTTTTTTATTTAATTTTATTGTAAAAGGTTGGCTACACATTGGGCAGGAACCAGTAGTTATGCCAACAGCAATATCGCTTATGGAAAGGTTAAGTTTTGATCCGCACAACAAACATGCAAAGTCGCCAGCACGCATCTGATGAGGCAGCATAAATACAACTCCCTGGTAAAGTAGTTTGTTAAGGTTAAGTGGTAAATATAAATTGCTATAAAAATGTCAAGTTTTTTATACTCTGGTGAGATTGTTTAACAAGCTATTGAATCAACAATTGAATCAACAATTGAAAAAAAGTGTTTTACAACTATCGTATGCTCACCATGATATTAAATAGTGAAGTTTTAATAATGTCCCTTGAGTTTTATAAATGTAAGATATAACAGTATGAATAGTAAACGAGGTGATGTCATGACAGGGTTTAGAAAAATTACAGTAACATTGCTTATTGTCAGCATTTTGATTGCTATAGTGATAATTTTTGACGGAGAAATTGTAAAGAAAATTGTTATGTTAAAACCAGTAAGGGTAGTAACTCAGGGCGAAATTAATCGCATGGAAGAAGAATTATCAAAGCTTACTAAAAAAGATGCAAAAACTCCTGAAACAATTAACAAAATTGGTGTTTTATATCAAAATTTAGGGGCAAAATATAATGAAAAAGGTGCATGGGACCCTGCAATCGATGCATTGCAAAAAGCATTGGGGCATGGCAGAAATGTCCCGGTAGTGCATTATCAGTTAGCTATAGCATATGCTAACAGGGGAACGCAGCTGGGAAATAATGATGATATAGATAAAGCTGTGTATCACTATGAAAAAGCATTGCAGATGGAACCAAATTATATTGAAGCAAAATATGGATTGGCTATACTGTTATTTTATCGTAAAAATGAACGTTCTAAAGCCATACAGATTATGAATGAGATTGCTAAACAAAATCCAAAATTTTACAGAGCACGGTTTGCTTTAGCCAGGTTTTATTATGAAAACAAAGAACTTGATAAATCATTATCTGTCTATCAAGATTTATATACAGACCTTGATAAAATGGATTCTACATTAGCAACAGAATACAGACAGGCATGTAAAGAAAATATTCAACGGATTACATCTGAAATGGCACGGTAATGTTGTATGGATAAACAAAACTTTCCTGTGGCGCTATCGCTCATGAGTTCCGGGTTATGGCAATTATATGCTCAGAATGACCCCGGGACAATATATTATGAATGTGTTTTGCCGGAACAGAGAACTGTACAGGATTATTATGCTACGTGGTATAGTGGCACGCCACTGGAAGAATCAGAAAAGATTATTGAATT
>ENA-UOWE01002552-UOWE01002552.1-activated-sludge-metagenome-genome-assembly--contig:-NODE-2552-length-19921-cov-5.565438_pt1 | contig 19921 bp, 19 predicted proteins | sample MGYA00249841_ERZ761562 | MGnify/ENA primary metagenome ERZ761562 (study PRJEB28883, sample SAMN05720200) | activated sludge metagenome | isolation source: Anaerobic digester | place: Japan... | reverse complement strand
CATCACATCGGAAAGAATTGAAATCCCAACAAGATCAACACCCGCTACATTTGTATATGAAAATTCATCCTTATTAGAAAAATATTCCATGGCACATACAAGTAACCATGCAACTGTAGCACCAGAAATACCACTAAAAACCTTATCTTTCGACAACTCAGGATGAACAATTGGACAATCTGGAAGAACTTCAGGTAATTGGTGATGATCTGTAACAATAAAATCTATGTTTTTATCCTTCCATTTTTCAATAATATCGTGGTCTCGTATTCCACAGTCAACAGTAATGATAAGATCAACACCTTTATCGTAAATAAAAGATAGTGAGCTTTCAGATAACCCATAACCCTCTTCTACTCGATCTGGTATGTAGGGCATAACGTTGGCTTTTCTTACATTGTGTAGATATTTCCATAAAATTGCAACGGCACTCATTCCATCTACGTCATAATCTCCATGAATATAGATCCTCTTTCCAGATGATATCGAATTCTCTATTAAATCAACAATCTTTTTTATATTAGTCAATTTCGTTATTGGAGATAAAAATGACAAAGAAGGATTTAGAAACTGTTCAATTGCACTTACTTCCCTAATATCTCTATTATAAAGGAATTGTAGTAATGTTCTATTGTACTGACTTAAAGCCTCGTCAAACTTATGTTCGGGCGAAAGCTGATCATATAAATTCCACATATTATTACTTTAACCTAACTTCTTTTTTACAAGTCCCTCGATTTTCTGAGCAAGCTTTACATCTTCTTTCAATTGCTCAACAAGTTTGGGTTGTCCTTGTGCAAGATTTTCTCCATCCATAAGTATCCAAGCTCCCCTTTTCTCAAGAATACCATATCTTAAACCTGCATCAACAATGCTACTTTCTCTATCGATACCTGTTGGATAAATAATGTTAAAAGTTGCTTTTCTAAATGGAGGTGCAACCTTGTTTTTAACAACCTTCACTTCTCTTGAATGTCCAATAATTTCTTCTCCCTGAGATATTTTTTCTTTTTGTCTAATATCCAAACGCACCGATGCATAGAATTTCAAAGCTTTTCCTCCTGTTGTAGTTTCAGGATTTCCAAAGAAAGTCCCAATATTTAAACGTATTTGATTTAAAAAGATAACGGTTGTGTCGTTTTTAGATGCAATTGCTGTAATTTTTCTTAATGCTTGAGACATAAGTCTTGCCAACAAACCCATATGAGAATCACCCATATTTCCTTCTATTTCTGCTTTAGGTGTAAGTGCCGCAACAGAGTCAATAACGATAACATCCATCGCTCCAGAACGCACAAGCATTTCTAGAATTTCAAGAGCTTGTTCCCCATAATCAGGTTGAGAAATATATAATTCTCCAACATCAACACCAATACCCTTGGCATACGTAGGATCTAAAGCATGTTCAGCATCAATAAAAGCACATTTACCACCCTTTTTTTGTGACTCTGCAATTATATGCAAAGCTAATGTTGTCTTACCAGATGATTCAGGTCCAAATATTTCAATAATTCTTCCCCTTGGTACACCCCCAACTCCTAAAGCCATGTCCAAAGACAAAGACCCTGTAGGAATTGCTCCAACATCAACTTTACGCTTATCCCCAAGACGCATAATAGAGCCCTTCCCATACATTTTTTCAATTTCTCCTACTGCAACCTGTAATGCACTTTCCTTTGCAGATTTTATATTATCTGCAGAAGAATCAATAGGCGAAATCTTAGGATCATCAATCTTCTTTTTCATATCATTTTTTGATAAATTATTTACTATTTAAGCAAAACTCATTGTACCAAACTATCCCAATATTGTAAACTAAAAATAGTTAACATGATGTTTACTTGAGAGTTTTTGGTGCATACGGTATAATCTACCTGTTAGTTAATAATTAAAAGAGAATAGAAAATACCTAATTACTTGTTCCTTGTTATTTATTATTTAACTGACGCCGCTATCGTCTCCCACCCAAGGTGGACTATCCTCGTGATAGATATATATGATGATAGAACAGTTACGGACATCGGATTATGAGGGATTATTAAAAAATGTTGTAAAAATGACGCCGCTATCGTCTAACGGTTAGGACATCGGATTCTCAATCCGGCAATCGGGGTTCGATTCCCCGTAGCGGTATTTTGTTAAGTGATAGGTGATAAGTAATAAGTCTTTTATATGTTGGATGCTACGGTTAATCGAACCGTCCTTTTTGTTCCTGCATGTATTCGGAACGACTTTCCTCGATAAATATCGAGGCCAGCCTGCGTAAGGAAGCAGTCTCCCTTTAGCGGTATATTACAAGTGAAAAGTGAAGAGTGAAAAATGAAAAAGTTTTGATGCTACGGTGAATCAAATCGCTCTTTATGTCTAATATTTTTTGACTTTAATAACTAAATGTGCTATAATAGCGACTAGCTTTTTGAATTAAGTTTATTGAAAAAAATGGCAATTTTATTTGGTCAGATTGGAGTAAATGATCATTATGAAAAACTAAAGAGACCACCTTTTCTGATTACTGTCGATAATGTTGCTAGGTCGGCTTATTTTTTTATGTGGACTTTTTTCAGAACGAACTTCGCATATATATTCTAAACACGACGCTGAAAATCCAAACTTAAAACATATATATTACATATACCCCATCCAAAGTTCTGAAGGACCTTGTGGTTATGTTTGGGTAAGAAAAACCAAAATTGGTCATAGTTGGGTTCCTGGGAGACACTTAGGAGTTGAACTTGATAAGGGGTCTATAACCTTATGTAACACTTGGGATGGTTATGCAGAAGGTCTTTTGCAGGTTGGAGATAGTTACTGTTCGGGTCGATACATTAACAACAGGTGAAATTGATTCTACAGGAATGGATATTCTCAGAGCATTTTACTATCAAGGAAGAATAATTGATATAAATCCTACCTTTGACCCTGATTTACCGGCCATGGCACAAACAATTAAAGTGTGTATTGCCTCCTTACAGGATACGATCAGTTGAAAAAAATAAAAACTATATAGTTCAATAAGCAATTAACCTTTTTCTTTTTAACTTTTCACTTGCTTACACGTTCATTTGTTCGTTTCAACCACCGTGCCTGACGGCAGGAGGGAGGTTGACCAGCCTTACCTTTTAAAAATACAGAAGGGCTGGTGTTCACTCGTTATCTTTCTCACTTATCACATATCACCTATCACATATCATTTAAAACCCGGATTTGAGTTTTTGTTGTTTATCGTTTAAAATTATTGCGGATTTATAATAAAGTTATTGTTTTTTCTTTCTAAGTAAATAAATTTGGGATTAATTAATGGGTAGTAAAGCTAATTTGGATTCAACAAGCACATGAACAGTTTTTCTGAAATTCAAAGATTCTTAATTCATCGTTTGGGTTTAAGTGGACTACAGGTTAGGATTTACACATTATTAATACAAAATGGACAGTCAAATATTACCTACCTTTCAAGGAAAACTGGATATTCAAGGGGAAAAATATTTAAAGAAGTAATTAATGGTTTAAAAGTTGGAATATACTTATGTACCAAAAGAAAAACAGAATGGTCGATTACTGCATGTGAATTTGATTGCTTAATAAAAATTGCATCGTCGAAACTAGATTATGCAAAACAAACACTAGACATGGTAGAAAAAACAACAACATTGTTAAAAAATTTTTTTCCTTGTTCGGAACTCACAATAAATTCTCCCATTACTTACTACGAAGGATATACTTCTGTCTGGGCTATTTATAAGCAAATTTTCAACAGTACTCAAATTTTCTCCTTCTCCGACATCGATAGATATTACTCCATTTTTCCTCAAACTGAAGAATATTGGGATGAAGCCTTTGAAAGAAATCCATCGCGCACTATATTTGAAATCACCCCCGATACTCCCCTAACCCGCCAGATAACCTCCCACCCCTTAAGCCACAAATATGCATATCACACGAAACTTATTCCACAAGCAAAATTTAACTACTCCCAATCCGACATGATTGCATTCGATGATAACCTTACACTAATTGACCTGTCAACTGAAAATCCCAAAGCAACTGTCATACACTCACCAACAATCGCTAACAACTTTAAACAAATCCATAAAATAGCTTGGGCCCAAACGGATCTTTAAATGATAAGTGATAAATTGATTGGTAGGCGGTATGCAGTAATCAGTGATTGGTTATTAGTGACTAGTGATTAGATTTATTTTGTTTTTTCATTTCTGATAATAAGTCACTTATATCCCTTATCACCTATCACTTAATTTCGTTTGTTCGTTTCAACCGAAGGTTGACCAGCCTTACTTTTTAAAAATATAGGAGGGCTGGCACTCGTTCGTTTGTTCATTTGTTCACTTGTTCATTATTTCTCCCCCTCCTCATTTAAAATATACCCTATCTGTTAATAACGATTGCATTCTCACCATAAACATGTTATAATTACTTAACACATAAATTCATTTAACATTAAAATGCAAAATCTGGGTGATGTTAGTTTTTTTCTAATAAATGACTTCGGACTTTCAGAGAATGAAACCTCTGTATATTTAGGGCTTTTAGAAAAAGGAAGAGCTACGGTTTTAGATTTGTCAAAAGCACTTAATATGAACAGAACTACCGTCCATGTTAATGTGGAGTATCTTTTACAGAAAGGAATAGTTAGCCAGACACAAGAAGGAAGAGGAAAAAAGAGACTTATAATTCCAGAACCACCTGAAAGATTAAAAACTATTGTTGAACAAAGAAAAATTAAGGTTTTAAAAACTGAAGAAAAATTGGCCGAGATGATTCCTCAAATGAATCAGTTTATGAAGGGTGGTCGTGAAGGTGGAAATGTTGATGTAAAATATTATGAAGGTAAAGAAAATATTCAACTGTTATATAGTGAAATATTAAAAGCTGATGAAATACGAGCATATGTCTCACATGAAGTATCCGTTCTTTTTCCTGAGAATGTCCAATTATTTCCTCAAATGCATAACAAAAACTCAAACATGAAGATATGGGAAATTCTAGATTTTGAACCATTTCCAGATTATTTAACAGCAATGGCAAAAAATAGATATTTTTATAAAAGATTACCAAAGGAGTTTAAGATCGTTGATTATTTATTATATAACAACAGTGTTGCAGTTGTTGACAGTAAATCTCAAACAGATATTGTAGCTGTTGTAATTTCAAGTCAAAATCTTTACGAATCATCGAAAACAATTTTTGATTTAGTCTGGAAAATGATTTAGTTTGAATTAATTGTTAGTAACCCAATACATCTGATTTACTTGAACAGGAACGTATTTTAGCTTGAATCTGTGTATGCTTTCGTCTTCAGAGCCTCCCATATTTAAAAATTTTGTATTAGTATTCGTAATCATTTGTGTCAACACAAGATCTGATAAGTATGGGATCTTACCTCTCAAGACTATATTTGCATAAGCGTTTGTGTAACCATCAACACTAATGTCAGTAGCATAGAAGGCCATGGGAACCGAGTTAATATATACAACATTTCTGACAAGATTTTGATTTCCAACGTTATTAAAGATCATGTTGTGATAATCATATTTTGTAGACAAAATTTCTTTCTTATATGTCTCCTTTTCAATAAAAAATTGCTCGATTACCTTCCAGCCATCTTCTTTTATATTTTTATCTGAAACCGAGACATGATTCTCGCTAACAATTTTTTGTGCCCTGAGATAACTATGTCTTATGTTCCTTCTTCTAGATGCGTTATCAAATAGAGATATAGTATTTTTAACGTCAATAATCAACTCTGGAAACGTATCATCTTCTGAATGTACTGATGGATACCAAGGATATGTTGAAATATCTTTTAATCCTAATCTTTTAAGCTTGTCAGCCTGCTCTGGAAAAATTTTCTTTACATGAGTTGACAGATTATATTTTTTTTTGATATCACCAGATATATTGACTATCTTCTCAAGAACAGTTTCTCCCATAGGTCGTGACCAATAAAACATTATCGTTTCTGGTTCTAAAATCTTGGGATAAGTTGCTAACATACTCAGGTTTTCTCCATCGTAATATTTATACCCTAAGTTATTTGGCCCCAATCCATAAACACCTTGAGTTACGTAAGTCCAAGTATTGCCATATGTATGCTGTTTTTCTTTAGCAAAAAAGGACTGGAAAAGATCATAATCATCTAACGACACAGGAGAAATATTGGGGTATCTTTTAACAATTTGCAATAAAAGCTCATTTGCTTTCTCAAGTTTTTCCATATAACTATTATTTAACTATTACTTCTCCTTGGCCTTTTTGGGTAATCATAACCCAAATCATTCCACGGTTAAATTCCACCTCAGCTCCAGTTTCCTTTATCTTATAGACATTTCTTGAAGTAGCAGACGATTGTTCCCATGTGATTTCTATTTGTTTTCCATCTTGAAACAATAATCCTTCCCCACTCCCAATAATTGTAATTGCTTTTCTACCGTAATTATCAGCAGCAGGATGATAAACTTCTGTATATTGAATTATCACATTTTTAGCAACAATTTGTTGGTTAGTTTCATTATCAGAATGTGGTTTACTCCCATAAAATCGCTTATAACTATTAGTCCCGGGATCATATTCCCATCTAACATCATAAGATCTACCTTCTCTGTATGAACCCATGAACGACACCATAATTTGAGACACATCCCCTCGTTCTTCCTCTGTAGCATCAGATTTAAACTTCCATGGAATAATTTCCTTTGTATATGTATACTTCATTTTATCCGCTGCTTCATGGATATTGGCAACAGATGTGTATGCATTGTGAGGTGCTATTCTATCTTTAGTTCTCCAAAATGAGGCACTTCCCCCAACAGTCTTAATATGATTATCACTTAAAGCTTTCTGCGCATCTGTTTCTACTGAATTAGTGGAATGGGCATAACCAATGTGCATAAAAAGTGGATCATATGGAGTCAAAATATCAATAAATGGTTTTCTTGCACTTCTTAACGATCCTAGTTTTTCAGGCTGATAAGTCCAAAACATTCCAACAATCCTAGTAATATCACCTTCCACTAACATTTCAAATGCTAGATCAGCTTGATAAAGACCTGATGGCTCTCTTGCATCAATCGTATTACCAAAAACGGAAGCAACAGGTGGATATTTGATCATATTTTCATATTCCTCTGGAGACATTAATACTCCATTAAGTGGATTTTCTGCTGTTTTAGGATTTGATATTTCATCCAAATCAATAACCTCTCCATCCTCGTTAACCAAAGCTCTTGGTGATTGTATATTTAAATTATCTGACGCAGGTATATCGAAAATAATTCTATAAGACATATGGGCCATTCCCCCTAACACAATAATAAATGGGATTGAGACAACCAAAACTTGTGGAATCAAAGGTAATTCCTTTATCTTTCTCTGAAAATCTTGGATTTTTTCTTTTAAGGTTTTTTTATGATTAAGTGGCTGAACATTTGGTTCTAGATCAGATGTTGAACTATAATCAGAAGCGTCAATTTGTCTCATAAGCTTTACGCTAATATTAGTTATCCGATTATAACATGTTATTAAAGATTTACAAATTTTATCAAATCAAAAAAAACGTACAAAAAATTTGGGACAAAAGCACAGAAGATGTTAAATACGCATTAATTCCATAAACCGCCTCATTCTTGTACCTGCTCGTTTCACAGTTGGATAAACTGTAAAAACCCCACGTTCATTGATAGAAAAAGCCTGTGTATGAGTAGTTCCTGGTTGACCATTCCCTTCTGGAAGTTTGCATACAACAATACAATTTGTAAGACCCCTTTTATCCCCAATCTCACATACTAATTTTCCGTATTTATAGTAGCCCTCAGAATCAAATAAATCAATTTCGATAAAATGAAGTTCTCGATTTAAAAAACTAAACCATTCCCAATCATTCGGGACATCACTTCTTTTTAAACCCCAACCTTTCAGAGCCAAACCTAGCAAACCCTGCCCACAAATATATCTTTCTGAAAGAATATTTTTTTGTGCAGGTAAAATTGATGCTATTAAAGGGTTATCACAATCATCAAGGTATGCATTTCCCAATACATTCAATAATCTCTCCACTTCCGGCCATCTCTTTTGATCTTCACACTTTATTACCACTCTTAATATTATTAAATAATAACAAACCACGTATTATATCACGAGGAATCGTATTTTTCAATACACTTAAAGTAACAAAGTATCAAAACATGTTATAATCCACTTTATGAACACAAAACAGGCACAACGTAACATTACAATTGCATATTTAATTTACGCAACCAAATATGCATGGGTATGGATTGGAACTTGGATTTTTTATTATACTAACTTCGGTGGATATAAAGCGGTTGGAATACTTGAAGCCACAATGGTTATTACTACTATAGTAGCAGAAATTCCTACGGGCGCCATAGATGATCTCATTGGTAAGAAAAAGACATTGATGATAGCACTTTTACTGGAAGGTATTTCAAATATCTGGATGGGACTTGCTCCTAATCTATCACATATGATTCTTTCTTTGATTGTTATGAATGTTGCATGTGCTTTATTTTCAGGAACATATGAAGCATTAATATATGATACATTAAAAGAAACTTCACAAGCTGAAAAATACAAAATGATACTCGGGAAGACCAAAGCAATAATGCTAATTGTATGGTCAATATGTGGAATTGTCGGGGGATTTTTATATAAGATATCTCTGGGATTACCATATATACTTACAGGAATAATTCAATCATTAGGATTTTTAACTACATTCTTCTTAACTGAGCCTAAAATTGATACACAGCAATTCACACTTAAAACTTTTTTTATTCAAAATATTCAAGGGTTTAAACAATTATTCGGAAAAAAAGTAATACGAGGAATTACCCTTGGACTATTACTGATAGGTGTTATTACAATGATAGTTTATGAAGGTTATAACGACATTATTGCTGTTGAAGTAGGATTCAATCCACAACAATTATGAGTTTATTCGGTGCAATTTCAGTATATTTCCTTGCAAGAATAACAGAGAAATATTCAAATAAAATAGTACTTTTTATAGCTTCTCTTATTTTTGCAATAACTTTGATAGTATCCCCTATCTCAGGGATGATTCTTGGAGGATTGGGACTCATATTAAGATACTCATTAGATCCATTAATAAATAACAAATTTTCAGATTATATAAACAAAAATGTTGAATCAAAACACCGAGCTACTTCTATTTCAACTTTTGAGATGATAAGAAGGATTCCTTATACGTTTTCCATTATTCTCTTAGGATACATTTCTGACATTATTCACCTTTAATTATAGGTACTATATTAGGTGTAACATTAATAGCTTTTACGGTATTAAACCTAGCTCTACAGGTAAAAATAAAGGAATAAAGTTTCTGCATTCAAATTTCATGTACAATAACTCACTTTTTGTCTATAAAAAAGGGGTGTTCCTTTACGGTTCACCCCCTTCATCTACAAAGTTTCAATTCAATGTAGTATTGAATTTTTAGCGACGATCTTCGTATCTATCTCGCTTTGGTTGAGGTTTGTCTTCTCTTACAACGAGATTTCTTCCCTCGAACTCTTTTTCGTGCATAGCTTCAATAACTGTTGCACCCATCTCGTCAGTTTCCATTTCGACAAATGCGAAACCGCGTGATCTTCCCGAGAATCTATCTGTAACAATCTTCACTGAGACGACTGTTCCAAATTCCTCGAGTTTATTTCGCAAGCTTTCCTCAGTTGTGCTGTAGGAGAGGTTGCCAATAAATAATTTTTTGGACATTTAGAAATAAAAATAAATTAAACAATCTGCTCTTTTTACTTCTTCACATCGAGAAAATACGACTAAAGAGTTCAAGAACAACACTATGAGTATAACACAATCCAATACCGAATACAAATCTAATGAAATTAGAAATTTAAAATTGTAAATTCTGAATTGTCGAAGGAAAAAATAATTTAAAACTCAACATTTATAGTTCGTTCGTTCATTTCAACCACCGTGCCTGACGGCAGGCAGGGAGGTGACCAGCCTTACCTTTTAAAAATATAGGAGGGCTGGTGTTCACTCATTAGTTCTTTCACTCGTTCATTCGTTCGTATGTTCACTTACTACCTCTTTAGCTTCTCCTGGTTTTATCCATGCTTCAACAGTTCTACTTGAATCGCCTGTTATTTCATTATTATCCAAAGTTTTTTTAATTGTCCTGCAAGCTCCTGCTGTCTTGCACGAGAGAGTGCATCAGCTGTTACTACTTCGATAGCTACATCCACATCAGCACCTTTAGGTTCCACAATTCTACAGTTTAACTTTCTTTCTCCTTCAACACCAGCTTCATGAATACCCAATTTCTCTCTAACAGCTTTAGCCAAATCACCCATTAATGGATATTCCTCTTCAACCGTCAAAACAGTTTCAGGACCTCCACCTTTCTTTTTTCTTAATTCACTTCTCATTTCTTCTGTCATATAAATAATCAAATCTGTCGAATTTTTAAGTTCATCATTTTCAGGAGGACCACCATTAGTAGTATCACAAAATTCACTCCACTTTCCTTCACTTCGCCACACAAAAGTAGAATTTTCCCAACCATTAATAGTTATTTTTTTATCCCCAAAAGTTTATTTTCAGCCCATAAGCTTTTAATATCATGCCATAACCAAATCATATCCACATCCGAAGGTCTAAATTTTTCCTTTCCTATACAATCATAATACTCATTATCTCCAATTGTGAACATAATCTGTATAGACAGTCAGAAATGCCATTTCAAAAGATAAATTAACACCTGCTTTTTCCTTTTCAACCACAACATCTCCAAGTGTACATGTAACTTCTTCATGCTTTACAATGGTATTAGCATTACACTCTGATTTTAATTTTTCATAATCACTTTGTGTAATTCTTAACATTGTTGTCGCCATTTTGAAATGAATCAAATTAAAAAATTATTACATTATACTAGCAAATTCACCACTAATACATTATAACACTACTTAAACAACTCTACATTTTGTTGTCCTTTTAATCAGACACCTCAATACAAACTTAAAATCTTATCAACCGTTCCTCTCATGTCGATATTTTCCAAACAAGATACTCCATATTGCTTTGCATCATTTACTAGAAAATCCTGAATTTTCCTTATTACATCAAATCTTCCGACTTTGTTTATTGCCCTACCAGCTTCTTGTTTTGCTAATCTATTGTGATGATCTCGTTCATCACCTACATACAAAACAAATTTCTTAATCTGTAAATGCTGAAAACCTTTAAGCAATTGTGGAACAAGATGTATTCCTTCAATTACACACGATTTATCCTCACTAATACAACGCTCTATTACGCTATTTACCCCAATCATTACCTGCCTTGCCTGTTCAAGAAATAAAGCGACATGATCCGTAGAATCGAAGCCACTCTCAGATAATAGTACTGAAGATGTATGAATATGTGTAAATTTCTTATCAATATCAAGTCTTCTCATTACTTCCCTAATTACATCAGTTCCTATTAATTGAGAAGCTTCCAATTGTTGTGCAACTAATCTAGCAATAGTCGATTTGCCTGCACCTGGAGCACCATTAATAAGAATGATATTTTTCATAATCGAAGATGAATCATTTACGCAAAATAAGATATCTCTTACATATCACTTGTCCCTCCATAAAAGTATAATATTAAATTATATATACCTACGGTGGCACAATTAAGAACAACAAAGCTAAAGTTCATCTGTTCATTCGTTAGTTCGTTCACTCATTCACTTGTCACATCGTAATTGGTTCCCACTCAGGAATTTCACCATCAACCTTATGGTGTATAAACCCCATATAAATTGGATCGCTATCTCCATCGTTATCAGAAATAATTACGGAGACTATAAACTCACTTTTATCAGAACCACCTCTATTATCATTATCTATATCTATTGAAACTACGGTCTGCCCTAAATCTTCATAATATTCAACAATAGGATCAATAACCTTTTCTTGTAAATCGGTAAGATCCTGCTGTGAATAATAGGCTTTGGCGAGATAATTTACCTGTGGCAATACTAACTCTGAAGAATATTCACATTCATCACATTCTTCGCACTCCTCACATTCGTCACATTTACAAGCTGGACATTTACATTCATCATTCTCACCTTCCTTATACAAATCCAAGTCATACATACACTCTTTCTTTTCATCCTCTAATTTATCATATTTAGACTGTAACTCTTCAGTTTTCTTATTATTAAGAAACCAAACTCCTCCACCGGAAACTACCGCAACAACAGTAACCAAAGCAAATCCCCCCAGTAAAGCCAGAATAATTTTAACTGGAAACTTTTTGACAACAGATGTAACTTCTTCTGCCATAAAAATATAAATTAAATTATACTTAATATATTTTAACACAAAAAAATTATTTAAAATGATATGTGGTAAATGATAAGTGACTTAGATTTTGAATTTTGAATGAAGGTAAATCTAAAATGTGCTTGTTACTTAATAACATCTTTGCTATAATTTATATGTAATAATTTAACAAATTTATGAAATGATTTACGTATTAGGTCATAAAAATCCAGACACAGATTCTACTTGTTCTCCAATTGTTGTTGCTTGGTATTTAAATAATGTCCGAAAGCAGGAAGCCAAAGCCGTTTTACATGGAAATCCAAACAAAGAATCGTTATTTATTTTAAAACATTTGAATGTTGAAAGCCCAGAAGTAATTGAAAAGTTACCTGATGAAGCCAAAGTATTTCTTGTTGACTCAACGAATCCTGAAGAACTCCCATTAATAACTGAAAATGTTGAAGTAATTGAAGTAATTGACCATCACAAGCTCGGTGGAATGTCCACATCAAAACCAGTTAATGCAACGATAAGAAGTTATGGTTGTACAGCAACCGTTCTTTATGAATATATGATGAATGAGTCACCTAATTTACAACTCCCAGCCGAAATAGCTGGATTGTTATTAAGTGCAATTATTTCAGATACTTTAAATCTTAAAGGACCAACAACTACTAATAAAGACAGAGAAATAGTTGAAAAGCTTATAAAAATTTCAAAGATCAAAGAAGTTAATGGATATGCGGACCATATGTTTGAAGCGAAATCAAGTATAGAAGGTATGAGCATGAAAGATATTATAAACACAGATGCAAAGGAGTATGAGCTTGGTGGTAAAAACTCGCTTGTTGCAGTTTTCGAAACAGTCAAACCTCAATTTTTAATTGAAAAAAAGGACGAACTTATACAGGCAATAAAGAGAGTAAAAAACGAAAACAATTATGGTTTGATATTCTTTTATGTGATAGATATTTTAAATGAAACCGCATATTATTTTTCAATTGGTTCAACCCATGAAGATAATATGATTGCTAATGGTCACAAGGTTAAAGTCATTAAAGATGGTATAACTATCATTGAAGGAGTTGTCTCTAGAAAAAAACAGATTGTGCCTGTATTAGAAAAAATCGCATAACCATATCCTAATCAAATTGGAAGAAATCAAAAACAACTAGATAACGACAATCTTATCAAATAGCGATTTATCATTGTTAATAACACTTTTATTTCCGATCACACAATATCTATTCATTTCCAATACTTTTGACACCAATTCTCCACATTTTCTAATGTCTTTTAACGAGCATGATAAAATCTGATCACGTTCTCTCTGGATAAACTCAGCATCAATTCCTGCCCAATATCTCGTATTTTCCCGTTCATATAAGATTGAATTAGTCAATGGAATATCAAGAGTACCAATTGTTCCAATAATATTGTTTTTAAGTTCTTCTTTTGTAATTCGATAATTCTTCAAAACAGATGGAACAAAATCATAAGCGTTTAGCGTCTGGGAAAGATTTGGATCTCTATATGATACAAAACTTAAGTTTCCAAAACGGTCAATTTGACACCAAGCACCATATGCCCCTCCTTCTACCCTAACCTTATTCCACAAATAATCATTTGAAAGTAAATTTCTCAGAACAAAATGTACTCCCTCATATTCAAGTCCAAGTTGTTTAAAGTTATAGCCTTTAACAACATATTGAACCAAACTCTGGCTAATAAATGCTTCATTTTGATTATACAAATCAATATTATATGGGCAAGTAATTATTTCAGAATTACCCAATCCCTCAGTAAGCCTATCAAAACTTTTACTAATTTTATTACGAGTATCATTTTCACAGCAATAAGTTATGTGACAATTTTGTAAATTAAAAACCAATTTTTGAATCAAGTAAAGTTCTTTTCTTAAATTTTCAAACAAATTATCAAAATCTTGATCGATATGCCTGATAAATTCGTAGAAACTCAACCCTGATGTTTGTTCACTCAGAACCCCTGTTTTTGAAGAATACGATCCTAATCGTAACATAGCATAAACATTGCCATTGTCAATAATACTCATTTCAATCCTTGATCTAAGCTTCTTTACCAATTCCTTTATTCTTTTTTTATCATCAAATTTACTATGCAGACAAATCTCATTAAAAAGATTAAACATTTCATCGGAATTTCTATACAAACATTTTCCTGTTATTGAGGTAAAAATTCTATAAGAATCAATGTCAACAACACTTGGAATAATTTCTGTCTCTAATGATATTTGGCCTGTATTATTGTTAATTTCTACCTCCAAATCGGAATAGCTATAGTTTGTGGTATCAACATTTGTAAGTAAATAGACAAACAATTCTAAATACTTAAGCTTTTCATATGGAACATGATTACTATCAAAATATATTGAACTGTAAAGTATTCCCTTGGTACTCAAAGGGTAAAAAAGTGTTTCGATATCATCATAATTTTCAATATGTTTTTCAATAGGTTTTACCTTTCTATCAACATCGGTAAGAAGTAAAGTTGGTATTGAAGCCAAATCTTTAGGTGAATCTTTATTATTTCTAAATGAATCAAGTTTTTTTGATTTACTGATGATATCAACGGTTTCAGTATCACTTAATCTTTTCTTAATTGAAATTAATTCAGATTTTTCCTTTTCTGCCATCTTTTCCACTAAACCTTTTTGAGGAAGTAAGGCTACTATTGACTTATGATTATTTTGAATAAAATATTTTTCAAGAAGTTCCTCAAGATATCCTTTTGAAGCAAGTCGTGATATTCGCTTAATAGTTGTAATAAAATCCAACATTTTAAATGGAGAATAGCCGTATAACCAACTTCTCATCATATTGTCAAAATACACCAAACCTTTAGGGGTTCTTCCGTAGTCAGATTCTCTTGTAATAAACTCAAAAACATTTATTGTTGATTCTATTAATTTGGGGGGGATTCCATTGTTTATTAATTCTATTAATTTCTTTGTAACTAATTCGTCAATTTTATTAAAATTTTTCTCATCCGTCCCTTTTATCACGATTGAATAAAAGGTTTGATATAAGTCTTGTTCAAAAATCGCAAAAACATCAGTTCCTAATTGTGCATCCAAAATCGCCTGCTTTATCAGTCCAGACTCACCCTCAATCAGCAAATAGTCAAGAATTGCAATGGCAACTGCTTCCTGCTTTTTGTAAGAATAATCACAAACCCAATTTAATGAATAATATGATTTTTGATCTGGCTTTTCACTTTTATCAATAGAGTAATGTGCCAATTTCAGTCTTGGTTGTGCAAAAGCTTCCTGCTTTCTAATTTTATTGTTTCTTCTTGCTTTTTTGTATTGTGATAAATACTCTTTATCTAATTTTTCCAGATATTTTTTGATATCCAGATCACCATAAAAATAAATATAACTATTGGACGGGTGGTAATTTTTGGTATAAAAATCAACGAGTTCATGATATTCTAATTCACTTATTGCGTCTGGATCTCCACCTGATTCAAAAAAATACTGAGTATCGGGAAATAATGATTTAGTAATTTCATAATACAGTAAGCTTTCCGGAGAAGAAAAAACACCCTTCATTTCGTTTAAAACTACTCCATTTTTTACTAATTCATTTTTGGAATCTTTAAGATAATAATGCCATCCCTCCTGCATAAAAATTACTTCCTTTTTAAGCACATTGGGATGAAAAACAGCATCCAAATATACAGAAACCAGATTGTTAAAATCTTTGTTATTTCTACTTCCAACAGGATAAGTTGTTTTATCCGGGTAAGTTGAGGCATTTAAAAAGGTATTGAGCGAGCTTCTATTTAAAATTAAAAATGGATCCTTTACATTATATTTTGATGAACCACACAAAACAGAATGTTCTAATATGTGTGGAATCCCCTTGCTGTTTAGTGGTATAGTTTTAAATCCAATTGAAAATACTTTATTGTCATCAGAATTTTGCAAATAGACAAGTCTAGCCCCTGTTTTAACATGTCTAAAAAGATATCCAAGAGAATCAATCTCTTTTAGTTGTTTAATTCTTAATAACATAAAACCCGAATATATCTTGTTTATTTCTATTGATTTCATAAAACTATTTTTGAATTAAGGACATTTAACTGATTATAGTAACTGTTTTATCTACCAATACTGCCTCTTCATCTGTAATTCTTACAACGTTAAACTTTTCAACAAATGGCTTAATCAAAGACTCATCCTCAGTAACATAATGTGGAGATACAACTATGTCAACTAGTTTCAATCCAGTAAAATCCGTTAGCTGTACATCATTTTCATCAAAAGGTCTAGCAATTTCAATGTTGGGACCAACAATAATACTTCCAGCACTTACTCCTACATATAACATATTCTTCTTTGACAAAGCATTCATAACCATATCGAATCCGCTTTCTCTTATCATTTTCATTAAATAGAATGTGTTTCCCCCACATACGTATATAACATCAATATCACTAAACTCATCTAAATCTATCTTTCTTTTCAAATCAAATACAAAAATATTACTCTTTTTTACACCTAAACCTATTAATTCATTCTTGGAAATATTAACATACTTTAGCTCCTCCGCAGTTCTTGACGCAGTTGGGATAAAAGCAACTTTCACTTGATTTATTGGTTTCGCCATTAATTCACAAAATTTATCTTTTATCTTGGAATTTGAGAATCCTGTCGATGTGAGTAAAAACTTCATTAAAAATATTCCTACAAACTTAACTATTGCAATAAGTCTATCACTTTAAGCAGATTTTGTCATCCAAATTTGAATTAAAACTTGTTAACTACACATCCACAAATGGATTTAAAATAAAGTTTATAGTATACTTTTTACCAATTCACTAATATCAAATAAAAATGGAGATATTATCAGAAATTAAATCTGGATTTAAAAATGTAAATGTAGATTCAAATTACAAGGAAGATGCATTAAAATTTATCGAACTATGGTTAACAGATCCACAATTTGAAGATTATGTACCTCAAATAAAATATCTTGTTGAACAGCAAAACTGGGATACATTACTTGATTGTTTTTACCAAATAATTCCTTTTGGTACCGCTGGAAGACGTGGAGAAGTGGGCATAGGACCTAATCGAATAAACACGTGGACAATTATGTCATCTGCACAAGGACATTCAAAATATTTAATACGGAAATTCGGAGATGAAGCCAAAAAACGAGGAGTTGTAATATCTTATGACGTTAGAGTTTATAAAAAATCCGATATATACAATGTAAATATTAAAAACCCAATTTACAATATAGATTGTAAAACACTATCAGAAGTTGCATCAACTGTATATGCGTATAACGGAATAAAAACGTATCTTTTTAAAAATTATACTAGCACCCCAGAAATGTCCTTCATGGTAAAGCACAAAGGAGCAATTGCTGGAGATATGATCAGTGCAAGTCACAATCCACCTGAATTTAATGGTATAAAAATTGTTAACGAGTTTGGTGGACAGTTAATACCTCCATTTGATCAAGAATTGGTTGATATTGTCAAAACCCAGAAAGAATCAATTTCCACTTTACCTTTTAATGAAGCAATAAATAAAAAACTCATTGATTATATTACAGAGAAAGACCATACTGCTTATATACAGCACGCCTGTAACATTAGCATAACTAAAAAGACAGGGGCAAAAATTTACTTTAGTCCATTAAATGGAACAGCTACATCAACAATATATCCAGTTCTTAAAAATTTAAATCACAAAGTAACAATTGACCCACAAACTTCATACCCTGATGGAACATTTTCGAAAATAAAATACAATATACCAAACCCAGAAGTCAAAGAATCATTTGATTACTTATTAGATGTGGCAGAAGAAAATAATTCTGATATTATACTTGCTTCAGATCCTGATGGAGATAGAATTGGACTTATGAGCAAAAATGGAAAGGATTGGAATTTTCACAATGGAAATGAAATATTTGTATTATGCGTATGTCACATACTCACCAATCTAGCCAAGCAAAAAAAACTGAAGCCTACAAATATAATAGCGAAAACCATTACCACTACCAATTTAATTTATAAAATTGCCCAGAAATATAAGGTTACAGTAATTGGTGATTTACTTGTTGGAATGAGATACATTGGCAATGAAATGAATATTTTGGAACAAGTTGGAAAAATCAGTGATTTTTTGATTGGTGGAGAGGAAAGTCATGGCATGACAGCGTTTAATCACATTAAGGAGAAAGACGCAGTTGTTCCAGCAATAATGCTGTCTGAGCTTGCTTCTGAACTTAAAGAAAGTAAAATAACAATTAAACAATATCTTGATAACATTTATAAAGAATTCGGATATTATTTCAGCTTCCAGAATGAAATACGTTTACCTGGGGCAGAGGGAATGTCCAAAATAGCAAAATTACAGGAACAACTAAGAAAAACGAAACCCAAAAAATTCGGCAATTTTGTCATAATCCATAGTAAAGACTACTGGGATGGATCACCTTTTTTGTCAGAATCAGACAAAGTTAGTAGAAACGTAATAAGCTATAAACTTAACTCTGAAAATACCAATGCTGAATCAATTCAAATCGTTATTAGACCATCTGGTACTGAACCTAAAACCAAAATCTATTTTGAAATCGGAATGAAACCCAATCCAAACATTGAAAAGGCGAAAACTGAAGCTGAACAAATTGCAAAGAATGTTGAAAGAATAGTCGTAAAAGAACTATATAAATTAATTGATATTGATTTCCCCGATAGAGCATTTCTGTTATTTAGAATGTTACCAACAAATACCAAATTGAAATATTTTGAAATCGAAAAAGATCTTGAGGCATTGAAAAACATTAAGAATGTAAAAGAAAGAGAGCAAAAATTATACGATTTGTTAAAATTTTTAGGGTCTGACCCAATTGCAAAAGTAGATGAAGCATTCAAAGCTAAATATAAAGTTGGTATAAAGAAATATTTGGATATTATTTAAATAGATAATCATACTCAGCTAATTTTCTTATTACCAAACCTACCCTCAACACCCTAAGTGGTTGAAGTATATCAATATCACCACTCTATAGAACTACCATAAACATTATCCATAACTTTTTGAAGTTCAGCTTCATTATCAACGTAATTTTCATCCCAAACATACAAATATTGATATAACAATCCATCATCTTTCTTTAAACATTGGTCAATCCCATTATAAGTATATTCATCATTTTTAACTGAATAAAAAATTCTTGTCCATTTTCCCCATTTATCTCAATCTCTTTTGAATCAATAGAAAGCAATTCTTCTCCCTCATCATCAAATAAATTTTCAACTATCTATTTACATGTCATACTTTTATATTCTTCCTTAGTATCATCAAAAAACATCATTCCATAATTAACATAACCTTCATCAGCACTCCATTCAAACATAATATCATCTGATTCTCTATATATTTCTTCCCAATCTTCGTGTGCTAGCATTGAAAAAGAATAAGCGGGTTTGCCAATTGCATTAGTATAAAATGAATACTCACTAGATAAGTCATGATCCTTATTTTTCATCTGATCCAAGAATTTCTGACTTACGGGTGG
>ENA-UOWE01002546-UOWE01002546.1-activated-sludge-metagenome-genome-assembly--contig:-NODE-2546-length-19975-cov-6.466516_pt1 | contig 19975 bp, 5 predicted proteins | sample MGYA00249841_ERZ761562 | MGnify/ENA primary metagenome ERZ761562 (study PRJEB28883, sample SAMN05720200) | activated sludge metagenome | isolation source: Anaerobic digester | place: Japan... | reverse complement strand
CGATATTTGGATAAAAGCGTTTTTCATTCTGGGTAAACGCAGGGTCATCGGGGTTAACCACATCGAGATTGGTAACCGATGCATGGTAATAGGTGAAGCCCCCTTTTATACCAAGCGAAAGTGTAATATCGTCAGTTACCCTGAGGCGATAAGCATAGGAGCCAGAAAAATGGGTATTACTCAAAGGCCAAGTGTTATCGCTCATAAGATTCAGCCCAACACCTATTTTTTTATCGGGCCAGGGCATATGTGCAGAGTAGCTCAGAGTAGTAGGTGCACCTTCCAGTCCTACCCATTGCAGTCGCGATAACATGCTCATATTCAGGTTACGGACGGTACCTGCAATGGCTGGATTTATTGAAACCGGGTTATGCAGGTAATGGGTAAAAATTGGTTCCTGTTGAGCTTTTAGAGTTGCTGCCCCAAAGGCAGCAACTCCAAAGATCACTAAAAATATCTTTTTCATAAACATAACTTTTAGTATGAACGCTTAATGAATATGCTTCCCTTATACACCTTGCCAGTATCCTTAATTTCCAACAAGTAATAGTAAGTTCCATCGGGAAGTTTTGAACCTATAGCCATCGAAACATTAGAGGTACCATCCCAGTCGTTCTTATAGTTATCACTCTTGTAAACCAGGTTGCCCCAGCGGTTGTAAACATATAGGGTTACTTTTTGGAAGAACTCTATGTTTTGTACCTCGAACGTATCGTTGATATTATCGCCATTGGGCGAGAATGCTTCAGGTATTTCTACTTTCTTATTTGGATCGACACTAACGGTTACTGTTACAGTTGCAATATCGCATTCATCGTCGATGTCGCAAACCCTATAAGTGAAACTTTCGGTACCCTTATAGCCAGCTAAAGGTGTGTACTGTAGCTTGTAATCGGCGGTTACAATTACATTAGCATTTGTGGCTGGTGTAACAAGGTCTACCGATTTAACCCCATCGTTTAGGTAAAGGTCGTTCTGTAGAACATCAATAAGGATAGTTGTATTGGCGTATGTTTCTGCCTCATCGTCAATGGCATCGGGTGTGTAGTTTTCACGGTTCAGAACATTTATTACCACCTTAGCTAATGTGTAATCGCCATCCACATCCTGAATGTAGTACCAGAGCGAATCTACTCCATAAAAATCGGTGCTGGGAGTATACCGTACCTTGGTTGCAGCTGTATTTGCTGCGGTGCCATTGGTGGGTTGGGAATAAACCACTACCATAATACCACCATCTGTCTTATTTAGGTCATTAAAGGTTGGGTCAAATTCAACAGAACGGTTCTTGTAGGTAGTAACGGTATCGTTAACTGCATACGGTATAAGGTTGGTATTTTTAACCCTGATGGTAACGGTTGTGGTAGAACAATCGTTATCGAAATCGCAAACCTGGTAACGGAAGTAATCTTCGCCTAGGTAGTCAGTTGCTGGTGTATAGGTAACAGTATTATTGGCCTCAAGTACTGCATTACCATGAGTAGGCATTTGGGTTAACAGCAGTTTAATTCCACCATCCTCAAGGCCTGTATCGTTAAAGAGCACATCAACGTTAACTGAGGTGTTCTTAACTGTTCCTCTACCGTCGGGGTTAGCCTTGGGTTTGTGATCTAACCGCTCACCCACCTCAATATATATCTTAGCAATTCCGTAATCGCCGTCTTCATCAACCACCATATACGAGAGGGAATCCTTTCCTACAAACCAACTCGATGGGATATAACGGATATTGCGGCTATCGAATACGTAGGCAAATCCATGGCGAGGTTTCGACATTATTTTGATGTATGACAGACCATCATCAAGGCCAGAATCGTTCTTGATAACATCAACCAGAACAGGTATATTCATGGTGGTTGTTGCAGTATCGTTAACGGCAACTGGTACAAAGTTAACCTCCTTAACGTTGATGGTAACAGTTGCTACATTACTGGTGTCGTTATCCCTATCGGTAATGTAGTAGGTAAAAGCAGCCAAACCAAGATAATCGGTTACAGGGGTAAATGTAACAGTATTATCAGCGTTAAGAACAGCCGTACCTGTTAACGGATCGGGGTTCTGATCGAGATGAACAGCTATCCAGCCATCTTCTAGTCCGTCGTCGTTAATGAGTACATCTACGGTAACAGGTGTATTCTTTGATGTAGCGCGGCGGTCGTCGTTAGCAACTGGTATGTTGTTCTGTTTATCTATTACGGTAACGTAAACAGTAGCAAGGGAGTAATCGCCATCAACATCCTCCACGTAGTACTTGAACTCATCGTTACCCACAAAGAAATAGCCAGGAGTGTAAGTGATTGTATTATCGCTGTTAATAACCACAGTACCCCAATTGGGTTGGGTGTGAATTTGCACACTCTTAATACCCTCAAAGAGTAAGGTGTCGTTGGAAAGTACATCAACATCAACAGGAGTATTTACAATTGTGGTAACATAATCGTCGTGGGCTTCAGGGATCATGTTAAATGGCTTAACATTGATGTATACCTTTGCCTCATCCCACTCACCATCGGTATCAGTTACTCTATAGGTTAAGCTATCAGTTCCAAGATACCCATTAGCTGGTACGTAGTTAACTGTGTTATCGGAATCAACTGTTACACTACCATTGCTAGGATTATCCACTACAGTAACTGTTAATGGAACGTCCTCAATTCCTGTATCGTTAAACAGCACATCAATTACTCGAGGTGTGTTATACGATGTTCCTCGGTAATCGTCGTTTGCAACAGGAATATGGTTTATTCTCTCAACAACATTTATGGTGACAGTTGCAACGGAGTAATCGCCATCAACATCCTCAATTAGATACTGGAACGAATCGGTACCAAGGAACATGTACGAAGGGGTGTACATAATGGTACGATTAGAGTTTACCACCACGGTACCAAACATCGGCTGAACTAGTACTTTTAAATCAGCAAAACCATCTTCAAGACCTGAGTCGTTAGCAAGTACATTAATGTCAACCGAAGTGTTCATTTGGGTAGTTACCTCATCGTTAACAGCAAGGGGAACAATATTCACTCCTTCCTTAACCCTAATTGTAACAAGAGCGTCGTCGCTATCGCCATCGGCATCGGTAACGGTATAACGGAATGTCATTGTTCCAATAAATCCGGTTTCCGGTGTAAATGTTACAGTATTATTGGAATTAACTATGGCTGTACCCTGTGCAGGAGCTTCAGAGATAGTTACGGCTACAGGGGCATCATCAAGTCCGGTATCGTTGAACAACACATCAACCACAACGCTTTGGTTAAAGCTGCAACCACGACGGTCGTCGTTAGCAACAGGTTGAGCGTCGGGTCGATCGGTTACGGTTACGGTTACAGTTGCCAACGCGTAATCGCCATCAACATCCTCAACTACATACTGGAATGTTTCAGTACCAACAAACATGTAACTCGGTGTGTAGGTAACCGTTCGGTTTGCGTTAACCACCACGGTTCCAAACTGTGGTTGACTGTATATGTAAAGTGAGCCAAAACCATCGTCGAGGCCGCTATCGTTGGCAAGAACGGGGATTGTAACAGGGGTATTAACATAGGTTGAAGCCGCATCGTTAACTGCAACTGGAACAACATTTGTTCCCGATTTTACGGTTATTGTTACTAAGGCATCATCGCTATCGCCATCGGCATCGGTCACGGTGTAACGGAAGGTCATTTGGCCAATAAAACCGCTTTCAGGTGTATATGTAACCGTATTATCAGCATTAACTATTGCCAATCCCTGTGTGGGTGCCTGCGAAATAGTTACGGTAAGAGGCGTATCGTCAAGTCCAGTATCGTTGAACAATACATCAACTGTAACAGGAGCATTGAAGCTGCAACCACGACGATCGTCGTTAGCAACGGGCTGTGCGTCGGGTTTCTCAGTTACATTAACTGTAACGGCTGCAACGGAGTAATCGCCATCAACATCCTCAATTAAGTACTCAAAGGTATCGGTACCCAGGAACATGTAGCTTGGGTAGTAAGTTATGGTTCGGTTAGCATTAATGGCTACTGTGCCAAATAGGGGCTGAGTTCGGATGGTGAGATTACCAAAACCATCTTCCAGTCCAGTATCGTTAGCAAGTACATTTATGTCAACAGGTGTATTGATAATAGTATTGGCAACATCGTTTTGTGCTACAGGCACATTGTTTGCACCAGGTTTCACGGTTATAGTTACCAATGCATCGTCGCTTTCACCATTAATATCGGTAACCACATACTGGAACGTAGATTGTCCAACAAAATCAGTTACTGGTGTGAATGTTATTGTGTTGTCGGCATTAACCACTACATTGCCAACGGCTGGAGGTTGGCTTATAGTAACGGTTAACGGTACATCATCGAGGCCGGTATCGTTGAATAGCACATCCACCACAACGCTTTGGTTGAAACTGCAACCACGATAATCATCGTTTGCAACAGGGATAGCATTTTGCTTGTCGAGTACAGTTACAGTAACAGTTGCAAGCGAATAATCGCCATCAACATCTTCAACCACATATTGGAAGGTTTCAGTTCCCACAAACATGTACGATGGGGTGTAAGTAACTGTTCTGTTTGCGTTAACCACAACTGTTCCAAACTCAGGCTGAAGGTAAATGTAGAGTGAGCCAAAACCATCGTCGAGGCCACGGTCGTTTGCCAGTACATTTATGTATACAGGAGTATTCACCTTAGTGGTTGCAGCATCGTCGGCAGCAACAGGAACAATGTTGGTTCCACTCTTAACCGTTATAGTTACGGTTGCATCATCGCTATCGCCATCAACATCGGTTACAGAGTACTTGAAGGTCATCTGACCAATAAAACCGTTTGCCGGAGTAAATGTAACTGTGTTATCGGCATTTACTATTGCTGTTCCCTGAGCTGGACTTTGAGTTATAGCAACTGCAACGGGAGCATCGTCGAGACCGGTATCGTTGAACAGTACATCAACCACAACGGGAGTATTGAAGCTACAGCCACGACGATCGTCGTTTGCAACAGGTAGGTAATCCGGACGATCTATTATGGTTACCTTAACCTCACCAATGGCCAAATCGCCGTCAACATCGGTAATCATGTAGTAGAATGTTTCAGTTCCTACAAACATGTATGTTGGGGTATAGGTAATGGTGCGGTTAGCATTTACCTGAACGGTTCCAAAGTCGGGCTGACGATAGATTTCAATACTACCAAAGCCATCATCTAAGCCACTATCGTTCTTAAGAACATTAATGTTAACAGGCTTGTTAATAATGGTTGACACTGAGTCCTTATTGGCAACAGGTACATGATTAACGCCATCCTTAACAGTAATAGTTACAGCAGCAACTGAGCAATCGCCATCGGTGTCGCAGACTTGATACTGGAATACATCGGTTCCAACATAGCCGTTATTTGGTGTATAGGTTATTGAATCGTTTGTAGCATTAACCAAATAGGTTCCATTGGAAGGATCAGCAATTACGGTAAGCGAGGCAACGCCATCATCTAAGCCGGTATCGTTTGTAAGAACATCTACCTTAACAGCGGTGTTCTTTGAGGTTGCACGGCTATCAGGATTAGCTTTAGGCAGTGAGTTTGGTTTGGCACTTACAGTAACGGTTACAGTAGCCAAATCGTAATCGCCATCTACATCCTGCAACATGTAAACAAACTGGTCGGTTCCGGTAAACCCGTTATTCGGAGTATAGGTTACGGTTCTATTGGCATTTACTGTTACATTACCATTTGCGGGTTGAGTGAAAATGGTTATGCTTCCAAATCCATCGTCAAGTCCGCTATCGTTAGCCAAAACATTGATTGCCTTTGGCGTATTTACCACAGTTGTTGCAGCATCGTCGTTGGCTACTGGAACATGGTTAACAGGACGAACGTTAATGGTTACAGTAGCAATGTCGCAATCGCCATCGGCATCGCATACCTTATACTTAAAGGTAGCAATACCAGTATAACCAGCGGCCGGAGTAAACGTTACGGTATTATCAACATTAGCAACTGCCGATCCCTTGGTAGGTTCAGGTTGTTCCTCAATGCTTACAACAATACCACCATCCTCAAGTCCTGTATCGTTTATGAGTACATCAACGGTGCGAGGAGTATTTAATGAAGCACCACGGTTATCATCTGCGGCTACTGGAGTATCGTCAATAGCAGTTACATTAACAGTTACATTCGCTTCGGCCCAGTTATCGTTGTTAAGGGTAACACGGTAGCTAAAAGTAACAGGTCCATTGTATGTCTTAACCGGTGTAAACCTGATTGTATTATCGGGGTTAACTGTAACGCTACCCTTGTCGGAATCGGGTTGGGTTGCAATAGATACTGATTTAACTCCCTTATCGAGACCCTTATCGTTGGCAAGTACATTGATGTTAACTGATGTTTCCTCATCAGTTGTAGCATTGTCGTCAACTGGTCGAGGACTCACATCATCTTGGTTAGTAGCGGTTACGGGATCAATGGCAAGGTTATTGTAATCGCCATCGGCACTAGCTGTGGTTATTGTAACCTGATAGGGTTGATCGCCATCCTCAATATCATCATCAACACCTGTTAGAGTTACTGTTACAGGAGAGTTCCAGTTACCTGCATTGAAAACATGCGATGCAGGGGATACTGTTCCTTCGCTAGTATTGCTTGAAACAAAGTTAACGGTTACATCGGCTGTAGGAGCAGTGTTAAGCAGCATTTGGAACGTTGCTGTTCCACCTGCTTCGGTGGTTATAAGCCCACTTACCGGGAACACGTTAACACCTGCCTGGTCGTTATCGATATTTTGCAGTGATAAATCGTCAGGATCAATGCCATTATAGTTGGTATCGGTACTTACTGCGGGATGAATGATGATGGTATAGGTTTGATTTCCATCGGCCACCGCATCATCGACACCGGTTACGGTAATGGTTTGAGGGGTATTCCAATTGGCACTTGTAAATGTTACACTAGCTGGAGATACTGTACCTTCAGCAGTATTTGATGACTCAACGTCGATGGTAACATCGGCAGTTGGTTCAGTATTAAGAACTATCGTAAAGGTTGCTGTTGTACCATCCTCACGGGTGTTACCGCTAATAGCCGATACAGTTATACCCGCCACATCATCGTCGGTACAGGTTACCTGAATATCGGGCGGGTTCAGGCTATTATACTTACTATCGGCACTGGTAGCAGCTGATGTTGTAACAGTAAAAGTAACATCGCCATCGTCAACTGAATTGTTAACCGGGGTAATGGTTAGCACTTGGTTAGTATTCCAGTTAGCTGGAGTAAAGGTAAAGCTAGCTGGTGAAACCGTACCTTTATCGGTATTTTCAGAGGTGATAGTAAATGAAACGTTAGCTGTTGGCTTTGATGAAAGCCTAAAGTTAACGGTTACAGGGCTTCCGCTTTCAGAATACGATACCGTTGTGGGCGATACAATATAACCGGCCACATCGTTGTCGCGGTTGGTAACCGAAACATCAACCGGGTTCAGGTTGTCGTACTTGGTATCGGAGCTTACACAGGGCTGGGTTTCAATGGTGTATGCAATATCGTCATCATCCACATCATCGTCTACACCAGTAATAGTAATTGTTTGTGGAGTATTCCAATTTGATGATGTAAATGTAACGTTTGTGGGTGAAATAACACCCTCATCGGTATTTGTTGAATTAAGAGTGATAGAAACATTTGCGGTGGGTCGGCTATTGAGTTTAATGATAAATGTAGCCTGTGCACCAGCCTCGGTTGTTACCAATCCACTTGTAGGATCAACTGTTACTCCAGCCACATCATCGTTAAGGTTGGTAACCGAAACGTCAGATGCATTTAAACCATTGTACTTTGTATCGGTGCTGGTAGCAGCAGCAGTTACAATAGTGTAAGCAACATTTCCATCGTCAACAAAGTCGTCGACACCAGTAACCGTTATAGTTACTGGGTTGCTCCAGTTGGCAGGGGTAATAGTTACCGATGTGGGCGAAACTATACCTTCAGCAGTATTGCTTGAACTTAGGCCAATGGTTACATTGGCTGTTGGACGGGTATTTAACCTTATGGTGAAAGTTGCAGTACCTCCGGCTTCAGTAGTTGTTAACCCCGATATTGGATTAACAGTAATGCCTGCTGTATCGTTGTCGGTATTGGTAACCGATACATCGCTCGGATTCAATCCATTGTACTTAGTATCGGTGCTGGTAGCAACACCTGTAATAATGGTATAGGTAACGTTGTCATCATCAACATCGTCATCAACACCAGTAATAGTTATGGTTTGGGGAACATTCCAGTTAGCAGGTGTGAATGTTATGCTCGAAACACTAACTGTACCCTCGGCGGTATTGCTCGATGATATTAGTATAGTTACATTAGCCGTTGGACGGGTGTTGAGCTGGATTGTGAACTGAGCAGTTCCACCAGCTTCAGTTGTGGTTAATCCAGATGTAGGCGACACAGTAAATCCAGCCGTATCGTTATCGATATTGGTTACCGATACATCGGATGGGTTAAGGCCGCTGTACTTACCATCGGTGCTGGTAGCCGGGTTGGTTACAATGGTGTAAGCTACATTATCGTCGTCAACATCATCGTCTACACCTGTAATAGTAACCGTTTGAGCGGAGTTCCAGTTCGATGTGGTAAAGGTTAAGGTGGTTGGTGAAGCAGAACCCTCTGCAGGATTGCTTGAGGTTAACGTGATTGTAACATCAGCAGTGGGTTTAGTGTTAAGGCGTACGGTAAATGTAGCGGTTCCTCCAGCCTCGGTGGTTTGTAGACCTAAGGTTGGGGTAATTGTGAAACCGGCCACATCATCATCGATATTGGTTACTGAAACATCGTCGGGGTTTAAGCCATTATAATTTGTATCGGTACTGCTGGCAGCCGAAGTAATTATAGTGTAACCTACATTATCGTCATCAATATCATCGTTTACTCCTGTTACCGTAATGGTTTGAGCTACATTCCAATTGCTGGGAAGGAAAGTTACGCTTGCAGGCGATACGGTTCCTTCGGCAGTATTGCTAGAGCTTAGGTTCACGGTAACATTAGCGGTTGGTTTAGATGTCAAACGAATTGTAAAGGTAGCCGTACCTCCTGCCTCAGTGGTTTGTAACCCAGATGTAGGAGTAACAATAAAGCCAGCGTTATCATCATCAACATTGGTTACAGAAACATCAGCTACAGCTAGGTTGTTGTAAACCGGGTCGGTGCTTACAGCGTTGGATGTAACTACGGTATAGGTTATATCACCATCATCCTCATCGTCGTTAACGGGAGTTACAGTCACTGTTTTTGGTGTGTTCCAGTCGGAAGTTGTAAAAAGTAAGCTTGCAGGCGATACCGTACCTTCAGTAAGGTCGCTGCTTGATATATTAATGGTAACATTGGCGGCGGGTTTGGTGTTAAGAACAACAGTAAATGTTGCTGCGCTACCACTTTCGTTTGTTGATAACGAAGTGGGAGTAACAGTTACGCCAGCCACATCGTTATCATTATTGGTTACCGAAACATCGGTTGGGTTAATGCCGTTGTATAACGGATCGGTGCTGGTTGTTGCAGCAGTAATTATGGTATATGTCTGAGGACCATCGGCTACAGCATCGTCAACTCCGGTAATTGTAACAATTTGAGGAATATTCCAGTTACCGGTGGTGAATGTTAACGAAGCAGGACTTACAGTGCCCTCAGCGGTATTGTTCGATGAAAGTCCAATAGTCACATTAGCTGAGGGTTGGCTGGTTAGTACAATAGTAAAGGTAGCCTGTCCACCCGACTCACTGGTTACTAAGCCCGAGGTTGGGTTTACATTAATTCCAGCCACATCATCATCAAGATTAGTAGCGGAAACGCTAAAGGTTTGTCCGTTGTATTTTGAATCGGTGCTTGAGGCTGTTCCGTTTACGCTATACGCCTGATCGCCATCGTCCACCCAATCGTTTTGGCCAGTTAAGGTAACGGTTTGAGGAGTATTCCAGTTGGCAGTGGTAAAGGTTAATGAAGTTGGCGAAACTGTACCCTCGGCAGGTTTAGTCGAGGTTAAACTGATTGTAACATTGGCTGTAGGACGACTGTTGAGCCTTACTGTGAATGTTGCGGTACCTCCTGCCTCAGTGGTTTGAAGTCCTGATGTTGGATTTACGGTAATACCAGCATTATCGTTATTTATGTTAACTACGCTTACGTCGGCCGGATTAAGATTATTGTACTTTGTATCGGTGCTGGTTGCTGGTGCAGTTATAATGGTGTAGTTGATATTTCCATCGTCAATATCATCGTCAACACCAGTAATTGTAATTGTTTGCGGGGAATTCCAGTTTGCAGGAGTAAAGGTAACCGATGTTGGGCTAACTGTTCCCTCAGCGGTATTGCTCGAGCTCAACCCAACTGTAACATTGCTCAGCGGTTGGCTATTTAGCCTAATGGTAAATGTAGCCTGACCTCCTGCCTCAGTTGTTGTAAGCCCACTGGTTGGGTTAACCACGATACCGGCAACATCGTTGTTAGTATTGGTGACAGTAACATCAGCAACTGCTATGTTGTTAAATACCGGATCGGTGCTGCTGGTGTTAGATGTAACAATGGTATAAACCACGTCGCCATCATCAACCTGATCGTCGACACCTGTAACGGTAACGGTTTGGTTTGTATTCCAGTTTGCAGAGGTAAATGTAACCGAAGTGGGATCTACAGTACCCTCGGCGGTATTGCTCGAGGTAAGTGTAATGGTGACATTAGCTGCAGGCTGAGCGGTAAGTCGCATGGTAAAGGTTGCTGTACCGCCTGCCTCGGTTGTGGTTAAGCCACTGGTTGGACTAACATTAACTCCTGCAACATCGTTATCAATATTTAATAGGTTGATATCGGCAGGGTCGATACCATTATAATATGTATCGGAGCTAGTTGCAGGACCAATATTTATGGTATAGGAAATATTGCCGTCAACAATGTAATCGTCAACTCCGGTAACAGTTACAGTTTGTGCCACATTCCAGTTAGCCGAGGTAAAGGTTAACGATGCGGTTGAAACCGTTCCTTCGGTTAAATCGGAACTGCTAATAGGTAGGGTAACGTTAGCGGTGGGTTGAGTTTTAAGAACAACTGTAAAGGTTGCAGTACCAACAGCCTCGGTTGTATTACCCGAAATGGCTGAAATGGTAAAACCTGGGGTACGAACAACTATAGTTGCAGTTGAGCTGAGCGGAATTTCACAGTTTCCGTTATTGGCTTTTACCACAAACAGGTTGTTGCCCACCTCGAGGTTAGCAGCAGGTATGGTAATTACAATATTACCGCCTGTTCCCACACCTGAAGTTACGTAAACATCGTTTTTATATACATTGTAGGTAACTCCATTTTGTGTTGAGTTAACGGTAATTGTACCATCGTGACCGGGATCGACAGTACTACCGGTAACTGTTAAGCCGGTACTTGGGGGGTTAACTACGCTTATAGTGAATGGTGCAGAGGTTGCTGTACATCCAGCCTTGGTAACTTTAAGGGTATAATTTGTTCCGGCATCGGCAAGAACAGCGCTTGCCTTATAGAATTGCTTAGCAGTAGAAACCACTGTAGTTCCCTTCTTCCACTCATAGGTGGCGTTGTTTTCAACAGCGTTTAAATCGATTGCCTCACCAACACATACATTCACATCACCTGTAAACGAAGTATTTGGAGATATATTAACAGTAAAGTAACGGGTTGATGTACAGCCACCCTTTGATACAGTAAGCGACCATTGACCCACGTTAAAATTACCCCAGGTACGGCTTAGGGTTTGAGTTGTGGAAATTGTTGTGGCTCCGTACTTCCATGTATAGGATGTAGCACCCTGTTCCTGAGCCACCAGGTACAAGTCCTGTCCTACGCAAACAGTTGTATCGCCCGAGAATTCCAAATCGGGACCAACGTAAACGGCAAATTCTTGAATGGTTTTTGAGTACCCATCGTCGGCCATAAGGTAAATAATGGCATGGCCACTCTTATTAGCAACAGGGGTTACCTTAACCCAACGATTAGTACCTGTACCACCTACCTCAATATTCCCATTTAGTACAAAGTTGGGATCGTGTGAGTATGCTGTAACAACAATATTGTCAGCAGGTGTTTGTGAACCATCGCTCACGGTAAATGGTAAGGTTGATGGTTCGCTATTGGTACAAACGCTCTGGTCCGATGGAGGTGTAATGGTTGGAGGAGTATTTACAGTAAGGTAAACCTGCTCGGTATTGTTGGAGTAAAGGTTATTGTTATTGCGCCCCTCATAGGTAAACGATGTACGACCCCACCAGTTGGTAGTAGGCACAAAGTTTAGGTTTGCAAGATTTGCAGCAGTAACAGTGTAAGGCACAGTACTAATTGGAGTTGCACCAACCCGCAAGGTGCCATTTGAAGGAAGAGTAGTAATACGGATCTCCTTCAGTGCAACCCCGGTAGGATCGAAAAATTTACTGGTAAAGTCAGCCTGGGTAAAGGTAATGTTGGTATCAAGAGGACCTTCCTTGTATATATCGCCCACCCAGGGTGCAAGCCCGTTTATACACTTGGTGGCACTTTGGGTAACATGTATTTTAATGTTTGAGTAACCAAGGTCAATGGCGTTGAACCAGGTGTTCATGGTATTCAGGTTTCCATTGAAATTGGTGTTTTGTAAAGCAGCATTCCACGACCAGATACGCGGAACGGTTGCACCGTTAACCAACTGCACTCGCTGAGTTCCGTCCATGAGACCCTGACCTGTCTCATCGCCCCAGCGAGATATAAATGTATCGTCCCAGTAAATGGTTGCGTTGAGCTTGCGGAACGGGCGAACAGAGGAGGTTCTTACTCCGTCGCACTGCTCCACATCGTAAACGGGGAAGTTGGTTGGTCCACGGCCCATAAAGGTTGCCGATGCATTGTAAACACCAACCGGAACCTCAGCCCCTGCATCGTTCTTAAAATCCCAAAGTATGTAGTTTATCCCTTTCTTTAAATCTCGGTAAATAACCCTGTCGCTTCCACTGGTTGAGTAACCATTACCGTCAATATCGATAAGTATGGCGACAAAGGCATCAATATTCATCTCCATTTTAAAAATGGCAACCGAGCTATAGGGACAGCCAACTCGATTCTTTTCCAAGTACACATCGTAATCGGAAACGGGTAGCTGCATGGGGGTACGCATGTAATCGTAGTCGTAGAAGAGGGTGTCCTCAGCCCATACTTGAATTTTGGGAGGTGCCAGACGTGTTGTTGGCCAAATGCTCCTGTCAGGGTCATTCAAATATACCCTATACTCCATGGCATTGGCTGTTTGGTCATTATCCTTGCTCTGGGCGCGTTTAATATAGTGCGGTTCCGAAGCTACTGGAATTATTCCATAGGAGTTTGACTGGAATTTGAATGAGAAAGGGTAGTACTGGAAATTAATTTTGTTAACAAACTCATCGGAAGTGAAAACGTAAAAGAAATTGTTAACAGGATACTCAGTGAAACTTGTTGTGGTCATCTGCCACCCCTTACTATAAATTCTACCAGCAGGTATATTGGGTTCACCTGGATTAGTAATAATATTATTGCTGGCATCAGTAACAGTGATATCAAAAAATTCAAGAGCCCAACGTCTGTTATCAAGATGTCTGAATTCAATATAGTAATCACCGGTTTGATCAGCAGTAAAAGAAAGAGGACTATAGCCCGTAGTTATAGTAATACCATTAAGTATGGCACCGTTAGGTCCAGTAATGGCCTGGGTGTAGCTGGTAATATAACCATTACCCGAAGTTGGCATAGCTGTTTCAGGGTAGGCTGTAGTCCCATCTGGTTTTCTTATTCTAAACCTTACTCTAGCCGGATTGGTATAAACATTTCCGCCATAATTCTGAGTGTTCATCTTAAACCCGAAAAACACCTTTTCGCCAGAACGTACACGGATGTATAACTTTTTCTCAGCTGCGCAATCGTAACCTGCAAAATCGTTACTACCGGTTTGAAAAACGTTAAACTCCAGCCAAAGCCTATCGCTTGAGTTAGGCATAAGCTGTTTGGTTCCTTCCGGGTAAGCGGTTTTAATGTTAAAAACTAGTAGCGCTAATAACCCAAGAGAATTAATCAGTCGTCTCATATTTATATTTATTACACCTTTATCGAGTTGATACTAATAAAAAAGGTAAGGCATAGTACAACACCTTAACCTATACTAAAACCTATACTGTTAATTTTAACTAAATTCCTCCTCCTCATGAAACCCAAATACAAAATGCACCGTATAAAAGCCTTTAAATCTATTAACTTATTGATTATTAAGATTTTACCTTGTTTTTTACTACTGTTATTGGTATAGCAATTTACGGCGATTTTTTAAAATACAAATTTTTTTCATAAAAAATGTTAGGAGAGGGGGTAGGTTATACAGTGTGGGAGGGAGAAAAGGTTAGTTGATGGTTGTTTGTTATTGGTTGATGGTTAATTATGTGAATGTTTGCCATGTTGAGCGTTAGCGAAACATCACTCTGGCATGTGGAACTCGCCAAAGCATCTCCTTGAAATTGCTACTCTATAATCACTTTTAATTGGTTATCAGGCAATCGCTCTTTGCTATGCTTTTCCGTTGCGATGCTACGATTTACCCTTGCTCTTTGGCCTATGTATTGCGTGCATCGCAATACATGGGAGTAGTCATAGGGTTACAAATGTTACGCCCCTACAGGGCTGGGAACGTTGCTCGTTATTCGTGAACTGAGATGGAACGCAGATGACACAGATTAGGCAGATTTACGCTGTGAAACACAGTGAAATACAGTGTGAACTCTTTATAACCCTGTGATACAAACTAAGTTGTTGGTTGATAGTTGATGGTTGATGGTATATGAGATTACCTAAAGTCATGAATCTGAAATCTTAAATCTGAAATTTGAAATTTTTATCCTTTAACCTTTATCCTTTAACCTTATCCTTTACCCATTTGGTCTTAGAAAATCTTCCGCACTAGCTTGCTAATATTCGTTGTATTTATCCCTCTTCTGGGATGGGTGCGCTCTACCCTACAATTTTTCTCGTCAATCCTAAAACGTAATACATAGGCTGCCGGATAGCTGCTTTCCAGGCTTGAAAATCGTAAATCGTTTACAAAAAAGTAACCTTGATCAGAGTAATCAATGGTAAAGTAGTTTTTTGTAAACTCTTTTATTCGTTTTAAAGAACAACAAGTAGTAATATTTTTTTCCTTACCTTTTAATAATAGGGTATGGCTCACTATCTGTTTCTTAACGATGTTTACCTGCGACACCCGGTAACCCGACGAATCCTCAACCACAACCATCCAAACTAGGTTTGTAAGCGGTAATGGTGTTGAATGAATCCGGGTAAAATCAATTCCAGTTGTTGTTAACCTATCCCTAACTTCCCTCTCAAGCAATAATTTAATGTAAACATTCAACAAAAAGTAAAGCAAAACCACTGATAGCCCCAAAAGTGCTATAAACCTTTTTTGAAAGCGAGATTTTTCCCTCAAGAAAAGGAGTGCAGCAAGGGTTAGCACAAGTATAACCAACAAATTAATATCGATTATTGCCATGGCATCGAACGATATTCTTACACTACTAAAGGGTTCTAGGATACCGGTTCCATATGTGTTAAAAATATCCATAAGTAGATGCGAAAGCCAAGGTATCAATACCAGAGGCCACCAAAAACCAAATGGATGTCGGCTTTTGTAGTACCTACTTAAAAGATATCCCAGAAAAGCCGAACCTATAAACATTAGCAGAAGCGAATGGCTAAAACCTCTATGGATGAACATAGCCTCCACGGGATCAAAGAAAGGGGTAAAAGCAGCATCAAAATCGGGGATGTTTGCGGCAATAGCACCAATCACCATTGCTTTAGTTCCCAACTTACTGTTACCTAAAGCATGGCCAATAATGGCACCGGTTAGTGCGTGTGTTAACGAATCCATACAATTTAGCTACCTTTGCAAAACAATACGATGCTTCATAAAGTTCAAATTTACTTAAAATAATCGTGGGACGAAGAAGTAAGCCTCTGCTTGAGCAAATCCTGATTGAGGATATTGCTGCCGAAGGGAAAGCCATTGGAAAAGCCGATAACAAAGTTGTTTTTGTGCCTTTTGCCGTACCCGGCGATGTGGTTGACATACAGGTTACCAACAACCGAAAAAACTTCATGGAAGGGCACGTGGTTAAGTGGCACAAGTATTCACCTAACCGTATTGAACCCTTTTGTTCTCATTTTGGCCTTTGCGGTGGTTGCAAATGGCAAAACCTACCCTATGAGGAACAGCTAAAATTTAAGCAAAAACAGGTAACCGACCAGCTAAAACGCATTGGGAAACTTGAATTACCAGCTATATTGCCAATAATTGGATCAAAAAATATTACCCACTACCGTAATAAGCTGGAATTTACCTTTTCCGATAGCCGCTGGTTGACTCGCGAGGAAATTGAGCAAGCTGGCGAGATAGAAAGGGTTCCTGCACTGGGATACCATATTCCTGGTAGGTTCGACAAGGTTTTTGATGTAAGCAACTGTTACCTTCAACCCGAACCATCCAACTCAATCAGGCTGGCCGTTAGGAATTATGCTATAAAGCATGGAATTCCTTTCCTTAACCTTTACAACAAGCAAGGGTTACTGAGGAATCTGATTATTCGCACAGCAAGCACAGGTGAGGTAATGGCAATTCTATCGGTTACCCGATACAATAATGAGGTTCAGGAATTGCTGGAGTACATGCGTATCAGTTTCCCTCAAATTACCTCGTTGATGTACGTAGAAAATAGCAAGCTAAACGAAACCATAAGCGATTTGGAGGTTAAACTCTTTGCGGGTAAGGATCATATTATAGAAGCGATGGAGGATTTAAAGTTCAGGGTTGGACCTAAGTCGTTCTATCAAACCAACTCGGAGCAGGCACTAGAGCTATACAGGGTTGCCCGCAGCTTTGCTCAACTTTCAGGTAGTGAACTGGTTTACGATTTGTATACAGGTACAGGTACTATTGCCAACTTTGTGGCCAGGAATGCCAAAAAGGTTGTGGGTATAGAGTATGTGCCTGAGGCTATTGATGATGCCCGAATCAACTCGAAGCTAAATGGAATTACAAATACAATTTTCTTTGCTGGCGACATCAAAGATTTGCTAAGCGATAAATTCATGGACGAGCATGGCAAACCCGATGTGGTAATACTTGATCCACCCCGTGCAGGAATCCACCCTGATGTTGCTAAAGCGCTGGTGGCTGTTCAGCCAGTTCGTATTGTTTACGTTAGCTGCAACCCAGCCACCCAGGCACGTGATATTGCCCTAATATCTGACATTTACAAGGTATCCCGTATTCAGCCTGTTGATATGTTCCCTCACACCCACCACGTGGAGAATGTGGTGCTTCTTGAGAAACGCTAATTGCAAGTTGTTGGTTGATAGTTATGGTTGATGGTATAGGAACCACCTATAATCTGAAATCTGAAATTTGAAATCTGAAATCTTGAGTTTTTATCCTTTAACCTTGAACTTTGAACCTTGATCAACAAACACTAAAAACGAAACACGCCTTACTCATGGGCGCTATTTCTTCCTCTGGTAGTAAAGTTGCAATTTCTTGCGGAAAACGCGTTCGTTGGCCTCGTTTATCCGTTTGATAAGTGCTTCGATAAGTTCTGTGCGGCCTTCAAGTTCAGAGCCTGAAACCACTTCGCCATCGGAGTAAACAATTTTTTCAATTTTATACCCATCAACACCCAGCGAAAGCGCCACGGCGGCATTGTAATCGTCGAAGATGATTACGGAGGGCATGGTGTTCACATTATACTTAAGCACTGCTATCAATACACGAGAGCTGATATACCTTATTTGGTCTTCACCCAGGTATTTGGCTCCGAGTAAGAGTTTTACCAGATCGATTTGAGCAACCTCCCGCATCCGGCGGTTGGCAACCATCTTGTCGTAATCGGATTGGTTTGTTGAAAGGAATAAATCGATAAAGGGTTGGGGTACGCCCTGCAGGTCTTTCAAATCGCCCTCTCTCTTACGGAGCTTATACTCCTTGTGTGCCAGCGGTTGGGTGTTTGGGTAGAAGTATGTCCATTTCCGGGTACGCTTGTACGATTGGGTCATGGGTTTAGGTTTCCACTTAGTTGCCGGACGCATCAGAATGGGGTCAGTTAGCCTGAGGTTTTGTGACTCCAGGGCATAAACCATGCAGTTGATAAAATGGATGTAACCGCCTCCTAAATTCCCATGGAGTGCAGACCACAACGTTTTGTAACTGGGTTGGGTCGAACTGTCGGCCCTGGATTCATCGTTGTATATTCTCTTGCTTTTAATGTAATCAACAAACTCCTTATCGAGGGTAACAGGATAGTAGGTGGCTGAGTTATCGGTAGTATCAATGAAAAGATCCTTGCCAGTGTGGTAAAGACCACGAACATCAACCACATAATCGGAGTCGTTAGCCAACTTTACATGGAGCTTGTAGTCGGCACCCCAGCGCATAGCCGCTATGGTTGGCTGTAACCCATGCTGTGAATAGGCAACTACTGTTGCGGATAATACTATGATTACTACCGATATTAATCTTTTCATACCCTTTGTTTTTCCTTCCGTAAAGTTAGTAAAATTGAAAACTTAAAGATTTTTTTTGATATTTTTTGTATGCTAAAATTTTAGAAGGTTTGTTAATCGATATTTATGTAAATTTGGTTTCTTAATACAGAAATCAAATATGCGTTTGCGTCGATTTTCTATACTTTTTCTTACAATAGCCCTTTGGGTAACGGCAATACTGGTTATTCCCACTCTGCTGCCTATCAACTTTCCCAAATTTAAGTGCCTTGGGATCACTATTCATACCGACTATCTGATTCACGTCGTGCTTTTTGTTCTACTTGTAATTTCACTTAAAATAGTGGGAATTAAAACCTCTAGTATTGGCGTTCTTATTTTACTTTTAGTGGCATCAGCGCTGGCTGAAGTATGGCAACTATATATCCCCCATAGAACATTTAATACTTACGATTTGATATCGAACATAATTGGAGTGGTGATTGGGTATGGGGTTGGGGGAAGGGTGAGGATAAAGGATAAAGGTTAAAGGATAAAGGTTAAAGGTTTAAAGTTCAAGATTTAAAACAAATTGTGATTGGGTTTGAAGGTTTAACTGATTGTTATTCTGCGCAAATCATCTCAATTTGAATTATCTGTGTTCTATTGAATTTTCTATCAACTATCAACCAACAACCATCAACTAAACTGGTATCACAGTGTTACACAGAGTTTACAGTGTGTTTCACAGAGTTTGTGATGTGATATTCACGAACAACAATACACGAACAGCGAACAACGTTCCCAGCCCTGTAGGGGCAAAACATTTGTAACTCTATGGCTAGCACAAAATTTTTAGCGATGCACTCAATGTGTATGCCAAAGAGCAACACTGAAACGTTGCAACGCAACGGAAAAGCATGGCAAAGAGCGGTTTACATGTTCTTTCTTGTCTTGATACAAGAAAGAACCAAAGAAAATCAAGGCTAAAAAGCCCGACCCGATGGGTACCCCGTGGGTGGAACTGCAACGCGATACAATTCGCCACGCCTGCGGCGTGACTCATTTGGTATCGCTTACTAAGCCCACCACAACGTTCCACCTCCGACCCATTGTCGGGTCAGGCTTTTATGCCCCTTGCTTATTCCGTACCATTCCCTCTCAGGGAAAAGGGCTGGGGTGAAATCGTTTTCACGAAAAACCATCAACTATTCATGTCATTCCAAACAAGACGAGGAATCTCTTTAATAAAGGGGATGAAAGGATAAAAGAGATGCTTCAACGAGTTCAGCATAACATGATGGACTAACAACCAACAACTGTCAACTGTCAACTATCAACTAAATCATCTACGTTATCAGTATTCCAATCCTCTTCACGAACAACTATCAACAAACAACCATCAACTTTAACAACCTTCCCGCTTCCTGCGGGACGCTCTGGCCACCTGAGGCGGGGTGGAAAATAAA
>ENA-UOWE01002544-UOWE01002544.1-activated-sludge-metagenome-genome-assembly--contig:-NODE-2544-length-19996-cov-4.887368_pt1 | contig 19996 bp, 13 predicted proteins | sample MGYA00249841_ERZ761562 | MGnify/ENA primary metagenome ERZ761562 (study PRJEB28883, sample SAMN05720200) | activated sludge metagenome | isolation source: Anaerobic digester | place: Japan... | reverse complement strand
ATTATAGACAGAATTATAGAATGAGATGAACAATTTGTAGTAGAGAATTAGAGAATAAGATATACTAGAAAAGCATTGAACTATCTAAGAAAAAGGATGTGCATCCTCTTGTATTTTATACCTGTCATAAGGTTTGTTCTTTAATAACGTTATTACCATTTTTAGATGGTGTACATAAAGATATTAGACAAAGAAAACTTATATTTACAATGGAGTGTAAGAATTGTAATAGCAATTTCGAGAAGTATGATTTTTTGTTTAGTAGTGAGTAAGCAGTAAAAGAATACTTAAAAGACAAATTAGGAGAATCACAATGAGCAAAATAATAAAGAAAGCATCAATATAATTTTTTTAGAAGTTTTTGGTAATATAGGTTGATATTATTAAAAAAAATTCATACTTTAAACTCCAATAAATAATTTTGAGGAGAGTTATGAAGATAACATTTATTGGAGCCGGAAGCCTTGGTTTTTTTAGAAGATTGACTTGTGATATTCTTTCATTCCCTGATTTAAATGGATGCACTTTATCACTAATGGATATTGACGAAAAGAGGCTTGGGTATTCTGTTGAGATTGCAAAACGTATATTACGTGAGGGTAATTATACTGCAACAATTGAGTACACCACTGATAGAAAAAAAGCATTAGAAGGCGCTGATTTTGTAATAGTTGCAATATTACACGGAGGAATTGAAGTTATATCAAAAGATATTAATATTCCACTTAAATATGGCGTTGATCAATGTATTGGTGATACATTAGGTCCTGGTGGTGTTTTTAGAGCATTAAGAACCATTCCTGTAATGCTGGATATTTGTAAGGATATGGAGGAAATATGCCCAGATGCTTTATTGTTGAATTATACAAATCCAATGGCAATGCTCTGTTGGGCAATGAATAAATACTCAAAAATAAAAGTAATAGGGTTGTGCCATAGTGTTCAGGGCACATCGGAGCAATTGGCTAAGTACATTGGAGCTGATTATAAAGATATTACTTATAAGGTTGCAGGAATTAATCATCAAGCGTGGTTTCTTGAATTTAAATGGAAAGGTAAAGATGCCTACCCGATTTTACGAGAGAAAATTAAAGATAAATCTATTTATGAAAAAGATACTACAAGATGTGAAATGTTCAAGCATCTTGGCTATTTTGTAACAGAATCAAGTGGCCATAACTCAGAATATAATCCATGGTTCAGGAAACGAAAAGATCTTTTATTAAAATATACTAATAAGCTTGACATGTGGAATGGAGAGACGGGATTTATTTTAAAACTATATGGTACTGACCGAGAGAATTACGAAGAACAACTTAAAGATATGGTTTCTGGCAAAGAACCGATAGATTTTACTAGAACTCATGAATATGGTTCATATATTATTAATTCAATAGTAACTGGAAATTTAACTGTATTTAATGGTAATGTTGAAAATAGAGGTTTAATCGAAAATTTACCTTATGGCTCTATTGTAGAAGTGCCTTGCCTTGTAGATAAAAATGGCATACAACCAACATATATTGGTAAACTGCCAACCCATCTTGCCGCAATAAATAGATCTAACATAGCTGTTCAGGAGCTTGCTGTTGAGGCGGCAATTACAGGTGATAAGCAAAAAGTATTTTACGCTATAGCATTAGATCCTCTTACCTCGGCTGTTTTATCCTTAGAGGAAATTAATTCAATGGTTAATGAAATGTTTGAATTGGAGAAAGAGTGGCTACCGCAGTTTAAATTTTAATTATAATTTTATTAGATAAGCCTGATATATTTCTTTAATATTGAAATGTATCGGGCTTTTTTGTTTAAAACAAGTAAAACACTTTTAACTTTATTATAAATGCAGAAAGGCTTAAATCAGTTTGTTTTATTAATTTGTTTAGTCTGATGTTATAATTTGGATTTATGTCTATACCATAATTGGAAAAAATAAAAGGCATTCTATATGCAAAGCCAATTAGCAAACTAAAATCATTCAATGCGTTATCAAGATTTTTATCTGTAAATTTTTTCTCTTTTAGATTGCCTTCGTAAATTATCTCATCTGATTTTAGTTTAACAATATGATTATATGTTGATTTGTTTAGAATACCGTAAGAAAATCCGGTTAATATTTTAAAATTGTTTATAATTTCATATTTAAGAAATGATTGCAATGCAAAGTAATTTAAGTTTAGTTCTGCTTTGTGTTCGGTTGTTGCATAATTATTATTTATAATAGGAATATTGTAATTAGTTAAATCATATAAGTAATATTTCTCATAAGATAGCCCCAAGCTATAAGAAAAATCATTTGAAAGATAATTTTCGTATCCAATAGAGAATGAGAAAGACGATCCTTTTAGATTCTCGAACAACAAAATAGGTTCATTGTTTTCAAAAATATTAAACCTTCCATTAGTTATGAAGTAATTTATATCGAAAGAAAAATTAATTTCAGAAACTTTTTCAATAATTATATCTTCTAATGTGCTCTGATATATTAAGTTAAACGATGTGTCAATATTTGCTCTGGATTGTAATTTTGGGATAGAGTCATTAATTGACTTATTTATGAATAATAATGGTAATTTTTCTTCGGTTTTTGATTTCTTTTTTTGGCTTATGTTTTGCTGTGTATAAACAAGGTTAAACAAAATTATGAGTAAAAAAAGAATTTTAAATATTTTGCAAAATCTGTTCATTTTTTTTATTTTAATAAAACCATTTTTATTATCTGGGTATATACATCTGTTTTCATTTTGCAATAGTAAACACCACTTGGTAAATTATTTGAATTGAAAACAATATAATGTTCTCCGGCATCAATGACATCATCAACCAATTTAGAGATTTCTCTTCCTAAGATATCGTAAATTATGATTTGAGTTTTAACTTTATCACTAATAGAAAATTTGATCATTGTACTTGAATTATATGGGTTCGGATGATTTTGATACAAATAGTTTTTGTTGTATTTTAATCCTTTTTGCCACTCATATCTATTTGATATCGCAAATAAACCATCGCTGAATGATATTACAGGTTGAGAAATGTTATTAGAGTAATTGTATTTAAAGGAATCAATTTTTATAATTGTGGAATCGCAATCACCGAGTAAACTTTTTGCTGCAAAAATTGTAAGTGGCAAATTTTCTTTTAGTTTGCCGTTACCGGAAAAAACAAGGGTTAGTTTGCCATTTAGTTCATAATGAATACTATTATTGAAATCTTCTAATGCTGTTCCTTTTGATATTATACCAAGTGGTTTTATAAGTGTTGGGTTGAATGATAGTAAAAGTTTTATATTGGTAAAGTTGTATTCTTTATAATCACCATTTATGTAAATTGGTATAATGGCATCACTACCTATTTTAGCTCTCGTTTCAGGTTGTAAAGAAATATATATTTGATTTAATTTATTGCGGTATAATAAGCCATTAGTTGAAAAGCTGCAAATAGTATCATTATTTATTGATAGATTCGAAATAGAAATAAAGTCTGATAAGGTATCACCGGGCAAGCCAATAAAATTTAAATAAAGGAGTGGTATAGAATCATTTAGAATATTTTCTGAAGCAGTAATAGAAATTGTGTTATTTGATAAAGCTTTGTACTCAATTTTTGAGTTAGCCAAAATTGTATTTTTCGAAAATATGAAATTTGTATCTTGTCTTACAAGGTTGTTATTAAAATTAATTTTAAAAGTAATATTATTAATTTTATTGTGATTATGGTTAGTAATTAGAATAGGCAATAAATTTTTATCGTTTTCTTGAATTTTAGTTTTTTCGGGTAGTGATAGTTTAATTGGAAACGTTTCGCAAAGTAAAGATGATTCGTTTTCAAGAGAATCCTGAGCATGAATTTTAAAACGAGAGTATAATTTATAGTTGATAGGAATTATTTTAATAATTAATGATGTATCATTTTGTTTATCACTTAAGTAAATAAGTGAATCCTTAATATTCATAAGGCTATCGAGCCAAACTTTTTTTATACCTCCACTATCAAATATGTTTATGTAAAACTCGCAAGCAAACTTGTTAATTTTTATTTGGGGTTTAGTTGAATCAGTTATTCTTTTTGTAACTATAAGTTTATTGCTGAAGGCAAAAAGAGAATCATTATTTAAAACTATATCGTATAAAAATATACTTGTTGAAATTTTGTTATTCCTTTGTAAAGGTATATTGATTTTTAGGAGAGATACCCCACTAGTATCAATAAAGTTATTGCCATAAAAATTTAGATAGATTGAAGAGATATCTTTATCATAAAAGTAAATTGCATTAAATAATGGGGAGGTAATAATTTTTAACGAGTCAGGTTTGTTAAAGAAGTTTGTGTCAATTTTTATTTTAAAAGAAAGAGAGTTTAATTTAAAATCATTTGAAGGTTTTAGGAAAATCGAAAAGGTTAGAGTGTCTTTCTCAGAATGAATTGAATCTGGTAAAATAATTTTTATTGGGTTGTAATATAAGTCCTTTGTAGATGTATTACCGAGCAAATCTACGGCCTTTATGGTACAGAAAGAAACTGTAGATGAATCTATAGGCTTGAAATTATATTGAATAACTTTTTCAGTTTTATTAAGTAACGTAAAAGAAAAATTCTCCTTTTTTTCTAATTTTATAGAGTCTATACCAAGATCTGCTAATGATGTATCGGAAATTTCAACAAAGAAATTATTTCTCAGCTGATAATATTTAATTTGTGGTGGAGTGGTATCTATGTTTTTTCTAATAACAACCCCATCGGTAGTATGAACGCCCTTTTGTCCCTGTTTAAGATAAAAATACTCGAATTGAATTTTTGAAGTAGTATCTTTGCCGATTTTAAAGATGAAATAAAGATTTATCACTTTACCCAAAGTTAAAAATGAATTTCCTGAAGCATTAATTTTTATCAATCCTTTTTGAGATGAATCAATGTTTACTGTGTAATCAATACTTGAACATCCGGACATATCGTAAAAAGGATTGTTTGGGTATAAAAGATTTGTATCATATCTAATTGCAAAAGAGTATTCTTTTAAATCAAGATCTGGTAACTCTCCATATATGTATGGACTAACAGATATTTTGTTTTTTGATGGTGCTATAGTTGTATCAATTTTTATTAGTACTGGGTCAATTTGATAGTAGAATATAGAAATATTACCACTTCCATCTACAGCACAGAGGTTGCCTTTCATTGTCTTTGAGCTATCAATAGCTGAAACAATAAATTCGATATTTTTATCACCAGGTTGCTTGAAGTTAGAAAATAATATTGAGTTTGTATTATCCGAAAGGTAAAGGTAATATATGCCTTTATCGTCAGGGTTGTTTTCAGTAGCCTTACCATAAAATCTGCAACCAAATTGTTGCATAGTTATTTTTGGGGAGTTGTTATCTCTGGAATCAAATTTAATAGTTGCATTATTTTTAAAAACACACAAATTGGAGTTAGAGCTTAAAACAAGATCTTTAATTATAACTTTTGTAGAGTCATTAAATACTGATGAAGAGTTGAATACAAGATAGCCTATAGTACCTTCATTAAAACCGTTTTTACAATTTAAATTAAAAACTATCTGGTTATTTTTTTGGTAAATGTTAGTTATATTAATTTTTTCATCTAGTATAATTAAAGGGTTTTCGTGAGGTTTTAAAGTATTCTTATCGTACTCAATTATGCAATATAAAGAAGTATCTCTTCTACTTAGGTCTTTCTTCTTGATCTTAAAAGGTAAATAAATTAGATTGTTTGGGTTAAAGCTCTCATTATCAAAACCGATTATGTCTGGCTCAATTTTAACTGATACATCTGAAACGTTACCTGCCATATCAAAAATTCTATAATAAATTTCACCATCTAAATCTGGTTTAATCAATGAACCGTAGATTTCTAAAGCAGTATCACCTTTGTTAGGCTTTTCAAAATTATAAATTATATTTTCAACTAACAGAATCAAAACAGAATCAATACCTTTATCGTTTTCTCTCTTTTCGGTAACATTGATTCTAAAAGAACAATTATTTTTTTCGATACTAATTAAAGGATCAAGTGTATCTGCATCTGGAGCAGCTGGAATATATACAATAGATGAAGATGATGCTGGATATTCATTGGATGATACATTTACTTTAATAGTAGATGTTCTTTTTTCAGCACTCATTTTCGCATGTAAATTATAGTGTATATTCTTGCTTTGAAGAGGAAAAAGATATTTTGGTGAAGGGCTCTTGGAAAGACTATCGGCAAAAACTCCCCATGGCAAAGATAATTTTGAGTTTAAATTATTTATGGTTTTGTTGCTATTATTATAGAGAGTAACATTATAATCAAATGGGTCTGGGGTGTATTTTTTACCATTATAAATTATTTCTTGAGGGTTGTAACAATTTATTATTATATTCCCATCAGAAATTGTACCTTTTGATACACCAATTATTGCTGAAAATGTGATTGTAGAATCTGGAGGTAACTCTTTTTCATCCCATTTTAGTAAGATTGCACCATCTGAAAAATTTGGAGATAATGTCTCATAATCCCACAATACCCAATATAATTTTTCCCACTCGTCAAAAATAATTTCATCAGGAAGAGATAAGTTTCTAAGTAATGTAGAATTATCTCTTGTTATGAAATTTATTTCACCCTTCAATATGCCCTGAACCATAAAGCCTGTTTCATCATAATGTTTTTCATAAGCACGCCAGATATAGGGTAATGAGTCTTTTGTAAATTTAATAGGGTTAGGAATATCTTTATTGTTTGTTTTAAAATAAACAGCATCATTTCTATTAACTTGTAAATCAAGCAAGTTTAAGGACCCAACATTATGAGGAATAATATCAAAATTTTTTATTTTAATTTCTATATAGAGTGCACCTAATCCATTATAGTTTATGGGATATAAGTTTTGTGTTATATGAATTTTGTTATTGTACGCAATATAATAAGTTGAAGCCTTGTTAGTATCAATGGATACTGTGCCAATAAGAGTTTTAGCATTTACAAGTTTTGATTCATTTGAGTATAAAGAGTCATCAATCTTAATATTTAAATGGCTTGTAAAGAAATCAGTTCTGGTAGAATCTATATAAAGCAAATTCTTATTATCTATCGTTTTTAAATAATATTTTCCTGAATAATCTTCAATTATTAGTTTTATTTGCTCGTTGCTTAATTCGTAAATAGGATTTCGATTCTGGTTGTTTATGGAAAGTCTTTTTAGATTTTGATTAAAAAGATTGTTGGTTGAAAAAATTAGTAGAATAAAAACAGCTATCTTTATTTTTGATATCATCTTTTAAGTTCAAATTTTGACACATAAATTAATATTTATTTATTTATTATGAAATAGAAATAAATATAACTTAAATTTTAATAAAATGTTTTAGAGAGGAAACGATGGCTTCATAAAAGCCATCGTTTTATAAATTAATACCAGAATACAATATTTTCTTTTTCTGTTAATAATTTTTCTTTTTCATCTAATACTTGTAATTTAATTACATATCTTCCCGGAGGAATGTTTTGTGGTTTACAAGTTATTTCTTTTGATTTGAAATCACTAAAATTATTTATTTTTTCAGTGTAAAACTCATTTATCAATCTTGATTCGTTATCAATTAATAATAATTTTAATGTAAATGTTCTCTTGAAATTCAAAGGTAAGCTAGATTCAGTTTTAATGTTGGTAATAAATTTGGGTATGTCATCTGTTTTATCGTAAATTGTGTAGATGTTCAAAGATGAAAAAATTGATTTAAATATTTCTTCATCTGAAAAATTATTAGGTAATTTAATTTTTATATTTTTCAATGATTGGTTATAATTTGATAGTATTTTTAGACAAAATTCAAAACCCCCTTCGCCATTATTGACTTTTACTAACAAAGTGTTTAATCCTTTATTAAGGTTAGCTTTTATGACATCCTCGTCAGGTGTAACTCCTCTCCAGATGTTATTGTTATGAATCATTTTACCATTTAGAAATATTTTAATTCCATCATCGCTACCACACTTTATTATAACAGGTTGGGTTTCCTGGGATTCTATGAAAGTTAAAGCATAACATACTTTATTTGGAGATTTACCAAAAAATTCTTGAAAATTGATGATATAGGAGTTAGGTGTAATAGGTAACCAGCTGTTTTTATCTAAACCTTCTGAAATTATTTCTTTTATATTAAATTTTTTGGTTTCTCCACCTAAAGAGGAAAGAAAATCAAAATCACGAGTATTACTGGTGCTAATGCTATAGGTTCCACGCAATAACCATGCTGTGATGAAACCATCAGAATTAGGTATGTAGTCATTAACATTTTGACCAAATAAAATAGAACTGATTAGTATTAAAAGAAAAATGATCTTTTTCATATTAATATTCCGCTTTTATAGTTTTAGTTTCAAAAGGTTTAAATTTTAATAAGAGTGTATTACTCGTTGTTTCAAGTTTTGTCTTGTTGTTTTCGAGTAAATCTGTTTCATAAACAGATTTTGGTGTAAATGGTAAAGCTAATTCTGTAGCCTGTTCTTTGCCCGTAGATTCATATAATCTGATTATAAGAGAATTACTTGTTTCGGCTTTCTTTATTGCTGAAATTATTATGTTATCATTCTTAACGGACATAAATGAATGACTTAAAGGTAATTTGCCTTGTTGTTTACTTATAAATTTAGTTATTAATGGATTGTTTAATTCAAACGCCCTATTAGGTGTGCCGGCATTTTCCCATGAACCTTTGTGAGGGTATAAAGAATAAATTGTTTTATGTTTACCCCTATCTGCATGTGGATCGGGATATATTGGAGCTCTAAGTAAAGTGAGTCTCATGGTGTTGCCTTCTGTATCATGGCCATATTTGTCAATATTTAAAAGGCTAACACCATACTCGTTATTAGATAAATCAGCCCATGTTAAAGCAGGTACTTCATACCTTGCTTTTTCCCAACTATTGTTTCTTGTGGTTGGTCTTTTGATAGCACCGTTCGGTATTTCGTATGTAGCATAATTATTATTAATATTGATTGGGAAAGCAACCTTGGCAAGTATTCTTTCTTCCCACCAATCTGCATGTAGTTCAATATCAATTCTGGGTATATCGTTATATAAAATTATATCCTGAGTAAAGAATGAAGAAGGAAACTTTGTAGTAGGTGTGGATTTTATTTTTGATTCTTCAAGAAATGATTTTTTTACTCTAATCTTTGCGAAAATAGGTCCTTTTTCCACTAAAGATACTTCATCGGCTTTGTTAAGATCCCATTTAACACCAGTATATAATATTTCCCATGCGTCATACATTGTTGGCCTATCTTCGAATAGCTGTAATAAGTTTCCTTCAGATAAAAGGATCTCTTTTTTGTTTACTTTATCGAAGATTGAACTAATATTACCCGTATTAGGATTTATCTTTAGATTAAAATATTTGTTTTCAATGGAATTATTGCTTGCGGCTAAATCTTTATCGGTGATATTGTTGTTTGTATTATCTGATATTGAATATATTTTATAACCAAGTGAAGGAATATCTTTCGCAATAAAAACTATTGAGTTATTATCGCTTATCTGATAAGGTATAGAATTGTTATTCTCATCAAGAATAGAGAATTTTTTATTCTGATATTTTTCGGGTAATGATATTTTACATACATCTGTTCTCAACCAGTTAGCTTGATTAAATATAATGAATGGGTCTCCCTTTATGTTATTAGAATTAATTAATTTTGCAATATAATCTATTGCGTTTATTTGTTCGTTGTTGTAAATTTTCTTAATAAATTCATAATCCTCTTTAGAATCTTGATAGACTGCATTTATAGATGAGCCAGGTAAAATATCATGAAATTGATTAAATAAAGTTTTTTGCCATGCATCGAAGAAATTATTTTTTGGATATTCTTTCCCATATAGCGTAGCAATTGATGAAAGCTTTTCAGCAGAAGCTAATTCAAACTCGCTTCTTCTATTACCAGCTTTATTTGCTGCTTGAGTAGTATACGTGCCTCTATGATATTCAAGATAAAGCTCATCATTCCATACGGGAATAGTTTTTAAATAATCATCGCTCATTGTTTTAAGGTAATCATAAGGTTTGCAAAACTTGATATTCGGGAAAAATTTGTTTTCTCGGAATTTTAATACTCTCTCAAGCATAAATCTTTCTGGCCCACCACCATGATCACCAAAACCATAAAGTATAAGCACATCTTTTCTACCTGTATTTGCCTCACTTTGTTTTAGATCGCCAATTAGATTATTTAAATCTAGTGAATTTACATAACCACTCATAGGGAAGTAGGTCAGGATTTTAGAACCATCAACACCAGTCCACCAAAAAAGATGGTATGGAAACTCGTTTGTATCATTCCAGCTTATTTTTTGAGTGATGAAAGCTTTGATACCTGCAAGATTATAAAATTGTGGTATATTCCAGTTATAACCAAAGGAATCGGGGTTCCAACCTAAAAGTGCAATATCACCAAAATTTTCTAAAAAGTAACTTTGTCCCATAAGAAGCTGTCTAGCCCATGACTCGCCTGATATTAGATTACAATCTGGCTCAAGATAAGAACCGCCCACGATATCCCAATTTCCGGTTTTTACTTTTTCCTTTATTCTTTTAAAAATATCAGGATGAAATTTTTGCATCCATTCATAATAAACAGAAGAACTTTGAGAGAAGATAAATTCTGGGTATTCATCTATTAATTTTAATTGTTGAAGGAAAGTATATTTTGCCACATCAATGGATTCTTTCCATCGCCAAAGCCAGGCAGCATCTATATGAGCATTACCAGATACATATATAGTATATTCTTTTGCAAATTTAGAGATAGGATTCATTATTTCATAAGCTTTTTGAACAGATTGGTTGAACGCATTATATTTTTTTAGTTTCAAGCTTTGAATATCAATTTCTGAACAGGCTTTATCTATTAAGTCACGGAGTTCTTTCAGCCTTTCTTCTGAGACTTTAGATTGATTTATTGAAAATTTCTTGTACTTTAGAAAATCTTTTGGGTTTTGTGTTAAAAGTTTAGTAATTTGAATGCTTAGTTTTAAATCATCTATTGTGCTTAGAGTTGAAGATATAATTTCTGGTTCAATTGTGGCACCAAAGAACCTGCTTATGATAGTTGATTGTCTTAATTTAATAAAAATATTGTGATTTGATAAGGGTATAGCTTTTTCAAATGCGATAAATTTCTTTTCACCTTTTAAATTATTAAATGAGGTAATATAGTTCCCATCAATAAATACATCACAAAAACCATCAGCTTCTATTTTAATTATTAATCTTTCATCTTTTGTATTGTGGTTAGCAATAGTTTCTGGAATTATAAAATTAGCTCTGAACCATTTACAGGAGTCATCAGTGCTAAAATCTCCTGAAAAGGGTTTCCAATTATTACTTTCCATTAGGCTATTTTCATTTATTGATTTTGTAGCATATTCCCAACCTTTAATTTTAAATGGCTGATAATTTTCTAGCTCGAATAGAATTTTATCTGTGTTAGATTGCGATAAAAGAAGAGTTATTGATATAAAATTGAATAAAAAGAGCATAATTACTTTTCGATTCATTTTTTACTCCAGAATTTATTTTTTAACCATTTTAAATAATTGCTTTCGGGTTGAGTGTTAAATAAAAATTCTTTTATAATAATCTCGGGTTTATTATTGATTTCTTCACCTGATTTGAAGTTATAATAAATATTGAATAATTCATCATATAATTCTTTTAGATAAGAAGCAGAATCTTGACTTATCACTTTTTTTAAATTATCCAATCCTTTTTCTAAAATTTGTATTTTATAATTTTTTTGATCATAAGTGTTAAATAATAGAAAATAAGAGATAGATTGAGCAATATTTTTTTCTGTTGAAGATTCAAAATAGTTGTTGTTTTCAGAAATGAGAGAATATAAGAATTTTATTTCATTGTTTGTTGTTTGAAAAAGAGAATCATAATATTGTATGCTTTGAGAGAAGAGATTATGAGTGCCAAATAATATAAATAATAGATAAAATCTAAATTTCATAAATTAGTTTGTTTTTTCGTAAAATAAACTAAATAATCGAGATTTTCAAGATAAATAAATAAGCAAAGTAAAAAATATATAAAAATTGACAAATTAGAGAAATATTCATAAAAATAATAGACCGTCAATAATACTTGATAAATATTATAATATTTTGTAAATTAAAAAATTATGTAAAAAATATTATTTTTTCTAAGAAATTATTGATGAAAAAAATTGTAACAGTAATAGGTGCCAGGCCTCAATTTATTAAAGCTGCTCCACTTTCTAAAGAGTTAAGAAAATATTTTAATGAAATTATTGTTCATACAGGTCAACATTATGATTATGGTATGTCAGAGGTTTTTTTCAAAGAATTAGATATTCCAGAACCAGATCATAATCTTAATATAAATGGTTTTTCACATGGTAGAATGACGGGTGAAATGCTTTCTGCAATAGAGCAAATACTAATTGAAGAAAAACCCGATTTAGTTATTGTATATGGAGATACAAACTCTACTTTAGCCGGTGCATTAGCTGCAGTTAAATTATATATTCCGATTGCTCATATTGAAGCGGGGCTCAGGAGCTATAATAGAAAAATGCCTGAAGAAATTAATAGAGTGTTAACCGATCAGATATCAACATGGCTTTTTGTACCTTCAGAAGTAGCGAAGATTAATTTAGAAAAAGAAGGTATAAAAAAAGGTATACATGTTGTGGGTGATATAATGTATGATGCTATTTTACATAATAGCAAAAGAGCTAAAGATTATTCTAGAACAAAAAAAGAATTATCTCTTGAAAATATGAATTATTTATTAGCAACAATTCATCGTCAGGAGAATACCGACGATGAAAATAGATTGAGCAATATTTTTAAGATATTTTCATTAGTTAGAGAGAGAGTGATTCTTCCATTACATCCCAGAACAAGAAATAAATTAATTGAATATAATATAAAGGTTCCAGATAATGTGCTATTGATTGATCCCGTTGGTTATCTTGATATGATAGATTTAATGCAAAATTCTTTTGCAATATTAACCGATTCTGGAGGTGTTCAAAAAGAAGCTTATTATTTAAATGTGCCCTGTATAACATTCAGAGATGAATCCGAATGGGTAGAAACAGTAGAAGTAGGATGGAATTTTATTGTTGGAGCTGATGAAGGTAAATTTTTGAATGCTTATAAAAAAGTTCATAATATACGAAATCTTGAACATCCCTTACTTTATGGTGATGGAAAAACTGCCGAGAAAATCGTGAATATTTTAAATGAAACATTGTAGTGCTTTTTTATATGAAATTTTTTCAGTTCCATTTTTTTATGTTTGATATTTTTTATTTTTTATAAAAGAATATAATTAGGCTATTAATGGATAATAATATTGATAAATTAAGCAGTAATGAGTTAGTAAAGAGATACAAAAAAAGGACTGTTGTTAATAATGTAAGTATATATGTTAGTAGGGGAGAAGTTGTTGGTTTATTAGGTCCAAATGGAGCAGGTAAAACTACCACATTCTATATGATTACTGGAATGATTAAGCCTGATGGTGGCACCGTTTTTTATAATGAAAATGATATAACCAAGATGCCAATGTATCAAAGAGCCAGACTTGGCATTGGTTACCTTCCACAAGAGTCCTCAATTTTTCGTAAACTTACCGTTGAAGAAAATATAATGGCTATATTGCAAACTCTTAAGATGTCTAATAAGGAAAGAAAAGAAAAATGTGAAAAGTTGCTTAATGATTTTGGTATTACTGCGATAGCAAAAAATAAAGGATATAATCTATCTGGTGGTGAAAGGCGTAGAACAGAAATAGCAAGAGCTCTTGCAATTGATCCGAAGTTTATACTATTAGATGAACCATTTGCTGGTATAGACCCCATTGCCGTAGAGGATATTATGAGAATAGTTAGATCACTTAAGGCAAAAGGTATTGGAGTTTTAATTACAGATCATAATGTTCATGAAACACTTTCAATTACAGACAGAGCTTACATATTAATTGATGGCAAAATATTTCGATCTGGCACTGCTGAAGAATTGGCGGTAGATGAAATGGTTAAAAAATTGTATTTAGGTGAAAAATTTAAATTGGAAAGATATAGTTAAAAATAGGAGGAGTAAAAACATGGCAACATGCAATAAATCACAAAATTTATCCCACTGCAACTGCACTTATGAACCCTGTAGTAGAAAAGGGTTGTGTTGTGAATGTATTGCATATCATAGGAGAAATGGGGAGTTACCTGCTTGTTATTTTACTAAAGAACAAGAGAAAACATATAATAGATCTATCAGGTATTTTATTTCTGTAAACAAATAAATTAATATAAAATTCATCTTTACAGGAGAGGTATATGAAAAAGATTATATTTATTTCACTGATTTTTTCTTTATTCTTTTTTATCGGATGTTCTAAGAGTACTGATAGTGGTAAAAAGAGAATAGGGGTGGTATTACAAACAAGAGCACATCAATTTTATAAAGATTTAGAAGAGGGATTAAAGAAAGAAGCCGCTAAATTAGGTTATGAGCTAGTAGTGGTATCTGCAGAATTTGATATTAATAAACAGATTTCTCAAATAGAAGATATGATTACTCAAAAAGTGAATGCCATAGTAGTATGCCCAGCTGATTCAAAAGGTATTGGAATCGGTGTAAAAAAGGCAAATGAGGCTGGAATACCTGTATTTACTGCAGATATTGCTTCTGATGAGGGTGATGTGGTTTGTCACATTGCAAGTGATAATAAAGCAGGAGGAAGAAAAGCAGGTGAATATCTTGCAAAATTATTAAATGGCAAAGGTAAGATAGCAATAATCAATAGACCAACTGTAACTTCTGTATTAGATAGAGTTGCGGGTTTTAGAGAAGAGATAGCAAAATATCCTGATATAAAAATTATTGCTGATGTAGATGGTGGCGGTGAAAGAGATAAATCATTAAAAGCCACTTCAGATGTTTTACAGGCTCATCCAGATCTTGATGGAATCTTTGGAATAAATGACGATAGTGCATTAGGTGCTTTATCTGCAGTGAAAGAGTTTAAAAGAGATAAGGTTGTAATCGTGGGATATGATGCAACTCCTGAAGCTAACAACGCCATTTTAGCGGGAACAAATTTAAAGGCTGATGTCGTTCAATACCCTGAAAAAATTGGAATAAAAACTATTCAGGTTGTTAATGATTATTTAAACGGGAAAACAGTTGAAAAAGTAATTCCAGTTGAAATAGGAATTGTTGATAAAGAATCATTAGAAAAATCAGAAAAAGTTAATTAGAGGTTTTTAAGATGTTACTTTTACGCATGTCTCAAATCACAAAGAAGTACCCTGGGGTTACTGCACTTGATAATGTTGATTTTGAGCTTGAAAGGGGTGAGGTACATGTTTTGATTGGAGAAAATGGTGCTGGAAAGTCTACGTTAATGAAAGTATTATCCGGAGCAGAAGTTAAAAACTCTGGTAAAATATTTCTTGAGGATAAAGAAGTCTCGATATCTAACCCTATTGATGCTCAAAAGCTTGGCATTGTAATGATATATCAAGAGTTAAATTTAGTGCCTCAATTAAGCGTTGGAGAAAATATTTTTCTTGGAAGAGAGCCAAAGAAAAAGAATGGGTTAATTGATTGGAATAAACTCTATGATGAGTCTATAAAATATTTATCAAAATTAAGTTCGGATATTAACCCTAAAAAGAAAGTAGAAACTTTAAGCGTGGCAGAACAGCAAATTGTAGAAGTTGCAAAGGCACTATCTTATAACGCAAAAATAATTATTATGGATGAACCAACAGCAGCATTAACCACAAAAGAGGTTGCCGAGTTATTTAAAGTAATCAAGTGGTTAAAATCTCAGAATATTGGAATTATCTATATTTCTCACCGAATGGAAGAAATATATGAAGTTGGAGATAGAATTACAATTCTTAGAGATGGTAAATTTGTTCATTGTTGCAAATTAAATGAAATTACCAGAGAAGAAATTATTCATAAAATGGTTGGAAGGGAATTAGATAAAGAATTTCCTAAAAAGTTTTTCCAGAAAGGTAGAGAAATTTTACGAGTTGAGAACTTATCACGTAAGGGAGTAATAGATAATATAAGTTTTTCTTTGTATCAAGGTGAACTTTTAGGTTTCAGCGGACTTGTAGGAGCTGGTAGGACTGAGTTAGCAAGATTGATTTTTGGTGCTGATAAAAAATCGAGTGGTAAAATATATCTTGAAGGAAAGGAAGTAGAAATTAATAGTCCGGCAGACGCAATAAAAAATGGAATTGCTCTTTTGACGGAAGATAGAAATAAGCAAGGTTTAATTTTAGATATGTCTATAGCTCAGAATGTCACCTTATCAAATTTAGCTGGTATTATGAAAGGTCTTTTTATTGATAAGAAAAAGGAAAAAGATGTTGTAACAGAATACTCAAATGATTTAAATATTCGAACGCCTTCAATATATCAAATAACAAGAAACTTAAGTGGTGGAAATAGACAAAAAGTGGTTCTTGCGAGGTGGTTGTTCACTAATTCAAAAGTAGTAATTTTTGACGAGCCAACCAGAGGTATTGATGTTGGTGCAAAGTATGAAATATACAACTTGATTAATAATTTATTAGAAAAAGGTATTGCCGTTATAATGATTTCATCTGAATTACCTGAATTATTAGGTATGTGTGATAAAATTGCAGTAATGCATCAGGGTAAAATAAAAGGATTTTTAGATCATAAAGATGCTACTCAAGAAAAAATAATGATATTAGCTACAGGAGGAACAATTTGAAAAGTATAAGCGAATTATTCCAGAGATTTCGCCAATATGTAATGGCTTTTTTATTGTTGGTTGAAATTTTATTTTTTGCTGTTTTATCTGAATATTTTTTAACTCCAGAAAATCTTTTAAATATAACTTTACAAACTTCTCTTATCGCTATAGTTTCGGTTGGTATGACTATGGTAATAATAACTGCTGGTATTGATATTTCTGTAGGTTCAGTTATTGCATTTGTAGGTGTTATAACAGCCGGGTTTTTAAAATTTAATATGCCTGTATATTTTTCTATTTTTTTAGCAATAGTAGCAGGGTTATTTGTTGGTTTATTGCTTGGGTATTTTAATGGTTTTTTTATTACAAAGTTTAAAATGGCACCATTTATTATAACCCTTGTTGCTATGTCAATATTGCGTGGTCTGGCTTATATAATGCCAAAGTTTTTTGGATTTGAAGAAGGCAGACCAATTTGGGGTTTACCAGATGAGTTTTTGTGGTTAGGTAGTGGAAGAATTTTAATGATACCATTCCCTACAATACTTATGTTCTTGATTTTCATTGTAGCTTATATTGTTTTGAACCACACTAAGTTTGGTAGATATATTTATGCGATAGGAGGTAATCTTGAGGCCTCTAGATTAGCTGGAATAAAGACTGATAAAATTTTAATATATGTTTATATGATAAATGGTTTACTAACAGCTTTAAGTGGTATTCTTTTAGCCTCAAGATTAAGTTCCGGACAACCAAACGCCGGATTAGCTTACGAGTTACAAGTTATTGCTGCAGTAGCTATTGGTGGAGCAAGTTTATTAGGTGGTAAAGGTTCTATTGTTGGTACTTTTATCGGTGCTATGTTTATTGGTGTTTTAAGAAACGGATTAAACCTTGTGGGCGTAAGCTCGTATTACCAGGAAGTTATTCTTGGTTTGGTAATCTTAGCAGCAGTACTATTAGATCAAATAAAAGTCAAAGATTGAAAATAGATAGTCATGACAATTACTTAAAATAAAGTTAGCTGGATGCAATTCTTTTTGTTCAAGAATGTACCGATTTCGTTCAAACTTTTAATAATGTGCAATTTTATGGGAAGGGGAGTCTCTTCTACTTTTTTCTTTTCATTATGGCTGCTGAGCTCTTCCCATACTTCTTCAGTACTGAGGTTAAAGTTTAAATCTGCTAAGAACTTCATTTTAAATCTCTCTTGTTTTTTTTGTTTTTTCATTTTTTCCCCTATCTTCTTACTTAATATACAACATTTTTGTTAAAAATGTTGCATTATTAAAAAGAATTAATAATTATTTAAAGTAATACTTTAGAGAACTATATATTCCCCCCATATACTTTTAATACAGCAATATTTATGCCAAAAATATAAATATTGTAAAATAAGAGTTTATATAAATTGTGAAAGAAATTTTTGTCGTACTTTTGACTTATTGTCGAAAAAAATATACTATATAATAATATTTAGATATTTTTAAAATTAAAATGGTAGGGTTTATTATCAAATAAGAGACAACATCATAATAATCATTTATATTATTTAATTTCAAGTCAAAGGTTATACTTTTTTCTTTTTCTCCATAATGTAGTAGTATCAATTTGAAGAATATTTGCAGCCTCTTCAAAATCCGATGTTTCACTTAGTACTTTTGCAATATGCTCTTTTTCAACCTCTTCTAATGATTTTAAACGTGTATCATGGCTTTTCTTTTCAATTAGTTCTTCGGGTAAATGTGAAACTTCGATTTTCTTACCTTGAGAAACAATTACAGCTCTTTCAATTACATTTTCCAATTCTCTGATGTTACCAGGCCATCTATAGTTTTTAAATATTTTTAGCACTTCTGGTTCAATTTCAATAGGAGTATTGTTATTAAATTTTTTTACAAAATAATCAACTAAGAAAAGAATATCATCGGGTCTCTCTCTTAATGGACTTAGCTTTATTCTAACAGGGTTTAATCTAAAAAACAAATCTTCTCTGAATTCTCCAGCTTTTAATGCATCATCTAGTTTAACGTTGGTAGCAGCTATTATTCTAACGTCTACTTTTAGTGTTTTACTATCTCCAACTCTTTCAAATTCACGATCTTGAATAAATCTTAATAATTTGACCTGTACATTTTTAGGTACTTCTGCTATTTCATCCAAGAAGATTGTTCCAGTATTAGCTATTTGGAAACGTCCTTCTCTATCTTTTATTGCTCCTGTAAATGCTCCTTTTGTGTGTCCAAATAGTTCGCTCTCTAGTAAATTTTCTGGAAGTGCAGCACAATTGACTTTTACAAAAGGATTATCTTTTCTTGGGCTTAAACTATGAATATAATGAGCTAGTAATTCTTTGCCTGTACCACTTTCACCCTCAATTAAAACGGTTAAGTTACTATCAGCAATTTGTTTTGCAAGGTCAAGAACTTTAAGCATTTTAGGATCTCTTGTAATAAAGGGTGTTGGTTCTTTTGTTTCTTCTAATTCTCGTTTTAATTCTTTAACTTGATTTTGTAAGGAGTGATATTCATATACCTTTTGAACAAAATGCTGTAGTTCCTGGAAGCCAAAGGGTTTTAGTAAATAATCATAAGCACCTTTTTTTATAGCTTCTACAGCTGATTCTATTGATCCGTGTGCAGTAATTATTACAACGGTTGTTTCTGGATGTTCTTTCTTTATTTCTGTAAGTAAATGAATACCATCATAGGGATACATTTTTAAATCGAAGAACGCAAAATCATATTGGTTAATTTTTATGTTTTCCAATGCAAGAGCAGGGTCGTTAAAAGCTGTTACTTCAAATTCTAAAGACTCAAAACATATTGTTAATGTTTTTAATATATTTGGTTCGTCATCTACTAAAAGAACTTTTCCTTTCATTATTTCTCCAAAGAGTTAAGATTTAATTGGAATAGTAAACATAAAAGAACTACCTTTTCCAAGTTTACTTTCTACCCATATTTTGCCACTATAACTTTCTACAATTTCTTTTGAAATTGCTAAACCAAGACCTACACTTCCAGGTGAAGTTTCGACAGACTCCTTAAATTGAAAAAATTTATCGAATATCATGCTTTGATGTTCTTCTGGTATTCCTCTACCAGTATCGGTTATTTTAAATAATATATTTTCATCAATTTTTTTTACTTCCAGGAAAACTGAACCACCTGGGTTAGTATATTTTAATGCGTTATTAAGTATGTTTGTTA
>ENA-UOWE01002541-UOWE01002541.1-activated-sludge-metagenome-genome-assembly--contig:-NODE-2541-length-20000-cov-31.248283_pt1 | contig 20000 bp, 19 predicted proteins | sample MGYA00249841_ERZ761562 | MGnify/ENA primary metagenome ERZ761562 (study PRJEB28883, sample SAMN05720200) | activated sludge metagenome | isolation source: Anaerobic digester | place: Japan... | reverse complement strand
CCTGCCGGAAAACTTTAATTATCCTTATATCAGCCGCAGCATCAGTGAATTCTGGCGGCGGTGGCATATGACGTTGACTGCATGGTTTCGAACTTATGTGTTTTTCCCGCTTGAATATGCTCGCAAGAAACAAAAATTTTTAAGGCAGCAAACGAACCTGCTGATTGTGTTCCTGCTTACCGGTTTGTGGCATGGGGCTTCCTGGAATTTTGTCATCTGGGGCGGATACTTTGGCTTGATCCTTGCCCTTGAGACAAGCTTCCTGGGCAAAATGTTGAAAAAGATACCCGCCTGGCTGCAACATGGCTATACAGTTATCCTCATCATGATTGGGTGGATCATTTTCAGGTTGGAGAATATTTCGCTCTGGAAAAATTATCTCAGGGCATTGTTGGGTTGGAATGGCTTTACCGGACAAGAAAATGCACATTCTTTGAATGTATTGGGCTACTTGCCGATTGTTTTGATTGCCATTATTGGTACTACACCTCTGATTCGTCAAGTTGTGCAAAAATATGCAACCAACCAAACCATGGCATGGATTGGTAATATTGTCATCATTCTACTGTTTGGTTTAAGTGTGGCATTTATGATCGCAAATGGATATCAATCTTTCCTGTATTTTCAGTTCTGATCATGGAATGAGGTGCTTGTGGATCATCGCCGGTTGAATTTCTTTCTCCTCATAATATGTTCAGTCGTATTAATAAGTGTTCCGGGGTACTGGCTGATTCGTAGCAATGAAGTTAATATGTCAATCCAGGAAGGCAGGTGGTTGAACACCTTTTGGGGGGTCAAGCCAAGTTTTCAGGATTTCAAGACGGACACAAAACGGATTTTGGATGGTCAATTTGATGTGGCAACCTCCATTTTTTATAGGAAATGGTTGACGCACTCCTACCAGACTGGACTTGAACAAGCAGGGATGGACCAGTTCCCTCTGCGAATTCCACTGATCAATGCAACCAAGTGGGTGGAGCGGAGAATTATTGATTTGGTTTCGCTTTTTCACAAGGACGCGGCGGTTTCAACCTGTTTAAGTTGCACAACATTGGTGTTGCGCGATGCCCCAATATTACTCAGTCCGCCTGGTTACTTTGCCGACACAATGGAAAATGCAATTGATTTGCGAATTGAAAACTTAGATCTAATTATTGATGAAAATCCGGAAACCAACTTTTATGTTCTCTATATCGATGAAATTGGTCAGTCAACATTTCATCCGTTGAACTCTTATTTTCCGCATGCAGACCGGGGGCAGTCAATTCAGTATTTTGAACAAAATAAACCCGAGAAGTTGGTGTTGGAAAAATGGGTGATTGAGGATTTATCGGCGTACCAGGAGCTTTTTTATCACACAGATCACCATTGGAATACGTATGGAATGTGGAAAGCATACGAGCAGATCTATCATATGCTTGCAAGATCTTACCCGGATATTTCTCCCATGCTTGTTCCGCGTGGGTTGCCAGTTCTTCATGGCGTGGAGTTTTGTGGATCACATATCCGTTCTTCGTTTTATCCTTGTGTTCCTGACGAATTTCACTATGTTGATGTGGATTTACCTTCGTATACTGTGTATGTAAACGGAGAAGAGAAGCAGGTGGGACACCAGGACGAGTTTTTATCCGGTTCTTTTCCTTTGGAAAAATTCTCAAATGTGTATGGTGATTTCTGGGGTGATGATTATGCATTGATCAAGTACCATTTCGATATAAATTCAAACCGTAATTTATTACTGATCGGGGATTCTTATTCAAACTCATTGGATCCTTTTGTTGCCTCCCACTATCAAGATACATATGTGGTTGACTTGCGGTTTTGGAAAGATTATTCCATTCATGAGATGATTGAGACTTACCAAATTGATGATGTGCTTATTCTTGGGTCACCAGTTGTGCTTTATAATGAATCCTGGATTATCAATCCTTAATGCAGTTAGCAGGTAGTATCGATGAGCGATAATCACTTGGTGGAAAATATTGCCTATCAATGTGTTACGAAACATATCCACATGGGAATGGGGGATCAAACTGCCATTCGTTGGCTTGCGGCAAGTCATGAGCAGCAAGAAATCAGCTACCTGGAATTGGAGATTTTATCCAATCAAATTGCCAATCTCCTAAGGTCCTTTGGGATCGGAGCGGGGGATTGTGTCAGCGTTTTTCTTCCCCGCACACCAGAATTGATCACATCGTTCCTGGGGATTTTAAAGGTCCAAGCAATATCCTGTGTATTATTTTCAACTTTTGGGGAAAACGCATTGCTGGATCGATTGCTGGATAATAGTGCAAGGGCAATCATCACAAAAAAAAGCCTGCTACGCCGGATTCAGAACATTCAATATCTCCTTCCCAAACTTGAAAAAATATTGGTGATTGATCTCGATGAGCATATTGATAATCATGTGCTCAGCCTTCCTGTCCTGCTAAATGGAACACCAGATACGTTCGAATATCCAGCCCGCTTATCTCCGGATACGCCTGCATTCCTCCAATATACATCCGGCTCTACTGGAAAACCAAAAGGGGTAATACATGTCCACGGTGGAATATCAGCCATGCTGGATTCCATGACCGAGGTCATGGATATACAGGAGGGGGAATTATACTGGTGTACAGCGGACCCGGCATGGATCACCGGGTTGGTGTATGGCGTGATTGCTCCCCTAACGCTCGGGGTTGATCAGATTCAATATGGCGGTGCGTTTCACGCGGTTCAGTGGCTGGGGATTTTGCAGGATTATTCCGTCAATGTTTGGTACACAGCTCCAACGGCTCTGCGGATGCTGATGCAGGAGGATGAGCAGGTTCTTCGGGCTTATGATTATTCACAACTCCGAAAAATATTTAGTGTTGGCGAACCGTTAAACGCTGAAATTTATCATTGGGGGAAAAGAATCTTTACCCAAGAAATCAATGATACATTCTTCCAGTCCGAAACTGGAACCATCATGATTGCCAATCGACCGGGAATTCCCATTCGCCCTGGCTCGATGGGGAAACCGCTTTCCTATATCAACGCGTATATATTGGATGAGTCCGGTCAACCTGTTCCCGCAAAGCAACAAGGGCATTTGTGTTTTCAGGCTGGATGGAATTCGATGTTTCGCGGATACTTAAATAAAGCCGAGGCGTATGGGGAAAAATTCAGGAACGGATACTATTTCACCGGAGATCTTGCATGGCAGGATGGGGATGGATATTTTTGGTATGTTGGTCGGGCGGATGATGTGATTAATACTGCCGGGCATCTGGTTGGTCCGTTTGAAGTGGAGAGCGCTCTGTTGGAAATTGATGAAATCATGGATGTTGCCGTAATTGGTGTTCCGGATCCGATTTTGCATGAAAAAATCATTGCATTTATTTGCCTGCCAAACGGGCAGGAATGGGATCGGGGATTGGAATTGAAATGCCGGGTGAATATTTCCAACCGTGTTTCCACAGTGGCAATTCCTCAAGAATTTCATGTGGTGGAAAAAATTCCAAAAAATAAGAGTGGAAAAATCCTGCGGCGTGTGTTAAAAGCCTGGTATCAAGGTAAAGACCCTGGTGATCTTTCAACAATGGAGGACTGATGGAAGAAATTTATAGGAAGCTGGTCATGGTATTTCGGGAAGTGTTTGATGATGAGAAAATCCAAATATTTTCCCAAACGACATCCAATGATATTGAGGGATGGGACTCGTTATCTCATATGAACCTTATGATTGCGGTTGAATTAGCCTTTGGGATTGAATTCACCCAACGGGAGATGACCTCATTTGCAAATGTTGGAGAGCTGGTGGATTGCATCCATCGGAAAATGGATTAATAAGGCGTTTGGAATTCAACAGTGAATAATGACGAGATAAATTCCCTATGATTCACCAGATCTGAGATGATGTGCCATCCATGAAAAATCGAAATGGGTTGGTCTGGTTGAAACAAAAACTCCTTCCCCAAGGCAGCAGGCGGGAACAGATTTGGGTTGAACTTCGCCAGCTGGCACGGTTGATTGGGCGCGAGGGTGTAAAAGGAATTCTTCAATATCTGCGTTTGAAGCGTCATGGAGAGCAACTTTTATTTCCAGCCTGGTGGCTCACGCATACCATTCGTCCGATGGATAATCAACTGCCAGTTTTTCTCCATGCATTGGATATTCCATCTATCCAGGGAATTGTGGTTATCTATGCCGCAACTCCTTATCAAACTTCCGAGGGTCAGCGGTCTACATGGCTGGCGCGTGCATTCCTAAGGGCAGGGTGGGCAGTCATATATGGTTCCTGGCGATGGTCACCTTCTGACAGGGAAGTGGAAATCCTGGAGCAGGGAAAACTCCTCCAATTACCGCTGGATGAATTATGGGCTCAATCCCATGAGATATTTTCCGCCAGGGTCTTTGGTGACATTTCCCGACTTTTCCTGGTTGAATTTCCCCATCCGAGCCTGTTTAATATGATCAATCTCGCAAATGCCTTTGATTGGTTCACGATATATGACCGCATTGATGATTGGCTTGCCTTTTATCAAAAGGGTCAGGCTGCCTGGTATGACGTGGATTTTGAAAGATATCTTGTCAGGAATGTAACCCGCTGCAGTATTACGACAAAATCACTTGGGGAGGCAATTCAAGAATGGGGTATTGAATCTGCTCTCCTGATTCCAAATGCCTACGAACCCGGTGCTTTTTCCATTCTGCCTTCCGACAGATTGGTCGAGCAGCCGTTCACTGTGGGTTACTTTGGACATTTAACATCTGCATGGTTTGATTGGGATTTGATCATTCAACTGGCGGAGAAAAGAACAGAATGGATTATTGAATTGATTGGTCCCGGTTTACCACCCCGATCAATTCCCGATAATATTCACCTGACAGGTCGTCTCCCCCATGCAGAGCTTGCGGATCATGCCGCTCATTGGAATGTTGCCATCATCCCCTTCCAGGAGGGAGATTTGTCCAGGGCGGTGGATCCAATAAAAGTCTATGAATACCTTGCGTTGGGAAAGCCCGTTGTTGTCACTGGCATGCCGCACTTAAGCCAGATGCCGTATGTTTATCCCGCCCAGTCTACCGATGAATTTGAAGAGATGATCCTGGAAGCATCCGGGATGACCCTGGATGAACAGGTAATTGCCCGATTTTTGAGTGAAAACAATTGGGACCAGCGGATTAAGGTCATGCTTCAAGAAATTTCTCCATCATTTCAATTGTTTGCAGGTGGATCGGGCAACAGTACGGGAGATCAACCATGACATCCCGTTTCTTGTTTGTCTATCAAACCCTCGCAGCAGGTGGGGTGGAAGCTGTGATTCGCGATCGGATGGAGATTTTGTTGGCTGATGGGCATGAAGTTTTCGCTTTATTCCTGAAAGACCGCGGGGGATTGTCGTTATTTCAACCATTTATGGATCGTGTCCGGTTATTTGATGATACTGAATCAGCCATTCAATATATATCGGAATTGCAGCCCGATTGGGTGTTCCATTTTGATACTCCAGACCTGGTTTCTGGAATAGCAAAAAGCAGCCCGCGAAGCCGGCAGGTTTATGAGGTACACACCACACTTCCTCACAACCTCAAGCGGTTATCCCGGACAGGAATAAAAAAGCAGGTTGAAGCCATTGTCGTTCCATCCCAGGCTCAACGCAATCTTGTACAATCCACGATAGGTACAGATCTGCCGATCCTGATTGTACCAAATGGCTTGCCGGACACCTTTTATCAAAAAATATCGATGGCATCAAAATCGGGTTCCCCCATTGTCTTATGGATTGGTCGCCTGGAGGCGCATAAAAATTGGCGCACATATCTGAAGATATCAGCCATGACTGCAGGCAAGCCTGTCAATGCGCAGTTCTGGCTGATTGGCGGAAGGCATGCACTTCCAGAGCAGCACCTGATGTTGTGGAGCCAGTTGAAGAGTTTAAACCTTGTTTCAAATTTCCGCTGGTTCCCGGAGATTCCCCGCGCCAGATTGCCTGGGGTGATGCAAATGGCAGCCCGGTCTGGGGGGTGCCTGGTATCGACCTCCCAGGGGGAATCATTCGGCATGGTGGTGCTGGAGGCAATGGCAAGTGGTTGTCCGGTGGTTGTTCCGGGATTGGATGCCTTATTGGAGCTGGTTCATCATGGACAGGAAGGCTTTATTTACCCCAGGGGTGATTGGCGCAGCGCGGCTGATTATCTCACCAAATTATTGACAGACCCTGTATTACAACTTCAGATGGGCGGGGCTGCTCAAAAACGATCCCTGTCATTCACTGCCAGGGCGAGTGTGGATTGCCTTCTTGGTCAGATTGCTGAACTGGAAAGAGGGCAAAGTGCGGAATAAGGATCGACAACGGGTGGTTTTATTACGCTCCAATCCGGTGGCTCCAGATCCACGCGTTGAAAACACGGGCAAAGCCCTCTTGAATGACGGGTATTCCGTGTCGATTGTTGGATGGGACCGAACCGGTGATCCCTCTCACCAGAAATTTGTGTTGGGAATTCCAATTTCCCATTTTCATCTGCGCGCCGAATATGGCAGCGGGATGGGGAATTTAATAAAGTTACTCCAATGGCAGATTTTCCTTTGGCGCTGGTTGATAAAACATCAATCTGAATTTGACATCCTGCACGCCTGTGACTTTGATACAATTCTCCCTGCCTTATGGTGTAAATGGCTTTATAAAAAACGGGTGGTGTATGACATTTTTGATTTTTATGCGGATCATCTGCGGAACACTCCATCCTTGTTTAAAAAAATAATCCGATGGCTGGATTATTGGGCAATTTCCCGCGCAGATGCTGTCATTATTGCAGATGACACCCGCCGTGAACAGATTTCTGGCAGCCATCCCAGGAAGCTGGTTGTGATCTATAATACCCCGGATGATCTCCTGGTCTCGGCTGTTCCAAACGAGGAACAAATATTTTCCATTATTTACGTGGGCATCCTCCAGGTGGAACGCGGGTTGTTGGAGATGATTGAGGTGGTGCAAAAACATCCCGAGTGGCGATTGGAACTGGCAGGGTTTGGTGGTGATGCGGAATTGATTCGTAACGCGGCAGCGGAAAATCCCAATATCCGTTGGCATGGTCGGATTGACTACGATTCCGCTCTTGCCCTCAGCCGCCAGGCTTCTGTTTTGTTTGCAACATATGATCCTGTCATTCCCAACCACCGTTATTCCAGCCCCAATAAACTATTTGAGGCAATGATGCTGGGAAAACCGGTGATTGTGTCCCGGGATACAAATATGGATCAAATGGTCGTTGAGGCGGAATCCGGGTTGGTGGTCCCATATGGGGATTTATCTGCACTGGAAGCTGCGTTGCTTCGATTGAGCACTGATAAGGAGCTTTGCAGCCAGCTTGGAATGAATGCCCGGCGGGCATACGAAACCCGCTTCAGTAGAAAAATCATGAATGATCGGTTATTATCCTTGTATGCGGATATTCAGGAGGAAGAGGGGCAGGATTGAAAAAAGTTTTTCTGGTGGCAAACACAGATTGGTATCTGTATAATTTTCGGTTTTCCCTGGCAAAATACCTTCGAAAACATGGATATTCGGTGGTTTTGGTGTCGCCGGGTGGAATGTATGTGGAAAAATTTCACGAAGAAGAATTTCGTTGGATAGAATGGAATGTGGGACGACAGTCCATCAATCCATGGAAAGAATGGGCTGTCCTGAATCAACTCAAGGAAATTTACCGGCATGAAAAGCCGGACATTGTTCATCACCATACCATTAAGCCGGTTCTGTATGGCAGCCTGGCAGCCCGGTCTGTGGGGATCCCTCATGTAATCAATTCGATCACGGGACGTGGATATGTATTTGGCAGCAACGAATGGAAGGCAAGAATACTGCGTCCCCTGGTATTACTGCTTTACCGGAAAGCATTTGGGAACCCCAACTGTACTGTCATTTTTGAAAACCAGGAAGACCAGCAGGATTTTATCCGGCGCGGCTTGCTGCCTGAACAGCGCACCCGGCTGGTGCGCAGCGTGGGTGTGGACCTGGATAAATATTCACCCACCCCGGAACCGAATGGGATCCCGGTTGTCATTATGGCTTCACGTATGTTATGGGATAAGGGGGTGGGGGTTTTTGTGGATGCAGCTAGAATATTGAAAGGAAGAGTGGAATCAAGAATGGTGCTGGTTGGTTCTCCTGATGAGGGAAACCCAAGCAGTGTTTCTCGGGAACAACTGGAACAATGGGCGGAGGAAGGCGTTGTGGAATGGTGGGGTTGGCAGGACGACATGGCTGCGGTATATGCCAAAAGCAACATTTATGTTCTGCCCTCCTCTTATTTTGAGGGCGTTCCGACTTCATTAATAGAGGCTGGTGCGAGCGGACGGGCATTGATTGCTTCCGATATCCCCGGCTGCCGCGAAGTGATTAAACATGAACGGGAGGGGTTGCTGGTGCCTCCTGAGGATGCAGATGCCCTGGCAGATGCCATCATCCAACTTGTGCAGGATCCCGAATTACGCGCCCGGCTGGCAACTGCCGCGCGGGCACGGGTGGTGGAAGGATTTTCAAGCGATCGCGTGAATCAGGAGACTGAAGAAATCTATTGGTTAAACCCGTAAGAAAATCCAGAGGGGAAAACCGGATACTACTGAACAGCCTTTACTTTTGAATCCATGATCTTTGCCAGTGTGTTGATGTCCATCTGCGGGGTGGAGCCATCCAGGTAAAACACCATGGAAATGACGGCAGCCGCACCCTGGCGGGAGATGGCGACATCACTGCGCAGGGTGGTTGCACCCTCTCCGGTTGTAAATGTCACACCCACCGAGGAATTCCCCACCTTTTCAAAATTGGGCAGGGTTGTAGCTGTGGTTCCAGCTCCTGCGCTGAAATCCTTGGCTGCCCCATCTGGATTGGAAAGGTACAGATCAAAAGAGGCTTTTTCCAGGATGGTCAGGGGAGCCAAAACGAGAGAGACAACCACTTCAAAAGAAGTGTAATTAATAAAGGCAGCAAATGCCTGGGGGGTTGCCTTGGAAAGTTTCCCTTCAAATGCCGACGCAAGGGCTTCCGCGCTGATGCCCAATGTCTCCAAATCCTCGTCGGAAAGTTGTTCAAATCCAGCGGGTAAATCACCAATCGTTAAAGCCGCTTTGCTGAAATCAGCCGTGGATAGGGGTTCTTCCGTGGCTGTTTGGTCTGTTTGGGGCTCAAGGGTGATCCCCGGGGCGGAGCTTGCATCTGTGGGGGAAGCGGGCGATTTTCCTGTAGGCGCATTGCACGCCAGTGCCAGGAGTGCCAGGATGATTAATACAGAGAATACATGAAGTTTTCGGGTCATGTGATGGTTTTCCTGTTTGTGGTTTGACGATCAACTGCCAAGCCGGGCGCGTTCCTCTTCGATGATTTTGGGTTCCAGTTTACGAAAGAGAGGTACAGGCTGGTGCAGCACCTGTCCCGGTTGGATTTCCGCTGGCTGCCAGGTGCCGGTTGCAGGTGTGGCATCATACGTCAACACAGTATGTTCGCCCAGTGAGTCTGTTACCTGCTGCACTTTCTGAGCGCCAAAGAGAGGCTGGTCATATCCCATGATGCGGTGGAGTTTCTCGCTGGTAAAGGGGAGGAAGGGGGATAGAAGGATTTTCAGGGAATTAATCGCCCGCAGTGCGGTAAAGACAGCCCGGGCAGCTTCCGTGCGATTTGTCTTGATGGCTTGCCAGGGGGCGGTGATATCCAGGTACCGGTTCACTTCTCCGGCAAGCCGCATGGCTTCGTTGAGTGCAGCCCGCAGATGAACTGCTTCCAATTCAGCACCCACAGTCTGGAATCCTTCGTCCACAGTTGCAATGAGTTCCCTGTCGATGTCTGTCAGTTCACCCGGGTCCGGAATCTGTCCATCCCAGTGTTTATAGGTAAACGCCAGGACGCGGTTTGCCAGGTTTCCCCAGGTGGCAACCAGTTCGTCATTGTTTCTTTTATAAAAATCCTCCCAATCCCAATCGGTGTCCTTGGATTCCGGCATGGCAACTGTCAGATAATAGCGCAGCGGGTCTGGATCGTAACGGGTGAGGAAATCCCTTGCCCAAACCGCCCAGTTGCGGCTGCCGGAAATCTTTTGCCCTTCCAGGTTCATAAACTCGTTCGCAGGGACATCGTATGGGAGGACAAGCGTGGCAGGGTTGGGAGAATTGCGCAATTCATCAAATGTGGTGCCCACGCCAATCAATTCTCCGGGCCAGATGATGGCATGGAAGGGGATGTTGTCTTTCCCGATGAAGTAATAACTGCGGGATTCGGCTGTTTGCCACCACTTTGACCAGGAATCGGGGTGGTCAAAAAGCTGACCCCATTCGATGGATGCTGACAGGTAACCAATGACGGCTTCGAACCAGACATACAAACATTTGGATTCCCATCCCTCCCGGGGAACCGGGATGCCCCAATCCAGGTCGCGGGTAATGGGGCGCCCGCGCAGACCCTCACCCTGGATCTGTCCCAAGGATTGTCGCAGAACGTTTGGTCGCCAATAGGATTCCCGGACGCGCAGGAATTCCACAATTTGCGGTTCCAGACGGGAAAGGTCCATAAAGAAATGCTCGGTTTCGCGCAATTCCGGCTGGGACCCGTCAATTTTGGAACGGGGATCAATCAGCCTGGATGGATCCAGGAGGCTGCCGCACTTGTCACATTGATCGCTGCGGGCATTGGTATAACCGCAAATATAGCATGTGCCTTCCACATACCGGTCCGGAAGAAAGCGGTTTTGGGTAATGGAAAACCACTGGTATTGTTTTTCCGGGTAGAGGTACCCATTCTTAAACAACGCCATGAATATTTTTTGGCTGACATCAAAATGATTGGCGGTATGCGTGCTGGTAAAAAGATTGTATGTGATTCCCAATTGTTGAAACAAGTCTAGAAAACCAGCATGAAAGTGCTGATAGACTTCCACAGGTGTTTTATGTTCAGCATCCGCCCGGATGGTAATGGGTGTGCCATGGGAATCTGAGCCGGAGACCATCAATACTTCGCGCCCGCGCAGGCGTTGATACCGGGCAAATATATCACCAGGCAGGTGGGATCCGGTGAGGTTCCCGACGTGGATTTCGGCATTGGCGTACGGCCAGGCAATTGCAACAAGGATTGGATCAGACATGGGACTCCTCCGGCAAAAAACGGAATGCGGTTATTGTATCATGAAACAATTGGGGAGGAACTGCGTTGATAACATGGGAGGATTGTTCTTGACAGAAGGGGATGGAATGCTTACAATCAAAATGCCTGACAACCCGGGCATTTGTATTCGAATTTATCAAAGGAGTTCTTACGATGGAGTCGGAAGAAACGGGCAATTCAAAAGAAAACGTGCCTCCCCTTAGACGCACGGATCTTTTGCTGCCCCAGATCGTTGAAAAAACAGGACGATATTTTGGTCGTTCTCATCAGGAGTACCAGTCGTAAGATAAACGCGCAGGTCTGAACCAGGACAGGCAGTTTCCTCGGCTGGTGCTCGAGCATCAGCCGAGGCTTTTTTAATGGCTTCGGAAGCACACACTCTTCAGGAGGCTGCCATGCGCTACCTGGCAATTCGCACAGAGCAATTGACAATTCACCATGGACAACGTCGAGGGGTTGATAATATTTCCCTGGACGTGGAACCGGGCGAGGTTTTTGGTGTTCTTGGCTTAAAAGGAGCCGGGAAAACAACTCTCATCCAGTCCCTGGCGGGCGAATTACAACCCACGTCCGGGCAGGTGCTGATTTTTGGTATGGAATATCGCTCCCGTCGCAAGCAGATCCTGCCGCGGGTGGGGTATGTTCCACAATCTACTTGCAGGCATCTTATTGGTACAGTTGAAAGCCGTTTTCGATCCGTGGGGTCTGCAATTGGGGGTGCTGCCTGGGCGGAAGCGATCTGTCTGGCAGATCAGATTGGTTTGGATCTTCACCAACCTTTGCGTTCCCTGTCCATTCAGGAAAACACCCTGATGACTCTGGTGGCAGCCTGGATGCATTCTCCGGATCTTCTCCTGTTGGATGAACCAAGCCGGGTATTGACAATACAACAACAGGAGGTGCTCCATCAATGGATCCGTCAGGCGCGGATGCAGGGAAAATCCATTTTTATTACATCCTCATCTTCAGCAGAAATGGAGCGCCTGTGTGATCGCGTTGCAGTCATTCACCGGGGGGCATTAATTGCATTGGAAAGAGGGGTGAATTTGCGGGCAAAATCCTTGCGGCGGGTGGAAATGCGGTTTGCAACGCCGGTTCCAATGGACATGTTCTTCTCACTACCCAACCTCGAAGATGTGTACCTGGAAGAAAACAAGTTCAGCTGCGTTCTGCGCGGCGATCCCGATGCTTTGATCAAATTGGCAAGCAGGTATCGGGTGATTGACCTGACAAGCCAGCAGCTATCTCTGGATGAGGTGTTTCGTAGAAATTACGGAATCAGTACGGCAGCTGCATGATTCCAACCTCATGATATCTTAATCCTTGTACATTAGGGGGCTTTTTATTGTATAATGATTCTGTTCAAGGGCAGAGATGGAGGAGTGTGCATGAACCTTTTGATTGACCCCAATGTTTCCTATGTCCTTCTTGTCATCGGGTTGGTGCTTTCTGTGCTGGCTCTGTTTTCACCCGGCACGGGCATCATCGAGATTGGAGCTCTGTTTGCGCTGGTATTGGCTGGGATTGGCATCTGGAATCTACCCATCAACTGGTGGGCGCTCGTCATCCTGGTAATTGGGATTATTCCGTTCCTGTTGGCGTTGAAAAAATCCCGTCACTGGATCTGGCTCCTGCTGTCCATTTTGGCGCTGGTTATTGGCTCAATATTCATTTTCAAACAGGAGGGGGATGGTATGGCAGTTCACCCGGTTTTGGCGGGTGTGACCTCAATTGCTGCCGTTGTGTTTCTCTGGTTTATTGGACGGAAAAGTATTGATGCAATGACGATGAAACCGGTAAATCTTCGGGAGGACCTGATTGGGAAGGAAGGCGAAACCCGTACGGAAGTGTACTTGGATGGAACGGTATATGTTGGCGGCGAGGAGTGGACAGCCCGCAGCCAGGACCCCATCCCAGCAGGTATGCCCGTCCGTGTAATTGGGCGGGATGGGCTGGTTGTGGTTGTGGAACCGGTAGAGAAGTCCAGTTAATACCCTGCCCATTAAGGCTGGGATCATCACTCAATTTTTTGTGGAGGTTAACGATGCAACCTGTAATCTACTGTCTGATTGGGGGGTTGGTGCTGCTGGCAGTTATTTTCCTTGCCACAGCGCTCAAAATTGTGCCCGAATACAAGCGGCTGGTTGTTTTCCGGTTGGGTCGCTGCATGGGTGCACGCGGACCTGGATTGGTCATCCTGATTCCTTTTATTGACCAGGCTGTCTCGGTGGATTTGCGCGAGCAAGTGCGTGAAATCCCAGCCCAGACTTCCATTACAAAGGATAATGCCCCGATTTCGATTGATTTCCTGTGGTACTACCGGGTCTTTGATCCAGTCCAGAGCGTTTTGCAAGTCGGGAATTTTGAACTGGCTGCCCAGGGTATTGCTACAACCACGTTACGCTCGGTGATTGGCGGAATCATGTTGGATGGAGTCCTTTCGGAACGCGAGCAGATCAACGCGGCTCTCCGCACCCGCCTGGACGAAGTCACGGAAAAATGGGGTGTTAAAGTGACTAACGTGGAAATTCGGGAAATCATTCCACCGAGGGATGTGCAGGATGCAATGAATCGCCAGCTTTCTGCTGAGCGGAATCGCCGTGCCGTGGTGACCGAGTCCACCGGTACCCGCGAGGCTGCCATCAATGTTGCTGATGGTGAACGACAGTCAGCAATTTTGAAAGCGGAAGGTGAAAAACAGGCTTCCATCCTCCGGGCGGAAGGTGAACGACAGGCGCAGGCGCTGCGGGCGGAAGGGTATGCTGTGGCGTTGGAGAAGATCAACAATATCGCCAATACTGTGGATAGTCGTACAATGACGCTCCAGTACTTTGAGGCATTGAAGATCATGTCTGCCAACCCATCCACGAAGTACATCTTCCCGATGGAATTTACCAGCCTGATCAGCGATTTTGTCCGCGGCAGGTCAGCCCCCAAGGATTAAAAAAACAATTTTGGGCGCCTGGTTGAAAAACCGGGCGCCCATCCCAAATCCATCTTGAATTTTATTGGACAGGTGGGGCGTAGGATCGTGAACTATCAGATTGAACAGGCTTCCCTGCTGGATCTGAACGCGCTGCGGCAGTTGGAACAGGAATGCTTTGGAGAGGATGCCTGGCCATTGCTGGATATCATCGCAGCATTGACGTTCCCGGGCGAGGTGCGTCTAAAGGCTGTTGTGGATGGTGAAATGGTTGGGTTTGTGGGTGGAGATCCGCATCCCAGGGAAGGGCTTGGCTGGATCACGACGATTGGAGTTAAAACTGCCTTCCGGCGGCTGGGAATTGGGAAAGCATTGCTGGAGGCATGTGAGAAGCAAATGACAGTCCCCACCATCCGGTTAACTGTCCGCCGAACAAACCTGGAAGCAATTGAAATGTACCGAAATGTCGGCTATGTTGAGGTTGAACTATGGCGGAGGTATTATCCTTCCGGGGAGGATGCGCTGCTGCTTGAGAAAAAGCGTTGACTTTTTTCAGCATCGGATATATGATTTAAGCGAGGTCACCGAAACCCTTATGCGATCTTTGAATGCATCCCAACTGGTTGTGTCTGTTACGGGCACGCGCGTTTGCGCGTGCCTTTTTGTTCATCATATCCGATAAGGAGACTTGCGATATGGATTCTGGCTACCTGGGTAAAGTGGAAAAAGCCAAACGCTATGCTGAGCAACGCGATCGGTTCCATTTCCATTCGTTTACAGTGACCATGACGGGAGAGAACAACCCGCACACTGTAACTTATGAAGCCGGACACTGGACCTGCGACTGTTCGTATTTTCGGACGCGCGGTTTATGCAGTCATACCATGGCGCTGGAGATCATCCTGAAGGACATGATTCCGGAAGCGCCTTCACAATAAAAAAGGCGGAGAGGGTGGGATTCGAACCCACGGTGGGGACAAGCCCCACAACGGTTTTCGAGACCGCCCCATTCAACCGCTCTGGCACCTCTCCGTCTTGCAGGGCTGAATTATAGCAGAGACCTGCCTAAATATCCATAGATTGACCCGGACCGGGATAATGGATGGGTCCAATGTCCTCATCCATTAACTTTTCACGCAGTGCCTGGGCTGGTTTTGATTCTCCGTGAACCAGGATGACCTTTTGAAGTTGTGACCTGGTTTCCCGGGCGTATTTGACCAACATTTTTTGTCCGGCATGGGCGGATAATCCACCAATGGTGGCAACCTCCGCCCGGCGTTGGAATCGTTCGCCAAAGATATTGACCTCAGTTTCACGATCTGCAAGCCGGCGTCCCAGGGTGTTTGGTGCCTGCCAGGAGACGATTAAAATCATGTTTTTGGGATTCTCAATGTTATTGCGCAAGTGATGGAGAATCCGTCCTGTTTCTGCCATACCGGAGGCTGAGATGATGATCATGGGATCGTGGCGGTCATTTAATGCCTTGGATTCATCTACGCTGCGAATGTAGGTCAGTTGGGGAAAATCCAGTGCAGGATGATGGTGTTCCCGGACAAACTGGCGGGTTTCAGCATCAAAATAATCAGTGAATTCCTGGAAGACCTGCGAGATGTTGACTGCCAGAGGGCTGTCTACGTACACTGGAATTTTGGGCATTTCCCGGTTGCTCATCATGGTGTTCAGACTGTACACAATTTCCTGGGTGCGCCCCACTGCAAAGGCGGGTATGATGACCTTGCCTCCCCGCTCGATGGTCTTGTTAACGACGGTTCGAAGCTCTTCGTAAGCAAGTTGGGGGTCGCGATGAGGTTTATCTCCATAAGTGCATTCCATCATCAGGTAATCTGCTGACTCAGGCAGTACGGGATCCTGGAGGAGGGGTAATTTTTCACGCCCGATGTCACCTGAAAACCACAGGCGGTAATGCCTGCCTTTTTCCTTTATGTCGAGGACAATGGCGGCAGATCCCAGGATGTGCCCGGCATCCAGTAAGCGGGCAGTAACGCCGGGGATGGGTTCAAATTCGGCTCCATAATCCATCGGTTGAAACAATGGCATCACGTCTTCGGCATCCTGGGATGTGTATAACGGTTCCACGGGGGGTTCACCGCGCCGCTCCCGCTTGCGATTGACAAAGCGCACATCCGATTCCTGGATGTGGGCGGAATCCAGCAGCATCAACCCCGAGAGACGGGCAGTGGCTTTGGTGGTGTAGATGAGGCCGGTGAATCCACGCTTCACCAGGTTCGGCAGGTTGCCGCTATGGTCAATGTGGGCATGCGACAGGATCATCGCATCTACTTCCGGCGGTTGAAAACGGAAAGTCCGGTTCTGCTCATAGGTTTGAGCGCGCCGCCCCTGGAATAAACCGCATTCCAGGAGTAATTTTGCCCCATTGGCTTCCAACAGGTACTGGGACCCGGTGACTGTTTGGGCAGCTCCATTAAATGTGATTTTCATAATGATCTGGCTCCTGGTGGTGAATGATGGCTAGAATTTGCGAGCCGTACCGTTGAAAACGCCAGGGAAGATGTTCCATGATCCTCCCAAGGGCAAGCAGTGATTGGGGGTTTTCCTGGGCGATGGTATCCATTGTTTCGCGCGGCAGGATGACATCGGATTCCACCCCCATGCTTTCCCCGGCGGTTTTTCTCCAGCGCCGCAGTAAATCCAGGCGATCCAGGTAGGCATCATCCGGACGGTGTGAATTGGACCTGTAGATGGGAGGGCTGTTTAAGCCGCGTTGAACTGCCTGAAGGATTTGCGCTCCATGGCGCTGGAGGAGACTGGCTGACAGGATTTTTGCGTCTGTCAACTCGATCAATGTTTGCGGGCAGGTGGAGGCGATATCCAATAAGGAACTGTCGCTAAGAATTTTGAAACGCGGCAAATCCGCCTGTTGTGCCCGTTGTTCGCGGTACAGCCAGAGTTGGTTAAGAACAGCTGCCTGCTGGGGTGAAAAATCGCGATTGCCAACCATTCTCCAGATGCTGGAATTATGCATCTCCTTGCTTTCTGGAATTTCCACCAGGCGGAATCGCTGAAAATCTTCCAGTGCCAGACCAGTCAGGTTTTCCTGCTCAAGCTGTTGAAAAAGGCACGCTCGTAGAGGGATCAGGTAATATGTGTCCAACCGGGCGTAGTCCAGCATGGCGGGAGGGAGTGGACGGAGCCCCCAGTTTGCCCGCTGGTAACGCTTGTCAATTTCAACCTGCAGTTCACTGGAAAGGATGGAACCCAAACCAAAGGCTTTCTTCCCAAGTATCCTTGCTGCTTGCATTGTGTCAAACAGGTGGTTGACTTGAAATCCAAAATCACGCCGCAGGCAGATCAGGTCATATTCAGCGGCGTGAAAAATCTTTTCAATTTGGGTGGATTCAAAAAATGGTTGGAGCGAGGAAAGATTTGGCAGGCTGAGTGGGTCAACAAGGTAGTCACGGTCACCGGTGGAAAATTGGATCAGGCAAACCTGTTCCTGGTAAGCATAGAGACTGTTGGATTCCGTGTCAACTGCCACATGCGCATAGCCGGAGATGTCCGCCACCATCTGGCGGAGTCTCAACGGGGTATCCACCCAGGTGGGTGGAGCGGTGGGATGGCTGATCATGGAGACATTATAATGCCTAAAAAGGAGTCCGGGTAAGCGTGCTGTAAACCGGGCAGACAGCAGCCCTCGGAAATATATCTGGTTTTAATCTTTCACTTATGGTATAGTATGAAAACAAATGGAGGAATCATGAAAGAAAGAATATTGATAATCGAAGATGATGACGCCATTGTCCGGGTTTTGCGCCGCAGCCTGTCATTGGAAGGATTTGATGTCGAATCGGCGGGGGATGGAGAGACCGGGCTGGCACTTGCGCTGGAAAACCGACCCGATCTTGTCATTCTGGACTTGATGCTGCCGGGAATGGATGGCTTGGAAGTTTGCCGTCGTCTGCGGACATCAACTTCCGGGAATACGCCCATTTTAATGCTGACTGCCAGGGATACTGTTCCCGACCGAATTCAGGGACTGGACGCCGGGGCGGATGATTACATCGTAAAACCGTTTGATCTCGATGAGCTGGCTGCCCGGATTCGCGCGCTCTTGCGCCGAACCCAGTCAGAGCGGGCTACCGTTCTTACCTTTCAAGATCTTGTATTGGACACCAATTCCAGGCAGGCAAGCCGCAAGGGACGTGTCATTACCTTGACGGCGAAAGAATATGACCTGTTGGAGCTCTTCATGCGCCACCCCCGCCAGGTCTTGATGCGGGATATGATTTTTGACCGGGTTTGGGGATATGATTTTGGCGGTGAGAGCAATGTTCTGGATGTTTACATCCGCTACCTGCGCCAGAAGCTTGAACAGGAAGGGGAAGCGCGTCTCATTTACACCGTTCGCGGTGTGGGATACGTTATGCGTGAGTCGAACTGATGTCGCTGCGGGTCCGCCTGACACTGCGTGATGTCATTCTGGCAACGCTGGGTCTGGTGCTGCTTGGAACAATGATTTATAGTATTACAACGTTGGTCGTTCTTGCCCAGATTGACCAACGTTTGCTTTCAGCGTCTGAAAACATCATTCAACAATTACGGGTGGAATCCCCCGGCAGGTTCAACACATCCCTGTTTGATACGCTTGATTTATCACAGGATTTTGCGATCCAACTTTGGGGGGTGGACCGGCGGATCCAATACTCCACATATACGGGAAATCAGGCACCCATGAACCCGGGTGGATGGGATGGTGGTAGTTCAGCGTTCACTGTGACTGATTGGAAACAGAGCCGCACCCGGGTTTTAAGTACTCCCCTGGTCACAAGAAGGGGAATGGCCGGTGTGCTGATGGTGGGGGTAAACATTTCATGGCTGCTGGTGGCACAGAACCAGTTGGAATTAGCGCTCTTTTCTTCCATCCCCTTCTTGTTTGTTCTGTTGATTTTGATCCTCTGGTATTTGAATGGGCGGATGCTCCTGCCATTGACACAAATGGTTAAAAAAATGGAGGAATTGAATAACTCCAATGATTTATCCATCCGTCTCCCGGTCAACCGGGCAAGCCCTGGAGAAGTGGAGGATGTAGTGGTGACATATAACCGGGCGCTCGACCGGATGGAAAACATTCTCAACCTCCAAAAACGGTTTGTGACGTTTGTGGGTCATGAATTGAGAACTCCGTTGACTGTCATCAAGGGCGAGGTTGGCATTCTAAAAAAACTGGGAAATGTGGATCCTGAGTCCTTGCATAGTATTGAAAATGAGGTGGATCGGTTGACCCGTATGGTGGGTGACCTGTTGTTGTTGGCGCAGGCGGAGACTGGTCGACTGCCATTGGATGTAAACCGAATGGGAATGGATGACGTGGTCCTGGAGGTATTCCAACAAGCACGGGTCCTGGGTGGCAAGGAAATTGAAGTGATCTTGGAGAACCTGGAACCGGTTGAGATTCTTGGAGACAGGGATCGAATCAAACAGGTGCTGCTAAACCTTGTGGGGAATGCCATAAATCATACGCCTTCCGGGGGAAAAATTTTTATCTCTCTTCAGAGGGTGCATGATCAGGCGCAGGTGATTGTACGTGATACGGGTGCTGGAATACCTGAAGAAGATTTGCCATTTGTGTTTGAACGGTTTTTCCGCAGTGAAGGTGCCAACAAGCGTAAGAAGAGCCGGGGAGGATTTGGCTTGGGGTTGCCAATTTCTTATTGGATTGTACGAAATCATAACGGGAAAATTGAGGTTGATTCCCAGGTTGGCTTGGGAACCACTTTCACCGTGTGGTTGCCGTTGGCGGGAGATTAACCGCGAACCGCTGCCGGGATGGGCAGCGGTCGCAGCGGGGAAGGAGATATGGGGTTTGGGGAATGCAGCCGCCGGTTGGCGGATCTTGCCAGGTTAAATTATAATTTTTTGGTTATCCCATTTTGATCTGAAGATGGGCGGGGAGGGGCGGAAAGGGAGTGGTAGGTAGG
>ENA-UOWE01002536-UOWE01002536.1-activated-sludge-metagenome-genome-assembly--contig:-NODE-2536-length-20021-cov-4.597165_pt1 | contig 20021 bp, 21 predicted proteins | sample MGYA00249841_ERZ761562 | MGnify/ENA primary metagenome ERZ761562 (study PRJEB28883, sample SAMN05720200) | activated sludge metagenome | isolation source: Anaerobic digester | place: Japan... | reverse complement strand
CCGGTCATTTGCCTTAATTTGTTTACTTCGGCTGCAGTTATATTTGCCATTTTATAATAAGAATAATTAGGTTAATGTTTATTTTTTAGTTATAGTTTTTTTACCTGCGACCGGTTTTTTTACTGCCACGGGTTTGCGGGCTTTTTTATCTTCGTCATCTTCGGTTTCGCCAACGATGTCAGTTTCTTTGCTTTTTGCTGCCAGCTCTTTTTTTGCTGCAGCTTTTTTCAAGGATTTTGCTTCTTCTTCCTCTTCTTGTTCTTCAATTGATTTGAGGCTGGCTTTTTCGATCAGGATATCTTCGTTATCTTCTTCGTCTTCTCTGTCCTGAATGTCTTTGGCAATTTTGCGTTCGGCAAGGCCTTCTTCGATGGCTTTTACCATATGTCCCAGAATGATGGCGATAGATTTTGAAGCGTCGTCGTTGGCAGGAATAGCGTAATCCACTTCGTTGGGGTTTGAATTGGTATCTACGATGGCGAAGGTGGGGATATTAAGTTTTTTGGCTTCGTTGACAGCTATTTTTTCTTTTAGGATATCCACGATGAACAATGCAGAAGGCAGACGGGTAAGGTCGGCGATGCTGCCTAAGTTTTTTTCGAGTTTGGCACGTTCACGGATAATCTGAAGGCGTTCGCGCTTTGAGATTTTTATGAAAGTGTCATCGTTTTTCATTTTATCAATAGAAGCCATTTTTCTAACAGCTTTGCGGATGGTAGCAAAGTTGGTAAGCATACCGCCGGGCCAGCGTTCAGTAACGTAAGGCATGTTGACGCTTCTAACGAGTTCGCCAACGATTTCTTTTGCTTGTTTTTTGGTAGCCACAAACAATATTTTTTTGCCTGATTTTGCTATCTGTTTGAGGGCGTTTGCCGCTTCATCAGCTTTTGCGGTTGTTTTGTAAAGGTCAATAATGTGTATCCCATTGCGTTCCATAAAAATGTATGGCGCCATAGCAGGATTCCATTTTCTTTTCAGATGTCCGAAATGTACTCCGGCATCAAGGAGGTCTTCAAATTTTAATTGATTCATGAATTTTTGATTTTAGTTATGTTTACTTTCTTGTTTACTTTTTTTAAGCCAATTGCCAAGTAGTATCGCAAAACGATAGTCTTGGCAATTTAGATACTAAACAAAGTTGAATGTTAACGCTTGCTGAACTGGAATCTTTTTCTGGCTTTTTTCTGTCCGGGTTTTTTGCGTTCAACCATTCTTGGGTCTCTTCTGAGGAGCATTTTGGGCTTTAATACCGGCCGGTGTTCTGCGTCAATTTCGCACAAAGCGCGTGAAATGGCAAGAGATAATGCTTCAGCTTGTCCGTTGAAGCCACCGCCGTCGATATTGGCTTTTATATCATATTTTTCCGAAGAATTTGTCAGTTCCAAGGGTTGTTTTACCACATATTGCAATGTGGGTGTTGGAAAGTATTCTTTAAAATCTTTGCTGTTAACAACAATCTCGCCTTTACCTTCTTTTACATAAATACGGGCAACGGCTGTTTTTCTTCTTCCGATGGTGTGAATTACTTCCATAAATTATTTAATGGTATTAATATTAATTTTATTCGGTTTTTGTGCTTCGTGCGGGTGTTCAGAGCCTGCATAAACAAAAAGGTGTTTGTACATATCATCACCCAGTTTGTTTTTTGGCAGCATGCCTCTGATAGCTATTTCAAGAATTTTTTCCGGTTTTTTTGCAAGATATTGCCGGGGCGTGGTAAAACGCTGTCCGCCGGGATAACCTGTATGTCTTACATACATCTTGTCGGTAAGCTTTTTGCCGGTAAACTGAACTTTATCAGCATTGATGATTATTACATTGTCTCCGCAGTTGAGGTTGGGAGTGTAATACGTCTTGTTTTTGCCTCTGAGCAAAACAGCCACTTTGCTTGCCAGTCTTCCTACAATCTCTTTTTCTGCATCAATCAGTAACCAGTCTTTTACAATGATTTCGTTGTTGGCAGAACGTGTTTTATAACTAATAGTATCCATCATTTATTTGAATTACAGTAACTAAACCTTATTTCTCTCAAAATTGGGGTGCAAATGTACTAATTTTTTTTCAATTAGCAAATTTACTAACATTTTTATGTTAATATTAGTAAAGCAGTTGTTTTTTACTGCTGTTTTTCCAGCCTGCATCGCTTTTATAATCAGCAAAATAGATCACCAGATCAGCATCGCTTTTGTATTCGCAAAAATAAATGGTAACATCGGCATCGCTCTTGTAGTCACAGAAATACCACAACCCCTGGTTGCCTGTGGCGTCACTTTTATAGGAACATTTGTAAACTACCAGGTCGGCATCACTTTTATAGTCGGCCACATAAACCTTTACTTTGGCGTCGCTTTTATAATCACATGAATAGACTTTTTGGGCCTGTACGCCAGCGGCGCACAAAAGCATTACTGAAATCAGTACACTGACTTTGAAAAAATTTTTCATAGGTATGTTTTAAATATTATTTCTGTTTGTTTATTTCGTATGAATAGCTTTCCATGATAGGGTTGGACAACAACTCCTTACAGGCCTTTTCGAGTTTCACTTTGGCGGTTTTTTCGTCTTTGGCTTCAATTTCTACCGAGATGTGTTTTCCTATTCGCACATCCGTGATTTCGGCGATGCCCATATTTTTTAGCCCGGATATCACGGCTTTGCCCTGCGGATCTAGCAATTCCTTTAATGGCATGATATTAATTTCTGCTACGAATTTCATGGTGTTTATTTTTTTCTTTTTATTAGTAAATCAATTATCGACAAAATAATATACAAAGTTATAATAATAGGAACAGCCGCAAAGTAAAACATTAAAATTGCTATCAGCGACAGCAGGATAAAAATATAGCGGATTTTGTTTTCTTTCCATGCGAAGGTTTTAAATTTCATGGCAATCAGAGGAAGGGGCGATACCAGCAAATAGGAAAAAACAAGCGTTATTGGAATGAGTATGGCCGGATGAAGGATGTAATAATGTAAACCAACTGGCAACGGCAGCCATGATGGAAATCCGATTCCCAGACTTAAGGGCACCATGCCGAAAATCAGCAGGGCATTGGCGGGGGTTGGCAACCCAATAAAATGGTCGGTCTGCCGTTCGTCTATATTGAATTTTGCCAGACGCCAGGCAGAAAACAATGGAATCAGAAAGGCGCAAAAAGCCACATAGGAAGGTAAAAATGTCGGCCAGAAATCAAGACCCCGTTCCAGCAGCAGAAACATGGCTATGCCAGGCGCCAGCCCGAATGAAATAACATCAGAGAGGGAGTCTAGCTGTTTGCCTAGCTCTGATTTTACCTTAAGCAGGCGGGCAACAAAGCCGTCTGCAAAATCAAAAATGGCTGCAGCAAGAATAAAATATACGGCCAGCAACATTTCATCCCTGAAAAGTAAATATATGGCGATACTCCCGCATAAGAGATTCAGGCTCGTCACCATATTGGCAATATTTGTCCGGAGTGCTTTCATAATAATTTTTACAAAAATAATATTTCGCTTAACAACAACTCATAAACTTTTCGTTTATTTTTGTTTTATAATAATTTATAGGTATGAAAAATTTCTTGATTTATGTAATGGTTGCTTTCTGCACCCTGATGTTTTCTTGTTCTGGAAACAAAAAAAAAGATCAAACAGATGAGCAGGCTCTTGAATATGGAAAAATACTCACTAAGGTAAAATGCCTGAAAAACCGCACACAGTCTTATGCGGCCTATATTCCTTCCAACTATTCAGAGGATAAGAAATATCCGGTAATATTTTGTTTTGACCCGGCGGGCAACGGAGTAAAACCCATAGAAATACTCATGGATGATGCCGAAAAGCTGGGATATATCCTGATAGGATCCAATGTGTCGAAAAACGGCCTTGCCTGGGAGGCTATTGATGCCCATTACGATGTGCTGCTTACGGATGTGATGGAGCGGTTGTCGGTAGACCAGGCAAGGATTTATACCTGTGGTTTTTCGGGAGGTTCGCGAGTGGCCAGTACCATTGCCATTTTGAAAGGAGGTATTGCCAGCGTAATAGGATGCTCCGCAGGGCTTCCACAATTGAAAGAAGCCATAAAAAACAAATTTGATTATATTGGGTTTACCGGTACCGACGATATGAATTATGCAGAAATGGTCAACCTTGATGGCGCCCTCGAAAAAAATAATATCCGTCACCAACTGGTTGTTTTTGAAGGAACCCATGCCTGGCCGCCTAAGGAAGTGCTTTCCGAAGCTTTTGTATGGATGGAGCTTCATGCGATGAGAGATAAGAAAAAGCCTGAAGATAAAGACTATATCAGTAAAAAGTTGTCGGAATATACTGTGCAGCTTGACGAAATTAAAAATTCCGGTAATAAGTACAAGGAATACCTGCTAACAAAAAAGATGGTCACTTATTTTAAGGGATTGGCAGATATTGCTACCCTGCAAGAGTCGCTCAAAAATCTTCAGAATAATGCTGCAGTAAAAAACGGAATCGACAATTCCATACTGAATCTGAAAAAAGAACTTGCCATGCAGCAAAAGTACGCCCCTAAAATAAACACGGAAAGTGCTGCCTGGTGGAAAAGTGAAGTGGCCTACCTGAATAAATTTATTGCCATGTCGCCGAATGAAGATGAAAAACATATTGTAAAAAGAGTGCTTGAATACCTCAGTCTGTCGGCTTTTTCGGCAAGTTCTTCGCTGTATAACCAAAACAAATTTGTTGATGCGGAACATTATATTGAAATTTATTCCATTATCGACAGTGATAATCCCGAACCGGCATTTATGAAGGCACAGTTGGCTGCACGAAAAAACAACGCTGATCAAACCCTGGAACAGCTCAAAAAAGCCGCATCCATGGGTTTTGCCGAAAGATCGCGCGTGGATAACGATACCATTTTTATGAAATTTAAAGAAAAAAAGGGATTTTCAGATATTCTGGATATTATCTCCGAAAATCAGAATAAAAAATAATAGTCTTTGTTATCAGCAATCCCGTTTATCCCCGATTCATTTTACATCTGAAGCAGTATGTCGAAAATTGTTTTTGAAGTTTGTGCCAATTCGCTATCTTCGGCCCTGGCTGCCCAGGAGGGAGGTGCCAATCGTATTGAACTCTGTTCAAACCTGAACTCTGGCGGCCTCACGCCTTCGGCAGGTACGATAATATCAGTAATGAAAGCCTTGCATATTCCTGTTTTTGTGCTGATCCGGCCGCGCGCCGGTGATTTCCTATACAGCCGAAATGAATTTGAGGTAATGAAAGAAGATATTATTTATGCAAAAAACCGTGGGGCTGCGGGTGTCGTCTTTGGAATATTAAACGCAGAAGCAGCAGTAGATGTTGACCGGTGTTCCGAACTGGTTAACCTTGCCAACCCCATGCAATCAACATTTCACAGGGCTTTCGACAGGGTTATGGATTCAGGCTCAGCGCTGGAAGATGTTATAAAGACCGGCGCCCACCGCATTCTGACATCGGGACTGGATGAAAAAGCTGTGCACGGCAAAAAAACCATCAGAAAACTGGTTGAACAGGCCAACGGAAGGATAGCCATAATGGCCGGCGGAGGCATAAATCCGCAAAATGTTGCGGAAATTGTACGCGATACCGGCGTAAAAGAAATCCATGCTTCCTGCTCGGCTTCAGTAAACAGTCAGATGACCTGTCTCATCAGATTTTCATCCTTTGACCTGGATTATCGCCACACAGTGACGGATGTCGGTAGCGTCAGGAAAATGCTTGATATTATTAATAAAGTTTAGTTTTAATTATGGGTAAAAAATTACTGCTATCCGTTGCTGCATTGTTTTGTGCAATAATGGTCATTGGGCAAAACAAAGCCTCGCATTTTATTACGGATTCGGCATACCGGGAGCAGGTAGAAAAAGATTTCGGCAAACAAATGTTGATTACCCGGGGCAGGACAGAGAAATTATATAATGTTTTTAACAATGATTTGTCGCTAGAAGAAGAGGAAGCCTTGAAATTTCTTTATGCTTACATGCCTTTGAGCGATCTGGCCGATTACGACGGAAATTTTTTCCTGGAGCAGGTACGTATGTCGCTGCTGGCCAAAAAGACGTTCAGTTGGGGAGAGAAAATTCCCGAAGACATTTTCAGGCATTTTGTACTGCCTTATCGGGTCAACAATGAAAACCTCGATTCGGCACGTACGGTTATTTTCTATGAATTGAAAGAACGTATCAAAAAGCTTTCCATGCGCGATGCTGCTCTGGAAGTAAACCACTGGTGCCACGAGAAGGTTAGCTATAAGCCCACCGATGGCCGTACCAGTGCTCCACTGAGCACTATACGGACAGCTTACGGACGTTGCGGTGAAGAATCCACGCTGGCGGTGACGGCCATGCGTGCTGTGGGCATTCCGGCAAGGCAGGTGTACACACCGCGATGGGCACATTGCGACGATAACCATGCCTGGGTGGAAGTATGGGTGGATGGGAAATGGCATTTTCTTGGCGCCTGCGAACCCGAGCCCGACCTGGATATTGCCTGGTTTGCGGCTCCAGTGCTGAGAGCCATGTTGTGCAATACCACCGTTTATGGAAAATACCAATCTGCCGAAGAAGCCCTTAAAAGTGATGAGAATTTTACACAGATTAATCTTATAGAAAACTATGCCCCTGCAAAAAAACTGTTTGTTAAAACGGTGGACAAAAATTACCGGGTTATTGCCAATGCTGTGGTGGAATTTCAACTATACAATTATGCGGAATTTTACCCTCTGGCCAAAAAAAATACCGACGATAAAGGCCTTGCCTTTCTGACAACAGGCTTGGGCGATTTACTCATTTGGGCATACAAAGACGAAGCATTTGGCTATGCAAAAGTTACCGTCGAAAAGTCAGATACGGCCATCGTTGTGCTGAACAAATCCCTTATTGATAACGATAATCTGAATTTTACATTTGTGCCACCTATTGAAAGACAGCCCAAAGTGGCTGATGCAAAAGGTAAAAAAGAAAATGAAAAATGCCTGCAAAATGAGGATAAAATCAGGACTGCATACGAAACTGGCTTTATTGATTCGGTTTCAAGCCACCGCTTTGCACAAAGTCTGCATATAAATACCGACACGGTATGGATGTTTTTAAAGCAAAGCCAGGGCAATTGGGCGGAAATCATGAATTTTATTCAGACAGGAGCAGCTATAAATAAGGTATACACCCTGCAAATACTTAGTGTCATTTCGCAAAAAGACCTGCGCGACACTCCGCATGAGGTTCTTCTTGACCACCTGCAAAATTCGGATATGTCGTTTGCAAACACGAATAATATTCCTCCGGACCAATTCTACAACTATGTGCTGAATCCGCGGATAGCCGGCGAGTTATTATCCGGTTATAAAAAATATTTTCAACAGGAATTTGATAAAAAAACCATCGTGGATATGCAAACTGATCCTGCAACAGTCGTGAGCTATATAAAAGAAAACATTACGATTTCCACAACCGGCAATTATTCCAGAAATCCTTTGAAACCTACAGGCACTCATCAATTGAAAATGGCTGATGCGGCATCCCGGGATATTTATTTTGTGGCGCTTTGCCGTAGTTTCGGCATCCCTGCCCGGATAAACCCTGCCACCAAATGCCCGGAATATATTTTCAACAACCAGTGGATCCAGGTATTTTTTGAAAAAAATGACATCGTAAGCAATCCGAAGGCAGACCTGACACTTACTGTGGATAATTCGGACATTGACTTCACGCCATTGTATTATACCCATTTTACCATTGCCCGCTTCGAAAACGGCGTTTACCGTTCTCTTGATTATGAAGAAAGCAAGCTGTTCGATGTGTTTCCCGCCACTGTCGCCCTTGATGCCGGCCACTATATGGTTGTTACCGGGGTGCGCAACAAAGACGGTAGTGTGAATACGAACCTGCATTTTTTCCATCTTGGCTTTCGGGAACAAAAAACTGTGCAACTGAAATTCATTCAACAGCAGGAAACTCCCCAAAGTCTGGGCTATTTGCCACTTACTGGCATTTTTGAAAATTTCTCCGGTATGAAACCCGAAACCCTGGAAAAGCTGGGTAATCAGAAAGGTATTATTATCGGCTGGCTAGACCCAGACCGCGAACCCACCAAACATACTTTGGCTGATTTCAAACTGCTCAGCGGCGAATTTGAGAAATGGGGCGGGGGCATTCTGTTTCTGTTACCCGAAGACAAAGCCGGCAATGTCCTTAATGCGCGGACTTTTCCTGGCCTGCCAGCACAGTCGGTTTTCGGGATGGACAAATACGGTCTTCTTGCACTTGCCGAAAAAAACCTGAAGTATTCTTTTAATAAAAACTATCCTGTTTTTCTGGTTGTTGATAAAAAAGGCAATATCCTTGATTTTTCTTCCGGTTATAATATTGGCAGGGGCGAGCAGCTTGTGAAAATGCTGAAATATCTGGAGTAATCCACCCAAATTCATAGCATGGCTGATGTTGGCGGGCTGCTCGATTATGGGCTGTTTTTATTTAATATCTTTAGTCAAATCAATTAAAATTAATAATCCAAAAAACAATATCATTATTCCCGAAACTAAATCAATCTTTCTTAAAATCGTTTTATTAATTTTCGTTTTCAATTTGTTGGTCAATCCGCTTAAAAATAACCACCATATACATGAACCAACAAACACACCTGTTGTGAGTTGAATAACTGAATCAAATCCATTTACAGTTTTTGATAATCCAAGACCAGCGAATACTGCTATAAAGAATAAAATAGTCATTGGATTTGTAATAGTCAAAAAAAGTGTTGTTAAGTAGTCTTTCAATAATCCTCTATCAGCATCAGGGTTAAATTCGATTTCTCTTCCCTTTTTCATTATCGTTTTAATCCCGATATAAAACAAAAATGCTAATCCAATCAATTGAATCCACATTTTTTGGTTAATCAGAAAAGTAGATATTGCCGTTAATCCTGATCCTGCAATTAATCCATATATCAAATCAGCTGTTGCAGCTCCAAGTCCACTAACGAATCCAGCGATAAAATTTTTATTGATTGTCCTATTTATGCAAAGAATCCCGATTGGTCCAACCGGGGCTGCAACTGAAAATCCAAGAATTAATCCTTTATATAAAAATTCCAAAATCATTATTTTCTTTTATCCAAAATTGTCAACAAGTAAAGTTTTCTTTTTCAACAACATATTTTATTGCTTCATTAGCATATTTTTCCACTTTACTTTATCGGTAAACGGAACTTGAACCCATTCTTTCATTGGCCTTTTTTTTCCTGAAGGGTCAAAAAGCTTTGAGCCGTCTAAACTTAATGCTTCGCTATGTGTGTTGCCTGTCAACATGAAAACCATTTCGTTTTGAAAAAGCAAATAAATGCTTTTCCTTTTATTTTAAAGCAAGGTTTCCCAAATAGCTGACTTTCTTCTGCGTCTTTCAGTTTTTGCCCGATTTCAATGTATAATTTTTGTTCTTCTGTCATATTTTTTTCCTTTAAAATTTTTTTTTCCAAATAGATTCATATTTCGACAATTTATCATCTGTACCCCCTGGTTTCAAATATCTCTTAATTATTTGCGAAAACTTGCTCTCATAGTGAATTATTCTGCTTAATTCTATTACTTTTTTACAGAGAACTTCATATCTATTCATTAAATCTTCAATATCTTTGATGGGATTTTGAGCATTTGAATTATTTTTTGTATTTTCTATCAATTCAAGGGAAATTACATCTTTATTATTCTGTGTGAAATATTTATCGATAAATTCCTCAACAACTAAATCGGTATTTCGAATGACAAGTTGAGTTTGTAGAATATCTATTAAAATATCATCCTTAATTCTGAAGGAATGGATCCCTTGTAAATTAATAGTCTGTAAATAAATATCATCAGCAAGTAATTTTTTAGCTTCGACCTTCAATATTTGACTTTTTTCCTTACATTTATTTATAGAATCAATATTTGCTTCGAAATGACGCGCAATACTTTTTAATTCTAATACTATTTGATTAAAAATATCCTTTTTACTTCTTTGGAATATAGATTTACTAATCAATACTGAAAGTATGATTGTAAGAAGTGTTTGAAAAAAAATTAAAGCCAATTCAAACACAACATTGTTGGTTGAAGATTCAGTTAAAGCATTACTCATTAGTTACCTCCCTTAGATTTTTTTCTTAAATTTGTTAACGATCGGTGGTTGCTTATCTCCACACAATTTTGATTTTATGTTACTTGAGAAGTATGATGGTTTTTTTTGCGAAACAAGGCAGACTTTGCAGACTTAGTATATCTTATGTCGAAAAATCAAACGAAGTTGCAGCAAAAAAACGCATAAAGATATTAAAAGATAAAACCAAAACAATTTCTTAAACAATCTTTTATACATTTGTGTAAACAAACAAAAGAATAATTCATGAAAAGATTTATACAGCTTATTTTGGTGTTTATTCCCATACTAACATTTGCACAGGAAAAAACCGATAATTTCGGCATACATTTTTCCGGCTATGTGAAAAATGATTTTTTTTATGATACCCGCAAATCCTTTGGTATTCGCGAAGGTCATTTTCATCTCTACCCCGAAAATATATGTTATGATGCCGATAGCGTGGATATTAACGCCAAGACAACTTTTAACATTCTTTCCATACAAAGCCGGCTGCGAGGCGATATCACTGGTCCCGATGCTTTCGGGGCAAAAACCTCCGGTGTAATCGAGGGCGAGTTTTACGGTACCACCGATGCCAGCATCAACTGTTTCCGTGTGAGGCATGCATTTGCCAAACTTTCGTGGGCCACTACAGACTTGACTATTGGCCAAACCTGGCACGGAATGTTTTTCGAAGAGTGTTTCCCCGAGATCATGGATGTAAATACAGGTTGTCCATTTCAGCCGTTTTCGCGTAACCCGCAAATAAAGGTTGCCCAGCATTATAAAGACTTTAAATTTATTTTGTCGGTCATGTCGCAGCGCGATTTTTCCGAATGGGCCGGGCCCGAAATATTGCGCAATGCGGCTTTACCGGACCTGAACCTCCGAATCTCTTATCAGCACTTCAACGAGGATAAGACGCGCGAAGTATTTGTTGGTGGAAGTGCCGATTACAAGGTGGTAGTGCCCCGCATAGTTACCGACAGCAATTACGCCACCAACAGCAGCCTGAATGCCTATGCCTTTTCACTTGTTTTTAAATACCGTTGCCCGAAAGTTACGTTTAAAATATCCGGGGTGTATGGACAGGATCTATACAACCTGACCATGCTGGGCGGTTATGCATATCAGTACACTACCGACAGCCTGACTATTGCACGCGGAGATTTTAGCTATACACCGCTGAATACCCTGGCCGGATGGCTCGATTTTTCGACCAACGGATCGAAATTCAAATTTGGTATTTTAGGAGGATTTACAAAAAATCTTGGATCCTTTAATAATATCCTCGATTGGAAAGATGCCAATTCGTACTTTGCCAGAGGATGGGACATTTCTTATGTGTACCGTGTTTCGCCGAGGTTCGTGTTTCAATCGGGAAAAATAAAAATGGGCCTCGAAGGCGATTATTCGGTCGCCGGTTATGGCCGCAATATCAACAGTCTGGGTGAAGTGAGTGATGTGAAGCCGATAGGAAGTGTCAGGCTAACATACTCGCTATTTTATTATTTCTGATGTTCCCGATCCGGTATTAAAATTCCATTCGGCAAAAAATTCTGCTAAAAATTTTTCCAGAAAAGCATGTCTTTCTACTGCCAGAACTTTTGCGGTAGCGGTGTTGAGCATGTTTTTCAGCAATAATAATTTTTCATAGAAGTGGTTGATGGTATGGCTCTGATTTTTTTTGTAGGCCTCAAAATTTTCATGCAGGACCGGCGGGCAGTAAGGATTATAGATTTCTCTGCCGTAGCAGCCCCCATAAGCAAAGGTGCGGGCAATACCGATTGCGCCAATGGCATCAAGGCGGTCGGCATCCTGAACCACCTGAGCTTCGATGGTTGCAGCCTTATTTGGCTCTCCGGCTCCTTTATATGAAACCGTTTCAATGACATCAATAATTTTCCGTATTTTATTTTTTTCCAAACGGCACTGTGTAAGCCATTCATGTGCCCGACAGGAGCCCGGAGCGTTAAATTTCCAGTCATCAATATCATGCAACAAAGCCGCCAGTTCCACAATAAAAACATCTGCATTTTCTTTCCGGGCAAGGTACACAGCCATATTGTACACCCTGTATATGTGCCACCAGTCATGGCCTGACACTTCGCCCAACGACGATGACTTTACAAAATCAATGGTTCTTTGGGTGAGGTTGTCTGGGGCTGCGGTCACTACTTCTGATTTAGCAGGTCGGCAACTTTTTGATAGAGTTCTTCTCCACGGAGGTTTTTTGCGACGATCTTTCCTTCTTTGTCGAGGAGGACAGTGTAAGGTATGGCTTTTACATTGTACAAGCCGGCTACTTCCGACTGCCAGAATTTGAGATCGCTGACCTGGGGCCAGGGAAGTTTGTCCGACTTAATGGCGCCTACCCAGTTTGCCCGGGTTTTATCTAAAGAGACGCCTAAGATTATAAAGTTTTTATCTTTAAAATCATTGTATAACCTTAGCATGTTAGGCATTTCGCGGCGGCAGGGGCCACACCAGGCCGCCCAAAAATCAATAAGTACGTATTTGCCTTTGAATGAACTTAATGTGATGGTTTTACCCGTTGTGTCCGGTAATGAAAAGTCAGGGGCAGCAGTGCCTATAGCTGTTTTTTTGCTGTCGCTGATTTGCATATGCAAATTTTGCACATAAACATTGTCGGGATACTTGGCCATTAAAGCAGCATCGGCAAGTAAATAGGTATCAATATGGTTGTCCAAAGGCAGTACTTCCGGTAAAAATAAAATGGCCAGCGATTCCGGGTTTTTCTGAATGTAGGCTTTTAATGTATTGTCCTGTGACGTTTTAATTTTTTCGGATTCGGCACGGAATGCCTTTGATATGGAATCGAATTTGGGATTGGCTGCTTCTGCTCTCGACAGGTTGTTTATGCTGTCAATCCTCGATTTATGAGTGACAATTATATTTTGATTGCGGTATATATCTGCTGATGTTTCGGAGCCTTTTATCTGTATTTGCTTCAGAAAATCATTTGCATCAATAGAGATATCAATATTTTCGCCCGGCTGTAATACCAGGATGACAAAACTATTGTTTGTGAATTGCAACTTATACATATCGGTTTTGTCCACATCGCATACCAGCGAGAATTTGTTTTCAGTACTGATAGCTGTTTCAGTAATAAACTTGTTTTCCCTGCCCATCTGGTACAGCGAAACATTAGTAAAAGAATTGTTTTTTATAGTGCCGTTGATGTGTGCCTGTTTTTTTTCTTGTGCCTGAACCTGTGTCGTTCTGCATAAGATGACCAGTAGTAAGGAAATTAAAAATAAAGTGCTGATTTTTTTCATGATATTTTATTTTATTTCTACAACAAAAGCGGCATTAATAAATAAAAAAAATCAAAAACCCATAGGTGAGTTTTTGATTTTTTTCAATGACGTCAATAGTTTATTTAAGGTTGAGTTCAACTTTTACCATTGGTAAAATATCTTCTGTAGGGTCAGAGTATAACAGCACGCCGATTCCGGCATCAAAAATATATGTGTACTGGTTGTCTTTTCCAACTTTTTCAATGGCGGCTTTTGCCTTATCGATAATTGGCTTTAGCAGTTCGTTCTGTTTCTTTTCCAAATCATCCTGTGCTGATGCCTGAAAAGCTTCGATACGGGCCTGAATATCCTGCAATTCTTTTTGCTGAGTTTGTTTTATCAGGTCGGTGTAGTTTGCTTCGTTGGCGAGATAAGTCTGGTATTTTGTTTCAAGTTCGTTTTGCATGCCTTTGAGTTGGGTCTCGAGGGTTGATGCATAATTCTTGAATTTGATTTCGGCTGAATCCCGTCCAGGCATAAGTTTCAGTAATTCGTTGGAATCGATGTGCCCTAATTTTTGTTTTTTCTGGGCAAAAGAGACTGTGGTCAGTCCGACAAGAAAAATAATGAGAACAATTTTTGTTAAATTTTTCATATTTACGATTTATTAATATTTTTTACTTGGGTGCAAATATACAATTTTTTATTCTTCGTCATCCTGATTTTTACCGCCTGTATTTGTTTTGATAGCTCCTGGTTTGTAACCTAGTTTTTCGAGCACATCGTCGCTGCGGTCGTTTTTGGAGTTAGCGTATAGCATGGTGGTACTGCCTGATTTGTCGAAAACAAATGCATACCCGCTGGCATTGGCAATGCTTTCAACGGCGTCGTATACCTTATCCTGGATGGGCTTAATAAGTTCCTGACGTTTTTTGAACAAATCACCATCTTTTCCGAATCTTTTTTTCTGAAGATCTTTGGCTTCTTTTTCCTTAGCGATGATCTCGTCCTGACGTTTTTTCTTAATGTCTTCAGGCAACAAAACAGCTTCTGACTGGAAGTCTTTATACATTTTATCTATAGCAGCAAATTTTGCTTCGATTTCTTTTTGCCAGTCTAAAGAAAGCTTGTCAAGCAATTCCTGTGCGTCGCGGTATTCTGACATATTTTCAAGTATATATTCAGAATCCACATAGGCGAATTTCTGTGCATTGGAATTCAGCGTAAATGCTGAAACAACTAGTAATAAAACAAATAATTTTTTCATACGAACCTCCTGTTTAATAATATTGTTAATCAATTGACTGGTTGATCGAAAAATGGAACTGGCTCCCGCCTTTACCTACCCCCGGAATATTATCAAAGCCATAACCCCAGTCTAAACCTAAAATTCCAAACATGGGCAAAAACACCCTGACACCTACGCCTGCCGATCTGTACACATCAAACGGATTGAAGTCTTTCCATTTTTCCCAGGCATTGCCTCCTTCGGCAAAACCCAGTACATAAACTGTTGCCATGGGGTTAAGCGAGATTGGGTAGCGTAGTTCAACGGTAAATTTGTCAAAGATCGAACCGCCAACATAACCGTTGCTGTTGCGCGGAGTGAGTGAATTGTTGGTATATCCTCTCAAGGCTATTAGTTCTCTGCCATCCAGTGAGAAGCCCGATAATCCGTCACCACCTAAATAGAACCGTTCAAAGGGCGGAATTCCGAGTTCTTTTTTGTTATAGGAACCAAGAAATCCAAATTTCGTTCGCACACTCAATACCAAATTTCCTGCCAATTTTGTATAAACGGATGCGGATAATTTCCATTTGTGATATTCTATCCATTGATATTTATCCGTTTCGGCCATTTTTGAGTAATCTTTGCCATTCAATAATGAAAAGGGAGGCGTTAATTGTGCCATGAGCGATACTTCCGACCCGGAACGGGGATAAATAGGAGCATCAATAGAGTTGCGCGACAGGGTTACGGTGTAGTTGAGGTTATTGGAAGTGCCATCGGTAAAATCAAAGGTGGAATAATAGTTTTTCAATTTGTAGTTTCTGTAACTTATCTCGTGATATAAGGTAAAGTAGTCATCGGGCCATTTGAGCCTAGAGCCTAGTCCTACCGAAGCCCCCGCAATACCTATTGCCTGCCTGTTCGAATCGCTTTTGGCCAGTCCGTTGGTTTGTGAAGAGTAATATACCGAAACACTTAATGCCAAAGGCTTGTGACCGCCCAGCCAGGGTTCGGTAAAAGAGGCATTGTAGGCCTGATAGTATTTGCCATTGGTCTGAGCCCTGACACTTAATTTCTGTCCGTCACCGGAAGGCAGAGGCGACCATGCCGATTTCTTGAAAAAGTTTTTGGTAGAAAAATTGTTGAAAGATACCCCCAAGGTGCCTATCAACCGGCCCATTCCCCAACCGCCAGAGAGTTCCAACTGGTCAGAAGAGGTTTCTTCCACGGAATATTCGATGTCCACTGTTCCATCGGCAGGGTTGGGAATGATATCAGGAATAATTTTTTCTGCGTTGAAATATTTTAATTGGGCTAATTCGCGTGTGGTGCGGATAATATCGGAGCGGTTGAACAGTTGTCCGGGTTTTGACCGTATTTCCCTGATGACCACATGGTCTTTTGTTTTGGTGTTGCCGCGGATAGAAACCTTGTTGATATATGCTTGTTTTCCTTCAATAATCCTTATTTCCAGGTCGATAGAGTCGTTGTCGACGGCTGTTTCGATAGGGTTGGCGCTGAAAAACAAGTAGCCGTTGTCCATATACAGCGAGGAAACGTCGTACCCTTCGGGATTGTAGCTCAAGTTGGTTTCGAGTTGTTTCTGGTTATAGATGTCACCTTTTTTGATTTTCAGGATGGCGTTCAGTTCGCGTTCAGAATATATGGTGTTGCCTATCCAGATAATTTTTCGAAAAAAGTATTGTTTGCCTTCTTTGATGTTAATATTAATATCCACGGTGTTTTCGCCCGAACGGACAATGGTGTCGGAAATGATTTTTGAATCGCGGTAGCCTAATTCATTATATTTTTCAATGATAGCCAGTTTTTCCTTGTTGTATTCTTCTTTCAGGAATTTGGCCGATTTGAAAATCCTGAGGTTGACTCTTTGATTGACATAATTGAGGAAATTGTCTTCGATGCTGATGCTGTCGCGGACAAATAATTTTTTTACTGATTGGAACAGCAGGGTGTCGCAGCCCATAAAGGGATTAAATACTGATTTTTCTTTGGTTTTTTTCAGTAGCCGTTTCAGGCGGAAGTCTGACACATGATCGTTTCCTGAGATATTGATTTTGCGGACCTTGACTTTTTTGTTTCTATTGATATCAATATTTAATTTGGTGGAATATTTTCCCGATGTGGTGTCGATGATTTCCTTGATCTTAATTTCGGCGTTATAATATCCCTTGTCGTGATAATAAGTTTTTATGGCGTTTTGCGATCGCTGAATGACATTAGGAGTGATGATATCTCCCTTGGTAAGGTTAATTTTTTCGCGCAGGTCATCTACTTCTGATTTTTTTACATTGGATGAGAACAGGGGCTGTGCGGCCAGACGGGGATGTTCTTTGAGTTGTATTTCGAGCCAGATTTTGTTTTCTTCTACCCGGGTGGCATACAACATGACTTTATCAAACAAACCCTGATTCCAGAGATTGGTAATGGCTGTGGATGTTTTTTCACCTGGGATCATTATTTTTTGCCCTTCATACAAGCCGGTGAGCAATTTGCAGATATTGGTATCGGTATACTGAACACCTGAAAAAGCAATTTTCTGGATTTCATATTCTTTAGGTGTTGAATAGTCGATATTTCCTTTATCATCTAAAGAAATCTGTGCTTGTAATGGTATGCTGAAAAAAAGTAGTATTAATAGTTTGAAGGTGTTTTTTAGCATCTTATTATTTTATTTGCTCGCTAGTCATACCAAATCTTCGTTCTCTCTTTTGAAAATCTATGATAGCATTATAAAAATCGTTTTTTCTGAAATCGGGCCATAAAACCGGCGAGAAGTACAGCTCGGTGTAGGCCATTTGCCAAAGCAAAAAGTTGCTGATGCGGTATTCGCCGCTGGTTCTAATCAACAATGACGGGTCGGGGATACCTTTGGTTGAGAGCGATAAAGAAATCAGGTTCTGGTCGATATCGTTGATGTCTAACTGATTATTTTTAACTTGTTGCGCAATAAGCTTCACGGCTTCGGTAATTTCCCAGCGGGCGCTGTAACTCAGTGCAAGTATGAGCGTCATGCGGCTGTTTGCGGAAGTAGTGTTAATAGTATTCATTAGTTCGTTGAAGCAGTCTTTTTGCAGGCTTTTTAAATCGCCAATGGCAATTAAACGGATATTATTCTGAATTAGTGTTTTGGTTTCATTATTTATTGTTCTCACCAAAAGATTCATCAGAGCATCCACTTCTGTTTTAGGTCTGTTCCAGTTTTCAGTGGAAAAAGTGTAAAGGGTAAGGTATTTTATACCGAGCTCGGCGGCAGTTTCCACGGTCTCCCTGACGGCTGTCACGGCGTTTTCGTGGCCGAAAATACGCATGGCGCCTCTTTTTTGAGCCCAGCGCCCGTTTCCGTCCATAATAACCGCAACATGTTCGGGCAATTTCTTAGGATTAATTTTTTCTTTCATGCAAATTCCCTGGAATAGAATAAATTACTCCTTGTATTTGATTTTGATTTTGGGATGTTGCTTATAGGCATCGCAACGGGCTTTTTTGGCTCTGATATGCACTGTGACCGTGAGGCCGGTAAACACATACCAATCTTTTGTTTTGGCATTACCGCGTTTCATGCCGGTATAGTCGTGGCCTTCGACGGTGTTAGAGAGTGATGGGTCGGCCAGCGCGGCAGCCACGGCACCGTTTTCGGCGGCTAAGATCACCGGATCGGCATATACAGTACTGACATCGTCGATATAATCGGTAAATGTTTTTCTTATTCCGTATTCCAGTCCCAGGCTTATCCATTTGTATGGAGAATATTTCAATCCCAGACCGAAAGGCATGGCAAAGGTTGTGAGTGAATAGGGTTTTTTTACTCCTTCGATGGTGGTACCCTGACCTTCGGTTCCCAGCGAATGCAGGTCGTACAAGATGCCATTGTATTGGGCTTTGGGGTTAAAATTAAATACCGAGGCTCCGACAAAAATGTATGGGGAAATGAAGTATTTTTTATTTCCGGGAATGTATTGTAAAAAGTTAAATTCTATCTGAGTGGAAAAATCAAATATATAAGATTTAAAACTAAGATTCCGGTCGATATTTGCTTTGGACACGGCGTCGCTGGCTTCCAAGCCGCCGAGCAGTGCATTAATTTTCAATGCCCATCGGGGTGTCATATTATAGCGGTATATAACGCCGCCGGCAAATTTTGTCTGTAAAAAGTGTTTGGAAGGGTTGAGGTCGCCAAGATAATAAGAACCGCCAACAAACAGTCCGACTTCAGAACGGTAAAATTCCTGGCCTTTAAGTCCGCAAACAAGAAAAAACGATAAAAAAACAAGCAGGAGACTTTTTTTCATAAAACATTAAAATCTTAATTTTGGGGTGTATCCCTCTGTTATTGAGTAGCATACAGTAAAGAACAAACCTATCATGTGGTCATTATCCCTGGGGTCGCCTCTTTGTTGTCCCGGCCTTGTGCTGGGGTACAAAGGCATTCCAACCTGATCATCAACTGCGGGATTTGCCATATCTGCTGCTAATTGTCCTTTTTGCTGTAATAACGCATTTTCATCGAAATATGTTGTACTGCAATCATCAATATAATCGGTAAAAGTAATCCACTGGCTGTATTCAAGGCCTATTTCCCATTCTTTGGAAATCTTTATCCTGAAGCCTACTCCCAGGGGTATAGCCAACTGAACAGAGGAATATTTTTTTCTTGTTGGTACCAGTGTTTGTCCTTCGGTGCACAGGGGTTTTAGCTGATGCCATTCGCCATTGTATTTTCCTTTTGAATTAAAATAAAAACCACCTATACCTGCCTGTATATAAGGGGTGTACACCATTTCCCTTAAACCACCGCGTGAAAGTGACCTGGTGCGGTGCAAACCGGAAAACCTGGTTTTCTGCCGGAAGTCATAAAGAAATACGATGGATGAGGACAGTCCATAGGTTGCTGTTCGAAAATTCAGATTTCGGTTTCGGCGGAAAGTTTCTTTTGTCCATTTGTCGTTTCCGCTCAGCCAGATATAATCAAAGGAAGATCGTGAGGCAAAAAATTTGGAAAAACGGTAAATATAACCTACCTGCACCGCCGGACGTACGGCCTGAATATCAAAATCCCTCAGGCTGAATGTTTCAGAACCTATCTTGTTTAAGCCGCCAAAGTCACCATAAAACTCTGAGGCGCCCAGGGCAAGGTATACTTTGTGTCGGTCTTTTCGCCAGTCATATTTGCCGAAAGTTCTTCTTTGCTGGGCCATAACAGTGCCAGCAAACAAGGTGATTAACAACAGGATGGTAATTGTTTTTTTCATTATTTTACAATAAATTATTGTACACTGAATTTACAAAAGTATAAAAATTTATAACAACACCAAAATTATCAAGTTTTTAAAGAAACGTCGCAGATTCAACTACCAAACGCAACTAAATTCATGAGGCTAAATTAGCGAAAAG